>SDBT01017762.1_pt1 | contig 11216 bp, 12 predicted proteins | sample 2277101 | NCBI WGS metagenome assembly SDBT01 (sample SAMN10404973, study PRJNA504765) | marine sediment metagenome | isolation source: marine sediment core GS10_PC15, 103 cmbsf | place: Arctic Ocean: Southern Knipovich Ridge | collected 2010 | reverse complement strand
GAACCATCCATCGTCAGTGATCATTTAATACTTCTCTCCATTCTGGGATCAATAGCAGTATGGGGAACCATAATGTCAGAGCAACCCTCATCCCCCAAGTCATGAATTCCACCACCTACTAAACCATCCGTTGGTGAGATCTTGAACGAGAAAGATGCAGCAGTGTGCTCCATCTCTTCCACTTCCTGCATGCTGCCAACAAAGCACTTGCGTCTTAACATTGGGGAATCCGACGCAACCTTCATCTAGATTGAAAATGCCCACGGCTCCCTGACAACCGTGAAGACAGTCCCCAATTGCTAGGCCCATTATTTATTCCATTCCCTATGTGTGAAGCAGTGCATTGCGGCTTTGGTGCGCCAACGCCAGCACCACCAAATAATACACTCTTCTGGCTTGCCATCGTCAATTCCTGGTTCTAGTTCGGGCAGTTCGGCCAATGTCCCCATCCTCCTGACTGATATAAGCTGTAGGCCACAGCGATGTTTATTCTTGGGTCGTAGAGATTCCCGCCGTATCCTTCCCAGACTTGAAAAAGTCCAATGTATGGCCCTGATGGATTATAGGCGAAAGGATTACCGCTACTTTCGCAAGGGATGATCGCGAGAGCATATCCGCAATCCCAGTCGTATTGGCAGACGAGGGAGGACCATTTTCCCACTCTGTTGGTCCTGTTTCCCATCGGACGAGGGGCTTCCAAAGTTGCCACCACTTGCGTGGGTGAGAAATCACGGTTATTTTTGCTATTGCTGACCAAGGCCGTTTGCGTTTTTGCCACTTCCGCAAAGCCAAGTAACTCAAACCCACGATTGATCCCGCCCCCATTAAAATAGACACTTTTTGGGATGTGTTCACTTTCATCTTGTCCCCCTGTAAGTAGGCCGATAGTTAGCAGCATCGCTCCAACAATAGCTAATGCTCCAGCGCGGATTCTGATTCGGCTTTCTCCTTGGCTTGTTCCCCCATCTTAAATCCCTCCGAGAAAGCTACGTTTGCCATTGTCTTCGTGAGACTTTTGAATTCTAGACACTCTGGATGAATACCTTCGTATTCTCGGCACGGAGGGTGATGATCTATGTGTTGGGCTACGACGAGGTTGAATGCTAGGTCAAATACATGTCTCATTTGTTCGTAGGACATGAAGTCGTTGTTAGCTAGTTTGGGGAATTCTCGGTAGGCTTCTTCAAACGTTTTCATGATACTCTTCATCCAAGAACTTTTTTATTTCGGCTAATAGTTCTGGTGGCCGAATTTCAGGATCTGAGTCTTTTTCTACACGACGCAGTAGTTGTACTACTTCATCATATTTTTCTATTTTGTGGTTCCTCCTTATTCGGTAAGCCCGTTGCCTATCGGGATCACTCGTATGAATTCTGGTTCGTGGCAATCTCTCGTCACCCCCTTACTGTACACTTTAAGTATACCGTAACGCTACACAATCCGGTAGTGACCTGTTATACTGTCACCATGGCAAAACGCACCCCAACACTTCTCATTGATCGTCAGATGGAAGAGGTTGTTCTAGAGAAGACTCGAGAGGCAATTGAACTAAAGAAAGCTGAGGCGGTAGCAAAGCGAAGACCAATCATAGAGTGGGCCGAATCAGAATTCTGGGTGGCTTCAACGGGAAATCTAATCGTATTCGCTCCACATCAACGTTCTATTCTCAAAGCAGCATTCACAAGAACAGAAGATGGAGGTTTTCCGTTCCGCTTGATTGTACTCAGTAGCATCAAGAAATCTGGTAAGACCTGCCTTGCTGCAGTGATTGCTCGTTGGATTGCAGAAGAACAGACACGGTTTGGCGAGATCGCTATCACAGGTAATGATCAACGTCAGGCTAAAGAACGTAGTTATGAACAGATGATGGAGAGTATCCGTCTCACCCCAGGATTCAAACGAAAGGGTGTTGAGGGTGTACTTCCAGATCGTTGGGTGTTACAGGCTAGCAAGATGACGTGCCTGACCAGCGGTACAAGAGTAGAGGCTCTCTCCGTCGACGCTCGTGGGGAGGCTGGCGCGAATCCCGACTTGACAGTCTGGACGGAACTCTGGGGTTATGAGGACCCTGCAGCGGTAAAGTTCTTCCATGAGATGACGCCGCCGCCGACGAAACCCGACTCCATTCGGTTGATCGAAACCTACGCAGGGTTCGACGGAGAGAGCTTCTTACTCCGAGAACACTACGATCTAGGTAAAGCGGGACGGCAGCTTACGGCTGGAGAACTTGCTGAAATGAGTGGTGAACCCTGGGACGTTTGGGCGGAGATTAGTAGTCCTGATGACTTGGTGCCGATCTGGGTGAATGACTCCGCTGGGATGTTCATGTATTGGGACAGCGGACTTGTTGCCAGACGGATGCCTTGGCAACAGGGGAAGACAGGGGAGAGGTACTACATAGAGGAAGAACAAGTTCTTCCTCCTCCTCAGTTCCATCGTCTCCATTTGAACGAATGGGTAGGTGGGGAAGGGGAGTTCCTTCCCATGAGTGCATGGGACAGGTGCTATGATCCAGACTTGCCAGAGCTATTGCCTGGAGATAAGACTCCAGCGGTGTTGGGTGTTGACGCGGCTACAACCAAAGATTGCTTCGGTGTTGTGTTGGTTACGCGTCATCCAGATAGACCTCAAGATCCAGCTATTCGACATTGTAAAAAGTGGGATCCTAGTGAACGTGGTGGGAGGATAGACTATGATGAACCCGAAGCATTTATCCGTGTACTTTTGCATGGGGGTTGTGTTAGGGGTCATCCTCAGTACGAACCTTTTTTCAAAGCAGACCCTAAAAACTGTAGCCATTCGTCTCGAGCATATGCTTGCAAGGAATGTTGTGACGCCTGTAGAGATGGAAATCTGGTCGAACCCTACAACATCATCGAAGTGGCCTACGATGCATATCAACTTGAAAGCATCATGGGACGACTGTATAAAGAGGGGGTCAACGCTCAGCCTTTCAGCCAGCAACAAGAACGGATGATTGCAGATAGTCAACTGTACGATGTGATCATTCAGAAACGTCTCTCTCATACCGGAAGTGAAATGCTTCGATCACATATTATGAATTGTGCGGCTCATCAATCTAAGGATGAAGACACAAAACTTCGAATCATCAAAAAGGCACCAGATAGGAAAATTGACTTAGCTGTTGCTACGAGTATGGCGATACGTAGATGCCTTTACCTATTGATTTGATGGGAGTATACTTAGGCCCATGACGACTGAAGAAATAACTGGTGGTGCTAAAGCTGTAGAAGATATAGAAACGGCGACAGAGGTTATCGACCGACCTCACCAACGCGGAACAACTCCCGAACAGAACTTTGAAGCGACATTGATGTGGGCCGTGAGTGCGGCTACGCAAGAATTTGAACCTTGGGGGCGTCGTCCCAAGAAAAGAGACTTCCAGCTTAGAGAATTCTTCCCTACTGAGTCTCTTTTCAGTTCGGCTTTGGGATTAGTATCTTCACGAAACATGGCGTTCAGTTGGCAATTGGAAGGTGCTCCACGTACAGAGGCTCGCGTTCAGAAAATCCTCCAGAACTGGAATGCTGGAGATGGTTGGATGAATGGGATGTCTAAACTCAGCCAGGATCTTTATACTGCTGACCACGGTGCAGCTATAGAGATTGTTCGGGAGCCAGACGAACCTGAAGGTTCCTTGGTAGCCCTCAATAATCTTGATATCATGCGCTGTTGGCATACGGGAGACCCTGAGAATCCTCTCATCTATCGAGATGTGAAGGACGTGTACCATCTCCTCAAGTGGTGGCAAGTGGCAACGTTTACCGAACTTCCCACGCCGTTGGAGAAGTTGTATGGTCTTCAGATGTGTGCTCTCACTCGTCTGTTGCTTGCTGTACAGATCACGAAGAGTATTGCTATCCACACGTATGAGAAGAGTAGCGGTCGCCATGCACGTGCGCTACACCTTGTCAAAGGATTTACAACACAGCAACTCCAGGATGCTCTTATTCGGATGCAGAGTAATGCGGATGCGGCAGGATTCCTTCGCTACGTCCAGCCTATGATGATTGGTAGCCATGATCCGAAAGCTGAGATTGGACATGACACCATTGAACTCGCTACTCTCCCCGACGGATTCAGTGAAGATTCCCAGTTCAAACACTATATTGCTCAGATTGCTATGGCTTTCCTCTCCGACTATCAAGAGTTCGCCCCACTTCCTGGAGGAAACCTTGGAACTTCTAGCCAAAGTGAAGTCCTCCATCAAAAGATGCGAGGAAAAGGTCCAGCTCTATTCATGAAGTTGATCGTTCATGCTATGAACACTCGCATTCTTCCGGAAAACGTAGAATTCGCCTTTGCTGAACCAGACTTGGGTGCAGAAGCTGAACAGGCTGAGGTCAGCAAGCTCCGTGCTGAAGGACTCAAGATTTTGGTGGATGGATTTATCTTGGCTCCGGAAGAGGCACGTCAGTTGCTTGCTGATGCAGGAGATCTTCCTCAAGAGATGTTGGATAGTGATGCCACACCAACAAAGCCAGCACTTCGTGATGACGAGCGTCAAGGGGCTACAACAGGTTCAACAGTGAGAGGGAATGAGTCATAGCTGCCATAATTCGGTATCAGGCTATTATTCCTCCTCCGAGATCTCTGATGCCTAAGATAAATTTTGCGGGGGCTACAACTGAAGCTCGCTTATTTGCTAATGAGGCAATTAAGATTCTCAGAAAATATCCTGCTAAGTCTTCAAGGTCTCGCTATCGAAGAACTTTTAATCTGCGTAGGGGTTGGAAAAAAGAGATCAGTCCTTTTGGATCCGATCTTGATATTGACATATTTAATGACAAAGATTATGCTGGTTTCTTGCAAGGTCGAAGATTCACTGGAGATATCAGACAGACTAAACGGGCACAGAGACAAGGTTGGGTTAGTTTGACAGATATCGATCGAAAAGTTTGGCCAAGGCATCAAATTAGGATCGGAAGAGCGTTGGGAATTAAGGTTCGCATTGTTCCTCATGATGGGTAGTCCTTTACATTATCACCGTAAAGCATTTATGGTGAGTGGTAGTAGGAGATGACTGTGGTAAAAGGAATAGCACAAAACAAGAGTGACTTGGTCCCCATTCAATGTGAATGTGGTGAGTTTAAGGAATTGGCATTTGGAACTGAAAAGGCCAACTGTGACAAGTGTCATCGCGGCATGGATATCACGTGGGAAATTCTTAACGAAGAAGAGACCAAGGAAGGCGACAAGCACTACGGAGAGTACGAAGTCAGCTACTACGAACCGTTTGGTGGAGCCACATCTTTTTCAGAAGCTGAGGCGTACCAGGATTCTCTGGACACTGCCTTTGCCATCTCTTCGGCAAAGTCTATGTTTGACGGTATCTACAATAACATCTGGTCGGATGATGAGAAGTCGACCTCTGAAAAGGTCTCTGCTACTGAAACAGCCATGAAGGAAATGGTTACTAGGATGCAGAATCCCGAGGACAACAAAAGTCTCGGGCAAAAAATCAAGAACCTTATTGGTCTCGGAAAAGATTCGGAGGAAGATGTCCCTCAACGGGAATCTCTACTGAGCATCTTCAAGGATGTCAATGGAGATTTACGTTGGTTGGCTATCTACACGAATAAGTTCGAAGACCGTGAGAAGGAGATCTTCAGCGAAGCCGCACACAAGGACTACGAGACGTGGTTGGATGAAAATCAGCGATTCCCCAGTTTACGTATCTGGCATTTGCCAGGAACGGAGCTAGGACTTGCTGATCACATTACCTACGCCGACGGCTTCATGCTGGCTACCGGAACGTTCTATGAGAAATCGTTGGACGTTGCCGAGAAACTGGCTATGATGGATGACCTTGGTCTGAGCCATGGGTTTATCTACAAGTCAGAAGATCTTAGTGATGATGGCGTATACAGTCATTATCGAACATTTGAGATCAGCGTCCTCCCGATGAAGCATGCTGCTAACAGTTGGACAGCATTCACGATGGAGTCGCTGCAGAAGGAGGTAGCAATGGGCTTGGACACGAAGAAGCGGCCTTTCTTTGTTGATCTTCTCGGCGAGGAGAGGGTAGCAACTCTCGAAAAAACTTTGCCAGAGATCACTAAAGACCTCGGTGAAGCTGGAGTTGGATGGAAAGATCTAGAGGAAGCTCTTGATATTTCTCCAAACGGTGACAGTGGAGAGGGTGAAGGCAATGGCGAAGGTAAAGGCGAAGAAGGTAAAGGTGACGGCGAAGGTGACGGTGCTGGCGAAGGAGAAGGTGCTCCAGCAGGTGCCGGTATAGATGAGAAGGCTCTTGAAGATATCAAGAATGTTCTTGAGCCTCTTACTTCATCCATCAAGGAAATTGGTGATCGCCTTACCGAACTTGAGAAGACGGATGACGAGAAGATTTCTGGGAAGATGCAACAGTCTCAGATCGATCGTGGTCAGCGTCCTTCCGATTCCAAGGAAAATGTTCTTGACAATAAAGAAGACACCAAAAACCTAGATCAGCCCGATGGCAAACAGGGGGGCGGTGCAAGCCAAGATGCCGCCAGAGACATCGTCAATACTCTGTTGCTTGGAAAAAAGCAGCCTGTAGGGAGTTAGGAGGAGACTTATGACTGAAGCTGCAACGGTTCTTAAAGATCTGGCTGAGCATCTGCTCCCAGAACTACAGCAAATGCAAGGGCGTCAATTCGGCTATAACTCCGCAGGTGAAAAGCATGACGCTCCTGGGACTCCTGATCCGAATCAGTATTCCCACGGCCCCACTGGCCTCTTGTCGTTCCCTGGTGTAGATAACAGCGTTTTCCACACTATTATCGGCAATAGGTCGATTATGGGTCAACTACCTGCGACCCCAAGCCTCTTTGCCGCTCCAACCTATTACACCATCACAGGTGTGCGGGATGAGACAGGTGCTGAGGCTTCCGCCGACTGCGATCCTTCTCCTATTGCAGGATTGGTGAAGGCTTGTCTCACGACTAGCGTTTTCGGTCGATATAAGCGGCAGACGGCAGAGTTGGAAATCAATCGGCTTGGCTTGCTGAATGACCGTGCCGACCCTATGGACTTGACTCTGATTGGGTCTCCTATCCATGGGTCTGGACTGTTTGCCAGTGGTCCATCAAACCCCGATGAACCTGGCGATCTTCTCACCAACGAAGTTTCCCGGAAGTTCTGGGAGTTGGGTATTACGTTGCACCGTCTGCTCGCGCGGGAGATTTGGAATGGAAATCCTGCGAACGACGCTGGTGAAGAAGGATCTCGTAAGCAGATGACAGGGCTGACTACCCTAATCAACACTGGTTATGTTGATGCTGAAACGAACCAGGCGTGTCCTTCAATGGACAGCTATATCAGCAACTTCAACTTTGGTCGGGTTGACCAGGCTGCTGGTGCTGATAACATTATCGCGGCAATTACCGACATGTACTACCAGGTTCGGACTCGTGCCGAACGTATGGGAGTGACTCCTGTTCGGTGGGTGTTTGCGATGCGTGAACAGCTTTTCTACGAATTGACGGCTGTTTGGCCGTGTTCGTATTTGAGCTTTCGGTGCATTACTGGGAATCCCAACGCAACTGAGTTCATTGACGCTCAGGACGCGGTACGGTTCCGCGATGAGATGAGGGCTGGGAACTACCTGCTCATCGATGGTGTCCGGATTGAAGTTGTCCTCGATGATGGAATTGACGAGGCGACTAACACCACTAACGCCAACGTGCCTTCGGGTTGCTTTGGTACAGATATCTTCTTGATTCCGATGTCTGTAATTGGCGGTCGTAGTGTGTTGTTCATGGAGTACTTCCAGTACAACAACCCGAGCATTCAGGATGCTTTGGGTAACATGGCTCTTGCGAAGATCGACGGTGCGTGGCTGATCATCCCTGTTCAGACTCGCCAATGTATTCAGTTTGAGGTTAAGATTGAACCTCGGCTGGTGCTGCGTACACCATGGCTTGCTTCACGCTTGCAGAACGTAGTGTACTGTCCGATCCAGCACACCAGGGACACCTTCCCCGATGATCCATATCACGTGGATGGTGGTAAGAGCGAACGTCAAGGCCCGAGCTTCTTCAACCTGTGGGGCGAAGGCTCACCGTAAGCTAGTTGAGTGGTGGGGGGTCATCACGGCCCCCCTCTTCTCAAAGGAGGAATTATGGCTGACGAAATTCACGGTAAGGATCCTAATGCTAGAGGTGGTGCCACTATCTGCGGCGTAAAGTTTCATGGTGCCAAAGTCACTAGTGATCCTGCCCAAGTAACCTGTTCTGCTTGTTCGGGAAAGAAGTAGAAACACAGGAGAAGGAGGAATAGTATATGAGCGATCGATACGCAGCCACAGGACTTCAGGATGTGGCTACACTTACTCCTGGAGATAGTGCTCTTAGCCTACAGAGTGCGGCAACGGTTCGTCCGGAAATCTATGACTTGGTCTTCTCACAGGGGAGTGCCCCTGCTGACACAGTGATTAAGTGGCTTGTACGGCGGTTTGATACTGCTGATGGTACAGCTACAGGTGTCACACCTATCAAGTTGGATGACGCGGCTCCGGCTTCGGCTTTGGTAGGCCAGGAAGATCATACTGTAGAACCGACGGACAGTTCTGAAGTTCCTATTTTGGACTTCGATCTTAACCAACGTGCAACATTCCGTTGGGTTGCTGCCCCTGGTGGAGAGATCAAATCTCCTGCAGTGGCTACTGAAGGAATCTACATTACTCCACTAGCCCCCGCTTCTGGTGGCTACTTGGGTATCTGTAGCGTTACGGCTCACTGGATCGAGTAACCCAGTGGAATGGGGGAAGAATGGTGACCTGTCTCGTTTCGGCGAGGCTCCGGCAGTATTGAAGTCCACTGTCCGGAGGCCGAAAGGCCAGGTCACCATTACTTCTCCTGAAGATCCTATTCAAGAGTATGAAACACAGCAATGCTGTCATTGCCAAGCACACTTCAAGGTAGAACCGGGATCTGGGAATAGGAGAGGGTTCTGTTTCCTTTGTCAGGAAGTGACGTGTGGTAATACTATCTGTGACACTTGTGTTCCTTTTGAGCGGAAAATGGAAATTGCCGAAGGGCGCGATCCAAACAAAACTCAGTTCTAGAAGGGGTCCTCAGATGTCGGAACTGGTAAGGGTAATCTCCCCCCCAGAGAAACAAGATTTTGGTTGGCTTCTTGAAGTCCTATCTCTTGCCTATGCTGATACTGATGTGGTGTGGGGTGAAGATACTGTCGCACAAAAGATAGCAGAAGAGCGTGGGAAGATGGGGGTTGACCGTTTCAACCGTGTGTATGGAGCACTTTCAGTCGTAAACCCTTCTCATGGTATTTTCGTATCTGATGAAATTCCTGGGGGTGTAATTCCCGCTGGAATTTCTACTCAGGTTAAGGATCTCGTTCCTCAACATCATCTACAGAGTTGGATCGACAAAGAGATTAGTGCGGTTCTTGCTGATCTCTGTAGAGATATCGCAGGAGATAGACCTGTCGCATTAGACTTTCCCCTTTGGGCGTTTGTCGCTGCCGATCTAGCTGTCCCCTTTTGGAGAGATAGCATTGTGAGGGCAGAAGTGGTAATCAGCAGAAGCGGGAGTAGAGCGTTGGCTTACGTGCCAACACTTAGGTTGGCCATACAACGATTGGAAGCGGCAGGGCTGTAGGTTGTCGTTCGAATTTCTAGGTGGGGCGGCATGGAATGTTCTTACGGTTGATGCCCCCATCTATGAGGTTGCAAGCGGTACGGGGGTAATTACAAGTGAGCGGTTAATCCGAAATTACGATACTGATACGTTTCATATTCTTCAAGACGCTTTTACAAAGCAGTACAGGGAAATCATCATAGAAGACTTTTCTGCTGAAGATTGGTCAGGTTCTGTTGGTGGAGATCAATCGTACGTTGTACGATTCGCAACATCTGCAACAATTCAATCTATAATGATTCGCGTTGAAAAAGTGGACGGCTCTGATTATAACCTAGGGTTGGCAACAACAGATGCTTTTGGGGCAGATGTTGAAGAGGACATCGGTTCTACTGCATTGCAATGGGGTCACGCAAACAAGTACGATCTTAGAATAGTGCAGGATAATGACTCTGGCGATATCACTCTAGAAGTTGTAGCGGCTGGGGGAAGTTGGAGTGGCGTTGAGGCCAGTATAACCACAGTACTGCCTGTTTCTCGTGTTCAGCTTGAACCTGAAGATCAATCAGACAGTTCAGCAGAAGTTGGTTACGGGCGTGTGTCGATAGGACATTACGATGCCCCTGTTGAACGTAAAGGAATTCCCATAACTGCTTGGAGAGTAGCTGTAGGAGTTGGGGTCACAAGCTCATCAGAAGATAATCCTTCTGTCATTACGACAGCAGCAAACCATGGATTCAGCAATGGGGATAGCGTCCTAATTGCAGGTCACATTACTGCTGTTCCAGACATCAATGGGGTGCATACAATTAGCAGTGTTACTGCCACTACGTTTACTATTCCGGTTAATGTTACTACAGCAGGTACGGGGGGAACCGTTATTCTAGATCCAACGTATGCAGAATATGACGTGGATGGTGGGCCGACCGGAACAAGAGTTGATGAGTGGGATGTTCCTGTTGCAATGGGTTCCGACATCGATTCCGATTCTTTGGCAAATGAACAGACCAGTAGACAGACGTATAAGATAGGGATTGGTGGGATTCCATCGGCATACACGGTTATCGGTCAAGTTGGGGTGATTTCTCTTTCGTTCCAAAGAGTTAATGTGGCTGCCAAGTCGGGTACATTCTTCAACCTATTTACTGATGGATCAAATGATATCGACGTTGGAACTGGATCTCCGTTTGCTGAAAATGATACTGCTGTAAGAGGGGTGACTAACACTGCGCCAGATGGCGGCTCGTGGACAACAGACGATTTCGGACTTCTGGAGATTGGTGTGAGGGCTACAAATGGTACAGATGGCGCATTGAATGCAGAAGTCAATGTCTGTGCTATTGAAATCTACGACTTCCCTGATGACCCTGCTGGGGCAGTCTTGAATCAAGATTATGAACCTTTTGTTAGACAACCTGTGGAAGTTGTAGCATATTAGCATGATTACCGAGCCTGTTCTTCCTCTTGAAGTCCCGACAGGATGGATGGTTGTACAGAAAGATCAGCATCGTTATCTTCCTCAAATGACTCCAGGAATTTCAGGTAAACAATCCACTCAAGAGTGGTTGAAATTAGCGGTGGTGCGATTTGTCTCCACGATCGAGAATTCCC
>SDBT01017761.1_pt1 | contig 11216 bp, 7 predicted proteins | sample 2277101 | NCBI WGS metagenome assembly SDBT01 (sample SAMN10404973, study PRJNA504765) | marine sediment metagenome | isolation source: marine sediment core GS10_PC15, 103 cmbsf | place: Arctic Ocean: Southern Knipovich Ridge | collected 2010 | reverse complement strand
GTCATTGCTGGTATTATAAAAAGTTTGGGTATCCAAGACTTGGGTAGAAGTTGAAGAATCCTGCGCTTGAAAATAGGCAATCCCGGCAGTAAAACCCAGAATGCCCATACTTAACACCAGAACAGCTGCCGCGACGATTCTCGCAGCCGTAATTGATTTCGTGGTAGCCTTAGTTTTAGTAGTTGTCTCTGTTGGCATAGTTTTATAATTTAGATATCTATTAATACTTCATAATATGCCCATAATCCGGTATTCGTCAAGCTTAGATATCTGCTCGTTTATTGAAGTCTGTTGCATATTCAAAGGCATAGGCGGCCCTCATAACTCTTACTTCATCAAACTGCTGCCCGATGATCTGGAGTCCGACCGGAAGCTCCTTCTGGCCGTTCTCTGGCTTCGAAAATCCGCATGGAACAGAGATTCCAGGCAGTCCTGACATCGAACTTGGATTGATCAGCTCGTCGGCAAGATACGCGTAGATGGGATTATCTTTTGTCTCCCCGACTCTCGGCGCTACCGTAGGCGACGTCGGCCCGACAACAACATCGACCTTCTTGAAAACTTTTATCCAGTCCTCTTTTATCAAGGTTCTTATTTTAGAAGCCTTCTTATAATACTTATCGTAATACCCAGATGATAATGAATAAGTTCCAAGCATGATCCGCCGTTTTGCCTCATCGCCAAATCCATACTTCCTACTTTTAGTATAAACTTCAAACAGGTCTTTTGCCACGTCTTCACGAGTTTTATCATTTTCTATTGAATACCCGTATTTAATGCCGTCAAACCGGGAAAGGTTGGTAGAAAGTTCTGAATTGCAGATAATAGCATAAGCCGGCGATGCATATTTTGCATGAGGAAGACTCACCTCTTCTACCTCTGCCCCATTCTGCTCCAAGGTATTTATCGCTTCCCTCACCCTATCAGAAATATCTCCATCAACTCCCTCGGGGAATAGCTCCTTAGCAACACCAATCTTCAGCCCCTTAGGATTTGGGTCGATTTTTTTGGTATAGTCAGGAACTAGGTTTTTAGCTGATGTAGCGTCTCTTGCGTCATGCCCAGCAATTACCTCGAGAACTGCTGCTGCATCCCAGACTGTTTTAGTAATTGGGCCTGGCGTGTCGAGCGAGGAAGCCATTGAGATCAACCCGCGCCGGGAGCTCCTGCCGTAAGTTGGCTTCATTCCTACTGTCCCGCAAAAAGACGCCGGCTGGCGAACCGACCCGCCCGTTTCGGTTCCTATTGAATAAACGCCCTCACCGGCTGCCACGGCCGCGGCAGAACCGCCCGATGAGCCTCCGGGAATCCTGGTAGTATCCCACGGATTTCTCGAAACGAAGAAGTCTGAATTTTCCGTAGATGACCCATGCGCAAAAGCATCGAGATTCGTCTTGCCGAGAATCACGGCACCCGCATCCTTCAAACGCTCTATCACTGTCGCATCATACGGAGGGATATAGTTACCAAGAATATTTGATCCAGCGGTGGTTTTTATATCTTTTGTACAGAGGATGTCTTTCACGCTGCAAGGGATGCCCGAGAGAACGGATGTCTTTTCTCCTGCCCTAAGTTTTTTATCCGCGGCTTTCGCTGCTTCTAGCGCCTCCTTCTCCGTCACTGTTATAAAAGCCCTGGTTTCTTTATCAATTTTTTTAATTCGTTCAAGGTAAGCCTTTGTAAGCTCAACCGAAGAAACCTCTTTCTTTCGAAGCAGGCTGGATGCATCTCGAATAGTTAAATTTCTTAGCTCTTCTTTGTTCATTAATCTAAGACTGCTTTTACTTTTACGTTTCGACCCTCACTATCTGGAGCTGCGGCAATAAGATCATCTGGATTTTCACATTTCTCTGCTTTATCCTCCCTCTCCACATTAACCTGTCCAGTTATCTGTGAAGTTGGCCGGACATTTTTAACATCAACTTCTTCAAGCTGTTTTACGTAATCCAAAATTATGGTGAGGCTTTCCCCAAGCTGCTCTTTCTCTTCCTCGCTTAGCTCAATTCTCGCAAGTTTAGCGAGGCGCCCTACTTGTTGTTTTGTGAGTTTCATATTGTAAATATTATATCAAATGGCTGCGCTCTTGACTAATCCTTGGCCTTTTATATTTCACGGATAAGTCTGCTCTTTTGCCGTCCAGAAGAACTTTTATTCCAAAATTTTCCAAAGCTCCTTCTCGGAAATAATCTTTATTCCAAGCTGTTTTGCCCTGTCATGCTTAGAACCAGGGTCAGTCCCTGCTACAACGTAGTCGGTGCTTTTTGATACCGAGCTGGCTACCCTTCCTCCGGCGTCTCTGATCATCTTCTTCGCCTCGTCTCTTGACAAGTCATCAAGGGTTCCGGTCAGAATAAAACTCTTGCCAGTTACTTTCCCGGCTGATTTCTTCTTTGGATTCTCAATCTCTACTCCGAGCGCGATGAGCTCATCTATTAATTCAATATTGTCTTTATCCTGAAAAAAGTCACAGACGCTTCTTGCTACAACTTCTCCGATTTCATAAACGTTCTCAAGCTCTTTGATGCTTGCATCTTTGATTTTATTTATGCTCCCAAAATTCGAAGCCAGATCAATTGCGGTTTCCTCTCCAACATGGCGGATTCCTAAGGCGTAAATGAATCTCGCGAGAGTGATTTTTTTACTATTTTTAATCGAATCAATAATATTTATGGCTGCCTTCTCGGCAAATCCTTCAAGAGGCACAAGGTCGCTTTCTTTTAATTCGAAAATGTCCGAAGGGCGAGAAATCAGATCCTGCTCTATCAACTGATCGATAATCTGCGGCCCTAGCCCCTCGATGTCAAATGCGGCTTTTGAAATAAAATGACTGAGCCGCTCTTTATTCTGCGCAAAACATTTTTTATTCGTACAGTAATGAGCAACTTCCCCCTCTTTCCTTTCAACCTTGGACCCACAGATCGGGCAGGTTTTGGGAAACGCAAACGGTTTTTCCCGGCCACTCCTCATTCGGGTAAGGACCTTCACCACGTCAGGAATAATGTCACCGGCTTTTTGGATAATGACAGTATCCCCAATTTTTACTCCGAGCCGCCCAATCTCGTCTTCGTTATGGAGAGTAGCCCTTGCCACCGTAGTCCCGGCAACCTGAACCGGCTTTAGATGAGCGACAGGAGTAAGCGCTCCAGTTCGCCCTATCTGAACCTCAATATCTTCTACAACAGTTGTCGCCTGCTTGGCCGGATATTTGAAAGCGATCGCTCCGCGCGGCGCCTTTCCCACGACGCCAAGCTTTCTGAAAATCTCAATGTCATTGATGTTCAACACGATCCCATCTGTCCAATACGGGAAACGCTCTCTCATCTTTCCAATGTGATCGTGATATTTTATAGCTTCCCGGATATCTTTACAAAACTTATTATGCTCATTTACTTTAAAGCCGAGAAGCTTTGCATATTTGTGGCTCTCTTCATGTGTTCGTTGTCCCAGGTCAGACACCAAGTCATAGGCAAAAAAGCTAAGCGGGCGCAAGGCAGTGATCTTCGAATCAAGCTGCCTGACACTTCCAGCTGCCACGTTTCGGGGATTTGCATAAAGAGGCTCTCCCATCTTTTTCTGCTCTTTGTTTAACTCAGAAAACTCCTTTTTTCCCATATACACTTCCCCGCGCACTTCAATCTCGCCCTTGGCCTTTTCCCGAACACCCTTTGGCAACTTTTCGATTGCGAGCTTCAAGGGAATCGCTTCGATCGTCTTGATATTTTGGGTAACGTCTTCTCCGACCTTTCCGTCCCCGCGCGTGGCAGCTCGAATAAGTATGCCATTTCTATAAATCAGAGTTATCGCGAGCCCGTCCATCTTAATCTCGCCGTAATATGAAAGATTTTTAGATGATTTTAGAAGCTTCTTGTTTCTCTCCTCCCAGTCATAAACCTCCTCATCTACAAAAGCGTCGTTCAGAGACAACATCGGCTTCCCAAATTTTACCTTCCTGAATTTGCTAAGCGGCTTTCCCCCCACGCGCTGGGTAGGAGAATCGGGCGTTACAAGACCCGGAAACTGATGCTCAAGCTCAGCTAATTCATGCTTCAGGGAATCCTGGGCAGCATCGGAGATTTCTGTTTTATCCAAAACATGATAAAGATAGCGATGATGGCTGATCTCGCGCTTTAGCTTCTCGATGCGTTTTTTTGCCTCGCTTTTGGTCATTTGCAGGTTTTCTGCTTTATTGTTATTGCTTCTCTAGTAAGTTTATTATATCATATTATTAATGAGAAAAATCGTTATCACATTGGTTGTTTTTATTCTTCTCGGGGCGGCATCTGTCACGGGATATTTTTATCTAAAGAATAAATATATTGCATGGCGCGATAGCGATTCACTCGCCGCAAGCCTGATCCGGCAAACCACGGCCGACGAGATCGAGCCGTTCACTTTCGCAGTGATCGGCGATAGCGAGGAAGACGCGGATATCTTAAATCCTACTTTTAAAAAATCGATTGGCTTAATTGAAGACAGCGGGGCGGACTTCATGGTCCATCTGGGAGATTTTACTAATCAGGGACAAAAGATGGAATATGACAAAATTAATCAATACCTCAGGGAGAATTTAACCATCCCCGTAAACCTTGTCCCGGGTAATCATGACATTGCCGTGGACCCCACAAATAAGACACTTTTCCTAGAAAACGCCGGAAAACTTTTCCGAAGCTTCAACCATCGGGATTATCATTTCGTAATTCTCGATAACTCCAATCCCCAGGTAGGTTTCACTGTTGAGCAGCTTGATTGGCTGAAGTTCGACCTGGAAGAAAACAAAGACAAGCTTGTTTTTATCTTCTTCCACCGCCCGATCGACGTCCCCTTTGTCGAATACTTCTCTCTCCCGGCAGAGGAGTCTGAAGCTACTGAAAATAATAACCTAAGATTCAAGGAAATTATAAGCCAGCATCAGGTTGAAGAAATCTACTGCGGTCATATTCACAGCTACTTCACTTATAATCTGGAAAACGAAATCCCGATAACAATTACCGGAGGGGGCGGATCCGAGCCTAACCTATCATTTCTAGACAATGCAAGAAGCTTTTATCATTTTCTCCTCGTTGAAGCTAAAGACGGGGATCATTACAATAGAATTGTTGAGGTTAATTAAACTGGTCCAATCTCGCCCTAATTTTTAACAACTATAGGAGAAGGCAGTTTTCGCCTTTAATAAAGAATACCCGGTAAGCTTGCCGGGCTTTTTTGAAATTGAAATAAAATTTCTCAAACACTATTCATCCCCTACCAACACTCCTTGGCTAACCCCCAAAACCATTTATCATAATAATGCCTAGATAACACCTGATCTTTGAAAACATCCTTTGTTGGTTAATAGAGGATTCAACCTTGCTTAGGCAAGAAGGAGGAAGCGATGAAGACAAGATTGACTTTGCTATTGGTAGCGCTTTTGCTGGCAATCGGATTAACCTTCGCTTGTGCAGGAGGCGATGACGACTCCGGAGACGATGACGACACAGAGGAACCAGAGGCTGAAGATGAAATCGGACCAGAGGGTGGAGAGATTGAAGTCACTGATCCAGACAGCCCGCTGTATAGGTTGAAGATTGAGATCCCTGCGGGAGCATTATCTGAAACAACGAATATCCAGATTTACGTTGAAGAAAATCCACCCCAGACTCCAGCGGGATTTACTCATATCGGCTCTGCAGCTCGATTTGAACCAGCAGGTCTGAAATTCAACAGCCCGGTTTTCCTTCACGTCCCCTGGTCTTCCCCTGATCAATCTCTCGTCGTCGGCCATTACAATGAGAGTAGCGATAGCTGGATAGGCCTGCCGATGTGGGGACAAGACGATGAACAGCGCGAATTGGCTTTAACTGATTCCTTCTCGATCTTTGGCGGCTTTGCCTTTGAGCTAAACATTTCTGTTCATACCGGCTTTACTCCCCAAACAGATGGGTTCCCTACCATTAACCGTTCTGTGATCGCGGAGCCTGATGGAAGTTGCTGGGGCTTTGCCATCTTTGCAAACTGGTACTGGCAAAACCGAGACCAATTCCCCAGCGACCTGGCAGTATCCTATTCCATTCCTACCAACACGAGTATCACTATCGAGGCGCAGGAAGCCCAGGGCGGCTACGATGTCCTTCTCTCAAGACTTGCGCAACTTTTCCTCAACAACTTGTTTCCGACGGATCTGTCAACCCTCAATACCGTTGTGAGCAACATGCTCATCACCAACAAACCGCAAGTCATCATCTTAAAAGAAGGTTGGCTTTCCTCTGAGGCACACGCAGTCTTGGCTTTTGGATGGCAAGATAACGACCTTCTTATTTACGACCCCAACCGCCCCAAGCAAACCAACGTCATTCATTGGAATGGATTCAACTTCGACGCCTATACAAGCTATGACACATTTTTCAGCGCCGAACTGGAGACCTTCTTCACCTATGACAATATGGAGGACATCCAGGGTGACCATTCCTATGACGGGCCAGCAGATTGTAATGCCTGTGATCAGTTCACAGACTACCTGTATGACTACAAAGGCCTTAACGTTGAAGGTTGGACAAAGACCGAAGCGCTGAACGACTGCAACTCCGGGTCAAATGCCGCTATGTGGACCTGCATCCAGGATTGCCTTTGCGATTATGTAATGGAAGATCCAACTTCGACTCGGAATGATTTTCTAGTTTGTGTAGGTAATTGCCCCGATCCCGGTGATGATGACGATGATGATGCCGATGATGACGTTGACGATGACATCGATGACGACATTGACGACGATGCTGATGATGACGTGGACGATGATGTCGATGACGATATTTGACGATGATGATGTCGACGATGATGATGTGGATGATGACGTTGACGATGATGCCTGGACAATTGAAACCGTGGATTCCGTAGGGAGCGTCGGCAATTACACCTCCATCGCCCTGGACAGCTCGGGACACGCGCACATCAGCTATTTTGATGACACCAACAACGACCTGAAGTACGCCACCAATGCCACTGGCTCTTGGGTCTTAACCACGGTGGACTCAGAGGATTGGGTCGGCGAGTATACCTCCATTGCCCTGGACAGCTCGGACCGCGCGCACATCAGCTATCATGATGCAAGCAACGGCGACCTGAAGTACGCGACCAACGCCACTGGTTCATGGGTCAGGACCACGGTGGACTCCGTGGGTTGGGTCGGCACGTACACCTCCATCGCCCTGGATAGCTCGGGCAACGCGCACATCAGCTATTATGGCAACTTCGACCTGAAGTACGCCACCAATGCTACCGGCTCCTGGGTCCTGACCACGGTGAACTTCGGGTACCTGGTCGGCTGGTGCACCTCCATCGCCCTGGACACAGCAGACAACGCGCACATCAGCTATTATGATGGAGACAAAAGCAACCTGGAGTACGCCACCAATGCCACCGGCTCATGGGTCCTGACCACTGTGGACTTCGGGGGGAGCGTCGGCAATTACACCTCCATCGCCCTGGACAGCTCGGACGACGTCCACATCAGCTATTATTATTGGAGCAACACCGACCTGAAGTACGCGACCAATGCCACAGGCTCATGGGTCAGGACCACGGTGGACTCCGTGGGTTGGGTCGGCGAGTACACCTCCATCGCCCTGGACAACTCAGGCAATGTGTACATCAGCTATCATGATCGCGGCGACTACGACCTGAAATACGCCACGAACCAACCCTGACCCTGCACTTTTCTCGTATAGCCCCGTGTCTGCGACAACAAGCGGACACGGGGTTTTTTCTTTTGGGCTTGACAAAAGTTATTATATTTTATTATTATAATAATAGTCAGAGCAACGGCATTCATTTGATTATAAACTGAAAGAGTGAGCGTTGGTCTTACAAATAGCTTTGTCTGTTCTTTTCCAATTCAAAACCTACAAAGGAGGGAAGACGATGAGAATGTTAAAGTGGACTATCCTTTTAGCCTTGGTCTGCGCTTTGGCGCTGGCTTTGGTGGTGGCCTGTGGGGATGATGACGGCGACGACGATAGTGATGAACCGGTGGAAGGTTGCAGTCCGAACCTGCGATGCGGTGAGCCGGACGAAGTACATAAGGGTTTAAGTGATGCTAATGGTGTCGCAACTTTTCAGTGCGAGGATGGCACCACGGTCCACGTCTATATCGAAGAACAGTTCACCGGTTCCCCAATAGAGGGAGCGACTGTCACGTTGATTCGAGACGGCGACTACTTCATGGCTGTCGGCGATCATCCAGATTATATTCCTCATCTGGAATGGGGACATCGCGACGATTTCGTTGAAAACTCCCTGGGCATCTTCATATCTTTAGGCAATCTCGCAGAAGCGATGGAGGATTGGTATAATGAACTGAAGGAAAAAGTCCCAGAGGTCGAAATTCGGCTATTCGACGTCTGTTTCTGTGCGGACAAAGACGTTTTCAAGAAACGAATCAAGCTGAACATCCAGGCCGTCAGTATCGCCTTTGGTACGTTTTTGTTCGTTCTAACGAGTGGGACTTCGGACATCATCGTAGAAGCTGGTGCTATTGCCCTCGAAACCGCTGGGGTTGAAATCATATCCGAAGTCTTCGCGGAAATCGCCTGGGCGGGGGAGGATTCATCAACCACGTACTGGCAATGTGAGACGCCGTTCTTTCGTGGTTTCTACCTTGATAGGTCAAGTCCTTGTGGAGACGCCTATGAAGGCGAATACTCATGTGATGGACAATGTTGGGCTAACCTGCTCAAAGGTACAGAAGGTTGTTGGATTGAGAATCATATCTGCAAGGAAGGATGTGGTGGTAGTGAAAGTTGTATCGAAGCGTGTAGAGATGAATATTACGAATGCGCCAATCCCTACATGTTTGAATTCGAGGATTGTGCAAGTACCTGTCCATGCCTAAAAGACCTCTTTCCCTGCGAAGATAAGTGCAATGACGAGGACGATGCCTGTTTTGAAGACTGCTGGCATAGTTTTATGTCGTGCACGGGTTGGAGCGAATCGTGTTGGGACGAATGCGAAGAGGAAAATTGGGAATGTTGGTCTTCTTGCGGAGAAGATTACATCTGCTTGAATGATTGCGTTATTAACAAAACGGCATGCTTATTGAAATGTATTGATTAGCGATGATCAGGCCCTGATCCTCTGTTATTCTGATCTATGACGGCGGACGGCGGCAAAACCGCAAACACAGCTCTTTCCCGGCCCCGATGGGTTTATTCCATTGGGGTCGTTTTTTAATCACGAAGACACCCCGTATAATACTCACTCCGTTCGTATTTACGGGGCAGGCGAAGGACGCTAAGGAGCACGAAAACATTAGTTAACCCACCAATTAATTGGTGGGTTTTCACTCTTGACTAACCCCCAAAACCAATTATTATGGTAGTGCCTAGATAACACCTGATCTTTGAAAACATCCTTTGTTGGTTAATAGAGGATTCAACCTTGCTTAGGCAAGAAGGAGGAAGCGATGAAGACAAGATTGACTTTGCTATTGGTGGTGCTTTTCGCTATCGGATTAACCCTCGCTTGCGCAGGAGGAGTTGATGACGTTGACGACGCTAGTGTCGACGTTAACGATGATGGCGCTAACGACGATGTCAATGATGATATTGACGATGACGTTGACGACGACGTCGATGATGATGCTGATGATGATGAATGGAGTGAGGAAGTCACTGGGGAAGCAGACATTTCAGATAACACGAATATACTACCTGATGACCAAGTTGCCCAGGCCGAAATTATTGAAAACGCAGTCATCTTTCCAAAGGAGGGAAACGAGGAACTCCTTGCAATAGAAGAAGGGGACGTCATAGTCAGCGGTTATGAAAACGGCTTTTTAAGAAAAGTGACGAGCATAAGCGAAACAGGAGAGTCAATCACTTTTCAGACCATCGAAGCCTCCTTGGTTGATGCTTTCGATTCTATGGATGTCGTGATGGAAATCCCTCTTGAATCCGCGAAAGGCCTAGTCGATGTTGTTTTCGACGGAATGGTGCTTTTTGATGGAACTGTAGAGGGATCAAGCCTGAGAGTTGAAATTACTCACGGGGAGTTTCACTTCAATCCAGTGCTCAAAGCCGAAATAGTCATCAGCGGCAACTCGCTGGAGCGCTTCTACTTTGAAATTGATTCTGACCTTTCTGCAATCCTAGACGCCACGGCGACTTCCACCGCAGAATTCACCGTCTATGGATTGGAAGTTTCCATCCCGATCGCGACAAGTCCCTACGTAGTAATTCTCATCGGTGGATTCCCCGTCGTTATCAGAGCGTCGCTCGATTTGGTCTCAGGATTTGAAGCAAGTTTCAACGCCTCCCTCGAAGTAAGCGGAGGTGCCTCTGTAGAATCACCAATAAAAGCGGGGGTGCTCTACGAAAATGGATCCTGGAATCTGATTGAGGAGACAAACTTCCAATTCACACCCTTTGGCCCCGAGTTTAGCGGGAATGTCACTTCGGAATTTGAAAGTTACTGTGACTTTTCCCTCAATGTCAATTTTTACGAACTTGCCGGACCATTTGTCAAAATCGGTCCGAAAACGACGATCAGAAAGTATCTAATACCCTGGTGTCAATGGGAAGTACTGGCCGGGGTCGACGGATCAATAGGGATTGAATCGACATTTCTCGGCCCAATACCAAACATCGAGTTCACTCTCTTCGATACCGAACACGTGTTACTTGCATCGGATCCCTGCGACAACGATGACGATGTTGACGACGATGTCAACGACGATGTTGACGACGATATAGATGATGATGTGAATGACGACGTTGACGATGACATCAATGACGATGCTGATGATGATGTCGATGATGATGCTGATGATGATGCCTGGACAATTGAAATCGTGGATTCGAATAACACCGGCAGTCTCAATTCCATTGCCTTAGACAGCGCAGACAACGCGCACATCAGCTACTGTGATGCCGGTAACGGCGACCTAAAATACGCCACCAACGCTTCCGGTTCTTGGGTCTTGACCACGGTGGACTCCGGGGGACATGTCAGTGCACACACCTCTATTGCCCTGGACAGCGCAGACCACGTGCACATCAGCTATTTTGATTGGGGTAACGAAGACCTGAAGTACGCCACCAACGCTACCGGCTCCTGGGTCCTGACCACGGTGGACTCCGGGGGATGTGTCGGCACGTACACCTCCATCGCCCTGGACGGCGCCGACCACGCGCACAGCAGCTATCATGATTGCAACAACAACGATCACAAAGACGAAGCCAACGCTA
>SDBT01017760.1_pt1 | contig 11217 bp, 12 predicted proteins | sample 2277101 | NCBI WGS metagenome assembly SDBT01 (sample SAMN10404973, study PRJNA504765) | marine sediment metagenome | isolation source: marine sediment core GS10_PC15, 103 cmbsf | place: Arctic Ocean: Southern Knipovich Ridge | collected 2010 | reverse complement strand
CGCCGCTCTTGTCTTTGTGGCCATGCTGGGGATGATGGCTCTGATTAGGGAGTAGGCAAGGGAATTTCAGTTATATATTCGTGATTTCTGCCCAGAACGGTATTCAAGATACTTTATAGTCTGAAGTCCAAATAACCTTGGCTTGCAGCTGACATAGTAACACTGACAATAGCCATGAAAAAACCGTAAGCCTTTTGTACCTCATTAAACAGTTTTCTAGCGTCTTCTACCGTTGGTGGTTCTTTTATATTATCATAGACGTCTTTACGCAACTTGATAAGCCTCTCAACAGGTTCTAATAGTATGTCGAACTTATTTTCACGGGCTAGCTCAAATACTTCGGGCGCATCTCTCTTGATTCGCTGTACTAACTTCATATAATCCTGAGTTAATATATCCTCAGCTTTCGGTAGAATAATCCTTTTGCTTTTCGGTCCCGTGTTTTCTCTTGTAGAGATTACGGCACTATAGATCGCTTGCAGTAAAGGCAGTAATGACGCAAGCACTTCATCAGTTGCCGTAATAAAGTGAAATCTCATCATGCTAGATTTGCTGTAGACTTCAATCTCCCCCTGAACTTCTTGTAATGATGATAATTCTTTGCTGTCTAGTTTTTCCTGTGCGAGTTTATTAAACGAAGGTAATTCCTTTGCATATTTCCGATTCAGCAACTCAGCAAAAAAAGAACGTACGGCCTCTTCGTTCGCCAATTCAACGTTAAGTGAGCCTATGCTTACTATGCTTTCTTGTTTTTCAGTAACCCCATCTTTAACACGGCTGCCTTTCTTCCCAAACTCAACCCAATTACCTATTTTCATCCAATCGATTATAGGGACAAGAGAGAGTGCCGCAAAAATTCCCAACGCGACAATATTTGGACTACCCTGATTAATCCATAAAAGCACGTTAATTACCAAGAGGAAAATCCATGCCAAAACTAATAGGGCATAACGAAGCACTTATCGACACCTCATCTTTGCTGCCAATGTTTACCGGTGGTTAGATAGCGTTATTCAGCACATCCTGGAGAGTGATAATGCCGAGGGCGACTGAGCCTCCCTCCGGCGGACCGACAACCACCAGCTGGTGAATGTCAGCTTCCATCATGGTCTCCGCCGCCTCAGTCAGAGAGACATGATTGGGAATATATAGTATCTCTCTGGTCATGATTTCGCTCACCGGAGTGTCCTTCCAGTCAGAACGTGTAAGTATCGTCTTTACCGCATCCTTCCGCGAGATTATTCCCTGGAAATGACCGGTAGTATCAACCACCACCACCGAATTGTGCTTACATAGTTTCTCGTAAATATCACCCAGGGTATCATCAGGCCAGGCCTTTATCAGGGAATGGGTTGACGCCTTAGCAATACTTATTTTTCTCAGCATGGCTTATTACCTCCAATTGTTGTAAATTATCCCAGCCCTGGATTTATGACCTAATACCTTATTGTAGCACTAGATTATCAATTAGCCTTGTGCTACCGATTTTTACTGCCAGCGATACTAAAGCCGGGGATTTGACTCTAGCTAGCTCGTCTAAGGTGTTGGCATCGGCTATGCTGACATAGTCAATCTTTGCCAGTGGCTCTTTTTGAATGAGGGTAGTCATCTCCTGGCGCAGGCGCTGGGCATCGGTTTCACCCTGCGTCCAAAGCTTTTGAGCCAGACTAAGTGCCTGATATAGAGCTAATGCTGCCTGGTGCTCTTTAGGGTTAAGGTAGATATTGCGACTGCTCATCGCCAGGCCATCAGGCTCGCGCACCGTGGGAGCGGTAACTATTTCTAGATTCATGTTCAGGTCAGCCACCATCTTTTTGATAACTGTTGCTTGCTGAGCATCCTTCTGCCCGAAGTAGGCTCTGGTTGGCTGTGTGATATTAAATAGCTTGGCAACGATTGTAGCACAACCCCGGAAGTGACCGGGGCGGGAAGCTCCCTCTAGCTGTTCCGTTAGCTTGCCAACTTCTACCCAGCTATTAAACTGCACCGGGTATATCTCGGCTACGGAGGGCATAAAGATAATGTCAACCTTTTCTTTTTGTAATAGTGCCAGGTCACGCTCGGTGTTGCGGGGATAGCGGTTTAAATCTTCCTGGGGACCAAATTGTGCCGGGTTAACAAAAATGCTGACCACTACCGACTGGTTTTCGGCTCTGGCTTGTCTGACTAACGCCAAGTGACCCTCGTGGAGATAGCCCATAGTAGGCACAAAGCCAACCGGCTCGGCGAGCTGCTGCCGTAGCCTTCTCATCCCGGCTATTGTTTCAATGACTTTCATAAGAGGTCTTTGTCCCGATGAGGATGAGCCTATTTGGTTAGCTCGGCTAATATGCTTTCATCCATAGAGATGCTTTGCTGGTCAGTGGGGAAGCTGCTGGCTTTCACCTCGTCATAATAGGCAGTAACGGCAGTTCGGATAATGTCGGTAAGTCTTACATATTGCTTGGCATGCTTGGGGACAAAGTCGGTAAACGAACCTAATATGTCATTTATCACCTGAACCTGACCATCACAGCCGATACCGGCACCAATACCGATGGTAGGAATGCTCACTCTTTGGGTAATCAGTGTTGCCAGTGGCGCCGGGACAGTTTCCAGGACAACGGCAAAGGCTCCCGCCTCCTCTAGTGCCTGAGCATCGTCAAGCAGCCGGGTGGCTGCCTCGGGAGTTTTACCCTGCGCCTTAAAGCCACCAAACTGGTGAATTGACTGGGGGGTAAGTCCAATATGACCCATAACCGGTATCCCACACTCTATAATTCTTCGTACTTTTTCGGCGACAGTTACGCCACCCTCAAGCTTAATCGCTTGAGCACCACCTTCTTGAATGAACCGGGCAGCATTTCGCAGGGCATCATCAATACTAATGTGGTAGGTCATGAATGGCATATCACTAATGACCATCGCCTGTTTGGTGCCCCTGACCACAGCCTTAGTATGGTGTAGCATTTCCTCCATGGTTACCGGGATGGTTGATTCATAGCCGAGAACTACCATACCCAGGCTATCACCGACTAGAATTAGTGGTATTCCCACCTCATCAATTATCTTGGCGGTGGCGTAGTCATAGGCGGTGAGCATGGTGATTTTCTCGCTCTTTGGTTTCATTTCTTTTATCTGGTTTATCGTAATACGCATTTGCACCTCCCTTAAAAGGGTATAACCTCGACCACTCGTTTAGTTTCAGTAATAGCATTTTGGGCATCAACATATACCAGTTTAGGCATGAAGTTGTGTGCTTCGTCATCAGCAACATGGCAGTAGGACAGGACGATAATGGTGTCTCCCTTGGCTACCAGTCTGGCAGCGGCACCATTGATGCAGATTTCACCACTTTCCCTCTCATCCTCAATGGCATAGGTGGTAAAACGGGCACCATTATTAATGTTTAGCACCTGCACCTGCTCATAAGGCAGAATATCCGCCTCTTCCATTAGCTTTTTGTCAATGGTAATGCTGCCTTCGTAGTTGATATTGAGCTGGGTAACGCGGGCTCGGTGGATTTTACTTTTAAGCATTATTCTCATTAGACTTCCCCCTTCAGTAAGATTCACAGTTACGGGTAACATAGGCTCGTGGATTTTACTTAGGTATTATTCTTATTAGACTTCTCCCTTAATATAGTGTGTAGTTCCTGTGCTTGCTGCTCATTAATTCTACCTTTGGCCAGAGCAATAGGGATTGTCTGCAGACCAAGCTCTCGGTAGGTGGAGAGCAGGCTGGGAGCTATTTTTTGTAAGGCATCAAGATGTTTCTTAATCGTCCCGGTATCACCACGGACAATTGGTCCGGTAAGACATTGGGGTATGCCGACGGTGTCAATATTATTGATTGTCCCTCGTAGCAGTGGCAGTAGCGCCTGGGTGGCCTGGTGGGGTGGGATGGAGAAGGTCTGCCACAGGTCAGTAGCTAACTTGACCAGGGTTACCATATAGTTACAGGCAATGACGGCTGCTGCATGATAAGCTACCTTGTCACTTGCCTTTAGCTCTATCCAATGACCATCAAGAGCAGTAGCCATATCCTTAAGTATGTCCAGTAGGGGCGGCTCAGCCTCCAGGGCAAATGTGGAGCCGGGTATATTCTCTATAGCTTGCTTGGCGCTGGCGAAGGTCTGCAAGGGGTGAAAGCTGCCAATATGGGCACCTAATTTCCTGGCTGGCTGTAGTATATCAGTAGACTCGGCACCGCTACAGTGAACTACACGCTGCCCGGCGTGCCACTTCAGTTGGGAGGCTACTGTAGCAATGGCATCATCGGGGGGAGTAATGAAAACAAGCTCAGCAGTGTCAGCTACATCTTGGTGGCTAGTGAAGGCACGCAAACGGCTAATTGCCTGCGCCAGATTTTTTGCCGAGGTTTGACTTCGGCTGGATACGGCTACTACCGGGTAGCCTTTACTACTCAGCCTTACCGCTAGAGCGGTGCCTACTGTTCCAGCTCCAATGAAGCCTAATTTGAGCATTTTCTCCCCAAATAAAAATACCCTCTCCGCCACAGCCAGAGAAGGCATTAAACTACATTTCTCTTGCCGTCTCGGTCATATCTGATCCAAGCGACTTTATTTATGAGGTTAATTTAAGGAACTCACCGCCAATACGGTCGATGGCTTTAACTTAATGTTATATTGTATAAAACTGATGCCAGTTTGTCAAGCGTATGTCCGATGGTGTTGAGCAACCAATTTTTTCCCTACTCACCCACCCTAAGTAAACTTTGCCCGACACCTTCTGAAGCTAGTGGTGAAACCGCTATAGAGGTGGGAGAAGCAGGCATTAGTAGACAATCTTTGTTCAGCTATTGACTAGATTGGCAAAAGCACTCAAAATAGAGACCGAAGATGGAAAGTGTCTGGATAGTCATTTCTGCTTTATTTGGGATGGCGGTGGGTAGCTTTCTTAATGTCTGCATTGACCGCCTGCCTGCTGGTGAGTCACTTCTTTTCCCTCCCTCTCATTGTGCTTCCTGCCATCGCCGTCTGGCGATAAAAGACCTCGTTCCGGTTTTTAGTTACCTGTGGCTGCGGGGTCGCTGCCGTTATTGCCAGGCTTCTCTTCCCAGGCGTCTGCTCTGGGTAGAAATTGGCACTGCTCTCCTGTTTGCCTACCTCTACTGGCACTACGGTTTGAGTGCCGAATTAGCGGTTATTGCTTTCTATTGCTGCTTATTTATTATTCTTATGGTTATTGATTTGAAGCATGGGATTATCCTTAACAAGATTGTTTATCCCAGTATGGCAGTGGCTTTGGTCATCAGTATCTTTTTGCCTCCGTCTAAGGTGGTTTACCCTGATGGGGCGGTAGCCTTGCTCCTGAGCAGCTTACCCGAGACGGGAATTGTTCAGGCGGCTATTGGTGGTGGTATTGGCTTACTTCTCTTTTTGCTAATTGTTATTATTTCCCGGGGAGGTATGGGGTGGGGTGATGTTAAAATGGCAGCTCTGATAGGCATAGTTACTGGCTATCTGGTGTTTGTTGCCTTATTTCTGGCAGTAATCCTTGGTGGTTTGGTAGCTGTGATTCTGCTCTTACTTAAATTAAGGAAGCGGAAGGAGGGTATTCCCTTCGCCCCTTACCTTTCTTTAGGCGCTATGATAACCCTGTTATTTGGGAGTAATATTGGCAATTGGTATCTAGGGCTATTCTAGTGGCATGGTTTTTTTAACTAACCTATTGACAACCCCTATTGACAGTGATAGCATATATAGTATAATAGTAATAGGTCAAAGGTAATGGGAGTGGTTAGATGTTGCGGATAGACCGTCGCCGGTCTAGTATTGAAGTAATAGCCGATATGTTAAGGCTGGGTGAAGCTGGCAAGACTGAAATTATGTACAGCGCCAATATGAGCTACTTTCAGCTACAAAAGTATCTCAATTTCCTGCTGCAATTGAAATTAATAGATAAAGTAATGGTCGGAAACCCCGTTGTGACCTATAGAATAACCGAGAAGGGGCTTAGGCTATTAAAAAGTATTGATAGTATTCTGGAAATACTTGAGCCAAGCAGAGAAGACTGACCTTTAAGCTTTTAGAAATATAGGGAGAGACAAAGAAAAGGCGCTAATCATTATCTAGAGGAGGTGGTAGCGCCTAAATTGTTACTCCCGGGCTGTTTAGGGTGACACTAATCTAAGGGAGAAAGTTTATGGCTGAAAAAAGAATGCTAATAGTGCCATCGGAGCTAGTTGAGAAGATTGATGACAACCGTGGAGATATGACTCAAGCGGAATTCATTGATTTTTTAATTAATAGGCAACTAACGGAGAAAGTCAAAGAGCAAAAGTTTGTGACCAAGGAAGAGGTTCAGCGTCTTGAGCAAGACATAAAGCAACTCCTCAAGAGCTTCCTCGACTTCTTTCTCGGCTATGGACTTGAGCTGGGCAAACAATCACCCAAAATTGATCTTGAAGAGTTAACCAGTAAGCTAAAAGGGCTTGATAAAGACTTAGCCTCGGAAGACAAAAAGAGAGAGGCTAAGATTAAATGGAAAGTTGATTAATAAACTATTTCACCCCCTTGACACCGCATTACTACTGCTAGCCAAAAGAAAAGCCTCTTCTTTATTTCAGTTATTCCACGATAAAAATCCCCTATTTTGACCGTAAGCAGTCTCACTAGAACATTATTCTAGAACATAAAACCTTCCCATAACCAGCGCAATCTGCAATAGTGGAAATGGGAAGGTTTTATGATTTATATCCTTATAGGCATTCTCGGTTTCATAGTAATACATCTTTTTGATGTAGGCTCCTTAAAAAAGATTTGGGGGGCAAAACCAATCACCTGGGTTGTGGGCAGTGGCTTGCTAGTCTACTCACTTATTATGCTATGTCTTAAGTCAAATATCCTGCCACTACCTGTCTGGTCAACCTGGTTGGGGTGGGGGCTGCTTTCCATATCCCTATTTTTGTTAATATATTCCCTATTTCTCAATCTTCCCTTCCGTAAGACATATATTGCCACTGGTGTTGGGGGTAAGTTAATAACAACCGGGTTATATACCCTCGTCCGTCATCCATGGGTTCACTGCTTCACCCTCATTCTGCTGTCCCTCGTCTTGGTTTCAAAGTCAAGCTTGCTACTTATAGCGGCACCGATATGGATCTTGCTGAATATCCTGCTGGTAATTGTTCAGGACAAGTTTCTCTTTGGCAAGATGTTTGATGGCTATGACAGCTACCAACGAGAAACGCCGATGCTAGTGCCGAATCGGCGGAGCATAAGTGCTTTCACAAATTCATTAAAACTATTTAGAACCTAAATTTTAGTTTAAGGAGGGGAAAATGACGGTACTAACTGAACTACTTAAACAAGGCAAAAATGAGGAATTATGGCGGAGGTGTTGCGGGTTTATTGACCTGAGTCTTGAGGACTTTATGAAGATTCAGCGGCGGCTACTCTTAGAGCAGATAGAACTGCTTAAAAAGTGCGAACTGGGTAGAAGTATCATAGGTGGCGCCAATCCCAGAACCGCCAAGGAATTTCGGGAGCAAGTTCCCCTTACCACCTATGCTGATTACGCCCCTTATCTTCTGAAGCGAAGGATGAATGTGCTGCCGAGGAAGCCGATTCTGTGGCAGTACACCTCAGGCAAATCTGGCGAGTATCCTTACCGGTGGGCACCGGTTACCGCCCGGCAACTTGATGAAGTAGAACCATTAATATTTGCCCTGCTATTTTTCTCCAGTTGTAAACAGAGAGAGGAAATTGCCTTCAAGGAGTATGATAAAGTTCTCTACGGGATGGCTCCCCCACCCTACGCTACCGGCTCAATGGCGCGCGCTTTTCCCCATGAGCTGTTCAATTTCTTGCCACCAGTAAAGGAGGCAGAAAAAATGTCTTTTGAGGGAAGGATACAGCAGGGCTTTGAGATGGCTCTATCTGAAGGGTTGGATTTGTGTTTTTCCCTATCTAGTGTCGCCGTAGCCATAGGTGAACGCTTCAGTCAGAAAGGCAGAAGGATAAATATCAAGGCTTTGCTTAAAAAGCCTAAAGCTCTACGCCGGATGGCAAAAGGGCTGATAAAAAGTAAGCTGGCTCGTCGCCCCTTGCTGCCCAAAGATATATGGTCGCTTAAAAGCTTAATTACCTACGGCATAGATGGCTCGGTATATAGAGAGAAAATCAAGGAAATGTGGGGTAGATATCCACTGGACTTCCACGGCTCCACCGAAGCTATCATGATAGCCATGCAAACCTGGGATTACCAGGGTATGACCTTCATCCCCCATCTCAACCTCTTTGAATTTATTCCTGAGGAGGAAAGCATTAAATCTAGGGAAGACCCCATGTATCAACCGTCAACCCTTTTGCTAGACGAGGTTAAACCCGGTAACTATGAGCTGGTCATTACCAGTTTCCATGGCGGACCGTTTATCAGATATAGACTAGGGCACCTGATTAAAATAACATCACTACGCAATGAGGAGCTCGATATAGATATCCCTCAAATGGTCTTCCTATCTCGAGTGGATGACCAGATTGACATTGCCGGTTTTACCCGGCTATCAGAAAAGGTTATCTGGCAGGCTATAGAGAACACGGGGCTCGCCTACAAGGATTGGACAGCGTGCAAGGAGGTTAAGGAGGATAAACCAGTTCTACGCCTATATGTTGAACTCAAGGAAAACGGATATGTTACTGCTGAGCAGGTATCGGGCGCTGTCCATGAGGAGCTAAAGAAACTTGATACCCCTTATGTTGAGCTGGAATCATTTACTGGTCTAAGACCACTAGAGGTCACTCTACTGCCTGAAAATGCCTTTGAGCTCTATAAGCTGAAACAGCAAGCCGCCGGTGCTGACCTGGCCCATCTGAAACCGCCTCACATCAACCCGTCTGACGGTATGATAAATTTCCTGGTCAGTACCACTGGTAAAGCAGCGGTAAGGGCAAGGCCAAAAGTAGAAGCCTAACCAGGTTTCACAAGTTCAGAGAGTTTGGTTATAACACTACTTGAATACAGAAGTTGGTATAATTTTGGGGGTAAGTCCATCAAGCTTTAAAAAGGAGGAAGAAATAATGGATATACTGCTTATTGATCCGCCCTATACTAGCTTAAAGGGTTTGTCAACAGATATTGGGTATCATGTAGGTCTAGCGAGTCTTGCGGCGTATATTCGTAATGAAGGTATTGAAACTGCTGTGTTAATGGGAGATCTGTTGATGGATTTACCATCTGATAACAAAAATATAGGGTTTAGTTATGATGTCAAAGAATATGCAGCCGGACAACGAGAGTACGAGACGATTGTAAACGATAAGACCCATTTTGTTTGGAAAAGATTGACTGACATTGTGAGGCAGACCAAGCCAATGGCTGTGGGAATATCGTATTTAACACCATTAAAGTATGTAGTTGATAGGATAGCTGGTCTGATTAGAGAGATTGATCGAGATATAAAGATTATAGCCGGCTCGTTTCATCCGACGTTTTGCCCTGAAGAGGTAATGCAGAATCCGGATATAGATTTTGTTATCAGAGGTGAGGGTGAAATTCCACTTCTACGCCTCGTTAAAGAATTCAAGAAGGATAACCCGAAGTGGGAAACAGTTCCCGGGATCTACTACCGAGACAAGGACGGGCAAGTGCAGAAAAATCCTGGTGTAAATCTGCTTAATAATCTTGATGAACTACCATTTCTGGCGAGGGACCTGGTGTTGAATTGCGATTATAATTTCTATCGGGTCCATAGTACGTACACAGCCCGTGGTTGTCCTTATACATGTTCTTTTTGCGCAGACAGAAGGCTTTGGGGTGGAAAGGTACGTCGTCGTAGTGTGGATAATGTTATTGAAGAATTGAGACTTTTAAAAGATACATATAAGATCGATTTTGTCGATTTTGTTGACGGAACTTTTACATTTGACAGGAAGTATTTGCAGACATTCTGTAACACAATGATTAACCATAAGATGAATATAAAATGGAGATGTACCGCCAGGTACGACAATCTCGACGAAGACTTACTTCAATTGATGAAACAGGCTAACTGTTCTGGAATGTTATTTGGTTTAGAGTCAGGGAGTGATCGAGTATTGAAGGCTATTGATAAAAAGATAACTGTTGAAAAGATTATCAAAGTGAGCAAAATGGTCCATGATAGTGGAATCCCTACTGTAACTTCAATCTTGCTGGGTCTACCAGATGAAGGCAAAGAAGATATGCAAGAGACGTTGAAATTAATGGAAGAAATTAGAACCGATTTTTTTGATGTAAATAGCTATATTCCGTTACCTGGCACCCCATTATATGATTCTATGAGTGAAGAAGATAAGAAAAATATTGATTGGCGAAAAGTGGCATATAAATCCTTTGATAATTATTTCTCAAAAAGTATATCACATGATGATTTTAAGAGATATATGTCTGAAGCGTATGAGATAGCAAATAATGTACGAAAAAAACTCCCGTCCGTTTCGGAGCCAGCATTGGCCTGCCCCCAATAATGGGTCCACCTTTTAAGTTAGTATTACCGCTATATGATTGCTTCTGGAACAGGTGGTAACTTCTAAAGTTGCCACCTGCTTTATTTTATATAAAACGAATGTACCCCCCATCTCTATTGACAATACTGAAGCTATTAGGCATAATTGGGGTAACAATACATAATGATTGTTATTAAAGGATTGTTATTATAAGACACGCTAAGTATCAGAGGGGAATTTGAAATGAATTTATGGGACTTAATACCGCTCATCAGTTCTCTAACATTTGTCGCCTTATTTGTATTGGTCTTACAACAAGCCAGAAGGCGAGTAGATAAGGTATTTGCTCTATTTCTTGCTGCCTCTGCGATATGGAGTTTTACTTCTTTTATGCTCGTCTTCAATCCTTCCGCCTCCACCCAGTATCTAATCTTCTGGAACGTAATGGTTGCCGCCGTAATCCCATGGGTGGTAGTTTCCTACTATCATTTCGTCAGGGTTTACAATAATAAACCAGGTGGCATAGGGTTATATCTCGGCTATACATTTGTTCTAGCTATGCTGGGGTTCGGCCTGGCTGGTTATGTCGTTAAGGATGCCTATATTATTGATGGGTATTTACACCATGACATTGCTCCTTGGGACTATGTCCTAGCTGGCGTCCTCATTCCCTTTCTCGCTATCACAATTTTAATGCTGGTGCGGAGATACCGTAGTTCAATAGACCCCACTGACCGCAATAGAACAATGTACCTAATCACCGGCTGGAGCGTATTACTGATTATCAG
>SDBT01017759.1_pt1 | contig 11217 bp, 13 predicted proteins | sample 2277101 | NCBI WGS metagenome assembly SDBT01 (sample SAMN10404973, study PRJNA504765) | marine sediment metagenome | isolation source: marine sediment core GS10_PC15, 103 cmbsf | place: Arctic Ocean: Southern Knipovich Ridge | collected 2010 | reverse complement strand
ATGGAAAGTTGTGTATTGATATGAAAGGTAAGAGGAGGCTCTAGATGACGGTTTTATTTGGCACTGCTTCTTGGAGTCCTATCATTTGGATCATTGCGACCATAGTAGTTGGGGCAATGGTCTTCTTTTTTAGGAGCCGAGGACAGAAAAAATATAAAAAAGATACCGACCAGGCGAAGATTTTCCTGTGTGGTGAAGAGGTACCTGAACCAGAGTACCGTCATGTAAAAGCCCACAATATATACTGGGGATTTTTTTGGAAAGTCTTAAAGGATATTATAAGGTAAACATCTTGATGCCTACCTAGACGAGTTAGAATGGCGTTTTAATAACCGTGATAATCCATATCTATTTAGAGATACACTCCTTAAACTTATTCAGTCGGAGGGCTTACCGTATCATCAGTTGACTGGGGCATAATTGCTGTAACTCCCCGTTCAGCTGCCTCTCTATTTATCAATTCTGTAAGTAATACTTGAGCCCTAAACATAAATAAGAGATTTTCATAAAATGTTTCCCTAGACACATTCTCGTCAAATACCATTCTATGAGTGATAACTACCTCTCGTAGCGGGTGCACCAAACCACCAAACTCCACCCCTTTATTGTAAATTATAAGACTGGAGCTACCAAGGAAGGCAAATTATTGGCAGTAGAAGTGAAGATAATCGGTGATACGGGAGCATATATGTCCGAGGGGGTGGGTGTGCTAACCAGGGCAGCCGTCCACACCACCGGCCCCTATAATGTTCCTAATGTAAAGGTTGACGCCTACACCGTTTATACTAATAATCCCATCGCTGGCGCCATGAGAGGATTCGGGCTAACACAGATGTCCCTGGCCTACGAGGCACAGATGGACAAACTGGCAGAGAAACTGGGTATGGACCCGGTAGAGCTAAGGCTAAAGGAAGCCTTTGAGGCTGGGGCAACCACTGCCACCGGGCAGGTACTGGCACACAGCGTAGGCATCAAGAAAACCCTAGAAGGTGGTCAGAAGGTTGCCAGGCAGTGGCGAGCCGAGATACCCAGAGATAAAAACTCGACGAAAAGACGAGGGATAGGAGTAGGGGCAATGTGGTACGGCATCGGTAACACTGGCCTGCCCAATCCATCTGCTGCCGTAGTTAATCTGAATGCCGACGGGAGTGCCGTGGTATCCGCCTGCTGTGCCGAAATAGGGCAGGGTTCGGACACCATTCTAGCTCAGATCGTGGCTGAGGAACTGGGGATTGACCTGGAAAGAGTGAGTGTCGTCACCACAGATACCATGGTCGCACCAGAGTGCCGGGCAACCACGGCTAGTGGACAGACCTATATCACCGGCAATGCGGTAATGTTAGCCGCCAAAGAAGCCAAGGAAATACTACTGCGACAGATAGCCGCCGATTTCGACGGGGCACTAGACAGTTTGTATCTGGACAAAGGTTTTGTCCGGTTTAAGGGAATGCCAGAGAAGAAAATAACCTTAGTAGAGGCCATAATGAGGTGCCGCAATGCGGGTATACTCACCTTGGGACACGGACGGTTCAACCCAATAAGCACCTCTCTAGACCCTGAAACCGGACAGGGGAGTCCATACGCTACTTACTCCTTTGGCACTCATCTAGCAGAGGTCGAGGTTGACATTGAGACCGGAGAGGTGATTGTACTGAGATATGCTGCCTTCAACGATGTCGGCAAGGTAATAAATCCACTCCTGATAGAGGGCCAGTTAGAGGGTGGATTTTCCATGGGCCTGGGGCAGGCACTGATGGAGAACTTGATTGTTGAGCAGGGAGTAATTAAAACACCTACCCTGGCCCAATATTTAATTCCTACCTCACTGGATATGCCCGATGATATACTGTTGAGCGCCATTGAAGATAGTGAACCCACCGGGCCCTTTGGTGCCAAGGGGATAGGTGAGCCAGCTTCAATACCAGCCATACCGGCTATCATGGGTGCCATTCACGATGCTACGGGAATAAGAATTACTGAGCTTCCAGCCACCAGTGAAAGGGTCTTCTACGCACTAAATAGGCAAGCCACCCAGTAACAGAGCTTGTCTACTAACGCCTACTTCCCCCACCCACCCTAGGTTGAGTTCCAGAGGCTTTACCCCCACACCCTCTGAGGCTAGTGAGCGAAGCTCCCACGGGAGGATGGGTGGGAAGAACAAGCATTATTAAACAATCTCTTATGTTTTTAGCTTGACAAAGACACGTATACAGATTAGCATTTTGGTGAGGTCGTGCTAGGCGGGGAGCTAGCGGTGCCCTGAACCCGCAATCCGCTATAGCGGGGTTGAATTCCTGCTTGAGGTCTTTATCTGGTGTAACTACTTTGGCTAAGTGGTGTTGAGGGCTGGGTCCTACGCGGCAGAGCGCTATGAATGCCGTCAGGTCCGAGAGGAAGCAGCGGTAAATAGTGGCTTCTGGGTGCCGTAGGGTTACCTGGCTGGAGCTGGCTGGCTTAAGCAAGCCACGAGGCGAGGTCGAGGGTAGGTGCACGGCCTCACTGGTTATTATGAGACTGAGGTGCTAGTTGATCGACAAGTGGGGCTGAAGGTGGCAAAGAAAACAGCCTATGAAAAGTATTACCTGAAGACAAACTCACTTCTGGCTCAAACTAGAAGGTTGCTGCGCCACTATAACCTGCAGGTGAGAAAAGGACTGGGGCAGCACTTCCTTGTTGATGGAGAAACGCTCAAGCTTACTACTGCAGCCGCTGAGCTTACCGCCACTGATGTTATTATGGAAATAGGGCCTGGCTTAGGTATACTGACCAGGGAGCTAGCCAGGCAAGTCGGCTGGGTAATTGCTATTGAGCTAGATAGCCGCCTAGCCGCCATTCTGGAACAGACCCTGGCTTCTTTTGATAATGTTTCTATCATCAATGAGGATGTACTCAAGATTGAGCCAGCAGCTTTGCTCCAAGAGGAAAAGACGAGGTTTCCACCGGCAATAGATAATCCCTTTCGCTATAAGGTTGTGGCTAACCTCCCCTACTATATTACCTCCCCTGTCCTGCGCCATTTTCTCGGAGCTTCAGTCAAGCCTCAGACCATAGTAGTAATGGTGCAAAAAGAGGTGGCTGAGGCGATTGTGGCTAAACCCGGTCAGATGAGCGTGCTGAGTATCAGTGTGCAGCTCTATGGAGAACCAAAAATAATCAGCTATGTGCCAGCTCATTGCTTTTACCCGGCGCCGGAGGTTGACTCGGCTATAGTACGGATTAAGCTATACCCTCAGCCAGCGGTAGCGGTAACCGATGAGGGCAGTTTCTTTGAGCTGGTGCGGGCTGGTTTTACTGCCTCCCGCAAGCAGATAGCTAACTCTTTGGCTCAGGGTCTGGGACTAGCCAAGGCTGAGATTTTACCTTTATTAGCAGAGGCAAATATAGTGCCACAACGACGGGCGGAGACCCTGACCCTTGACGAGTGGGCACGACTGTGGCAGGTATTTACCCGAGGAAAACATGCTAACTATTCTGGCACCAGCTAAGTTAAATTTGACCCTTGAGGTTCTGGCTAAACGCCCTGACGGCTTTCACGAAATCCGTAGCCTTATCCAGACAATAAATCTATGTGACAGCCTCCATTTCCAGCCGAGCCAGAGTATTACTTTTAAGTGTGCTGAGCCAAAATGGCTCCCAGAAAGGAGCCTGGTCTCTAAAGCCGCCAGTTTACTTCAGGAGGCGACCAAATGCCCTAATGGAGCAACCATAGAAGTTAACAAGCGTATTCCCCTGCTATCAGGCTTAGGTGGAGATAGCAGTGATGCTGCCGCTATCCTGCGTGGACTTAATAAGCTCTGGGAATTGGGGTTATCATTACCGGAATTAGTGGAATTAGCCTCGCAGTTAGGTTCAGATGTAGCCTTCTTTTTATATGGTGGCACGGCTCTAGTCAGGGGCAGAGGTGAGATAGTAACTCTATTACCTCCCTTGCCCCATATGTGGATTGTCCTGGTAATACCACCTGTGCCCAGGGTGCCAGGTAAAACAGAACGGCTTTACGCCAGCCTAAAGGCTGAGCATTATACGGAGGGACAGCTTACAGATAAGCTCGCCGCATTGCTAACTGGAGGTAAAGGAGTGCCACTATCCAGTCTATTCAATGTGTTTGATGATGTTGGTCCTGACAGCTTTACCGGGCTCAGGGAGTGTCAGGAACAGTTCTTGAAAGCTGGAGCTGATACTATTCACCTGGCTGGCTCGGGACCAACTCTGTTTACCCTGGTAAAAGATAAAACGCAGGCTGAGAGGATATATAAGAACCTGCAACAACAGGGGTTAGAGTCTTATCTAACTGAAACTCTTGCCACTATAGACGAAGCAGAACGAACAGCCTATAATTAGATAAACTTAATATTTAGGAGGTATCTAATGAGCAACACACAGGAAAATCTGCAATCTGCTTTTGCCGGAGAGAGCCAGGCCAACCGCAAATACCTATTCTTTGCCAGGAAAGCGGAAAAGGAGGAACATCCCCAGATAGCCCGGCTATTTCGGGCGGCGGCTGAGGCGGAGACGGTTCATGCCCACAACCATCTTAAGACTATGGGTGGCATTGGCTCAACCAGGGATAATCTGGGAACCGCCATCAGTGGGGAACTCTACGAATTCACCGAAATGTATCCCAGCTTCATTGACCAGGCCAAAGCCGAAAAAAACAATGATGCTCAAACTAGCTTTGACCTGGCGAACAAGGTAGAGAAAATCCATCACCGTCTGTATCAAAAGGCGCTTGAAGACCTTGAAGCAGGAAAACAGGTGAAGGATGAGCCTTACTTTGTCTGCCAGCGCTGTGGCAATACTATCGCCGGGAAAGCTCCCGAGGCCTGCCCCATCTGTGGTGCTCCCCGCAGTATGTTCAAGCGTGTGGAGTAGCTTTGTTTGGCAGGGGATTAAAAGGGCAAAGCCCCTTTAAGAATTTACTTCCTTCTCCGCTTATGAAGAGGAGAGAGATACAGGATGAGGGGTTAGTGGCGGGCGGGTTAGTGATGAAGATACGAAGGTATGGTATCAGAAAAGAATGGGTTGGTAAACGTAAAATACGTATTTATCTACTTTGGAGGAGGCACTACTATTCATTCTGCTGGGTGCAGCTTCTAATAGATGGTTCTTTTTCTTTTGGTTTCCAGACATCATTGCGATTTACAGAATGGGGTAGTGCAGTAACACGATCAGGTTATTTTACCGAGCACGCTCAGACTCTAACCAGGGGAAGCGTAAACATCAAGGATGTTAATGCCCCTCATGTAACATTCCATTCGCCTACGATTCAACAGAAAACGGGTATTGTCCATTTTGTTGGTAGCAATGGTATAGTAGACGAATGGGAACTTGACTGGTTTCCTGTAAATCGTCCTCAACTTCTTTTATGTGCGTACAGCGGTGATATAATTAATCTTGAGAAAACTGCTAAGCTGAAGGAAAGGCATGAAGTAGCTACAATACCATCAAATGTACGATGCGTTCGAATGGAGTTAGTTATCCACCCACTCTCGTCAAAAGCGGGGCAAATAGAAGACACAAACGCAATAACAAACATTCTGGGGTTTTGTCCTGATTATATTGTGAGCTGCTGGTTCTACGAGAACCCACTGGCGGAACCATGTTTATACGTGGCAACTGACTCTTACTTGTCTAAGACTTAGATACGGTTTCCTACACTAGATGCGCATTATCTGGTTTCGTTTGCCCTTATCCACCCCTTAACCAACTCCTCCTCACCCTTTTTAGATGTTACCTTCCCGTCCAGTCTAGCTTCGTGCAGTAGATTTAGTATTTCTTTTATCTGGGGGCCGGGGGCGATGCCCATTCTTTTCAGGTCATTGCCATTAAGGGCTGGTTTAATATAGCGGAGTTTATCAAGAAACAACTGGATATGCTGGCGAGCTACTGGTGAGTCGCTGGCTAACGAATCAGCGGTAATTGCCAGTGGGGAATAGCCATAGAGGAGGCGATAAATGCTGCTCGGGCTAAGTTTGGGGTCAGCCAGCGACTGAAGTTTAGCCCTGATGCTGGCAGTATCCCGCAGGATTTGGGCCAGGGCTTTGGGTAATCTGAGGGATGAAATGCGCTGTTCATTTTCTTCACCGGTCAGACGGTAAGTCAGCAGAGCCAGGTAAAGCCCAACCGGTGGTAAATCAGGGTAGCTCAGCTCCCGTGCCCGCCCGAACTTTTTAGCCAGCCAGCCATTACCCCTTAGAGACGGGTGTAACCTCTTAAGAACATTAAGCTCCTCAGCGCGGCACAGGGTTTTCTCCGGGAATTCCTCCTTTAATATCAGTTCTAGCTCATGCCGTATTCGGTCGCCACTGATAGTATCCAGCATGGGTATATCTCGTTTAAGTAGCCGGAGAGTGGTTTCTTCAAGATGGAAGCCTAGCCGCTGCTCATAGCGTAGCCCTCGCCAGATACGGGTAGCATCATCAGTAAAGCTTTTTTCATGTAGAATGCGGATAAGTTTATGCTCCAGGTCATACATGCCCCCATACAGGTCAATCAGCTTACCGTAGTGGCCGGGGTTAAGCTCAATAGCCATAGTGTTAATAGAAAAGTCACGCCGGGAAAGGTCGCTCTTTAGTGACCCCGGCTTCACGCTTGGTAGTGACCCGGGCTTAACATAGGTCTCGGCGCGGGCAGTGACCAGGTCAACACTCCATTTATTCCACTGGAGTTTAGCCGTCTGAAAACGAGTGTGGGTTACGATTTTTCCGGGATAAACCTGGGCTAACTGCTGTGCCAGATTTACCGCATCACCTTCTACTACCAGGTCAAGGTCAAGGTTGGTTCGTCCCAGAAGCAGGTCACGAACAACACCGCCGACAAGATACAGGCTCTGCCCCTGGCGATAAGCAACCTCACCGGCTACTTGCATAAAACGAACCAGTTCGGCTGGTAGCTGTTTCTCAATTTTGCTGGCTAGATTAGTAATCTCGGGCATTTTCACTATAAGGTCTACCACTTAGTAACCAGAATTATAGCACAGGTTGTTAATAGGTTCATTAGGGGCTGGCCAGCATACTGCTTACGCCAAGTAGATGATGGTTATACCACCGACAATCATAGCAGTAGCCACAAGCTGCACGGCTATCATTCCTTTACTAGGGTACCAGTCCAAGAATACAGGCAAGACACGCCTCAGGATAAGGGCGTTTATAAATACAAAGATGGGGCGACTACCGGTAATAGCTGAAACCAGAGATACCGGACCATTCTCTATCGCCCATAACAATAACCATACTCCCGCCAATGCTAAAAGCTCACTAAAACCAATCAAAACCATAGCCGAATTCCTTTGTTTCAGGTTAATTAGCTGCTTGATGAAGTGAGGACGCATTGACACTACCAGGAAAATGCCCGACATGCAGAACCCGCTGAGCCACAACAAGTTCCAAGACGAGATGTAGGCCAGGACATACTTACTGGTTATATCGGTCAGGGCAAAAAGTAGGCTAGAGCTGAAAAGAATAAGAAATGGTTTAACCTGCCAGATAGTAGCGCCAGACGAGCTTTTTCTACCTGAAATCATTACCGCACCGGCTACCACGATAATTATTGCCAGCCACTCCAGGTAATATAGACTCTCCCCCAATAATGGCACTGCCATCAGCGCCACTAAAATGGGGTAGGTAAAAACTACAGGTACAACCCGCGATACCTCCTCTCTCTTAAAGGCATAAAGCATGATAGTAAAGGCACCGGTACGGAGTATACTCGAAACTACCGCCACCAGTAATATCCCGACACTGGTGTTAGCAGGTAAGGGAAATAAATAAAATAATACCGAACTATATATTAAACTAATGACGCCTACCGGCAGTATAAAGGCCCGTAGGCTTGGCAGCCGCTTAGAGAGGAGGTGGCTATCAACAATGCTCACTAACCCGAGGATGGCGGCACTCAGTAGTGCCCCGCTAACCCAGCCCACTAGCCTCAGTCCTTACTCCTCGTAAAATAATCATCCCTATAGCTTACACTATCCTAGCCTGAACGCAAAGCTTTCTCCAGAGCCTAAACATGTGGTTTATTGTCATTTGCCTGGTATTTCCTTATAATGGAGTTCATAAGGATAATAATTTATGAAAGTGGTTTCAATTGTAGGCATGGCCGGTGCTGGCAAATCAGAAGTAGCCAGATTATTTGAGGAAAGCGGCTTCATTAGAATAAGATTCGGAGATATAACCGATGAAGAAATCAAGAGGCGAGGACTAGAGCTAAACGAGAAGAATGAGCGCTACATTAGGGAATTACTGAGAAAAGAACACGGGATGGCAGCCTATGCCAAATTAAATTTACCCCGGATTGATTCAGCCCGGAAAAACTCGGATGTGGTAATTGATGGGCTTTACTCATGGGAGGAATATACCCTCCTAAAGGATTATTATGGAGAAGACTTCTATGTAGTCGCTGTCTGGGCATCACCCAGAACCAGGTATGCCCGTTTGAGCAGTAGACTAAACCGGCGCCTGACCCTAGAAGAAGCTGCCAGTCGGGACAGAGCCGAAATAGAAAACACTAATAAGGGTGGACCGATTGCGATGGCCGACTTCACCATTATGAATGAATCCTCATTGGAAAGCCTGAGAAAGGGAGCGAGAAGGATTATCTCTATATTATTAAAGTGAAAAGATTAACCAGACCAGATAGTGATGAGTATTTTCTGAAAATAGCCTCGGTGGTAGCTGAACGTTCCACCTGCCATCGCCACTATGTAGGAGCAGTGGCAGTGAAGAACAAACACATCCTGGCTACCGGTTACAACGGTGCCCCTTCCCGGCTTAAGGACTGCCTTGAGCTTGGCTGCTTACGAGATGAGCTAGGTATACCCTCGGGGACAAGGCAGGAGATATGCCGGGGCATTCATGCCGAACAAAATGTAATCATACAAGCCTCCCTTCATGGCGTCAGTCTTGAGGACAGCACTATTTATGCCACCCATACGCCGTGCAATCTGTGTGCCAAGATGCTGGTGAATGCCAAGATAAAACGTTATGTCAGCTATGGCAAGTATAACGATGATTCGTTTATAGAGCTTTTCAAGGAAGCCGGCATTCAGATGAACATTAAGAAAAGACCGTCATCTAAAATAAGCTACCTGGATTAACACTTTGTAATAATTCCTGATGATATAGGAGGTATTGACAATGAAGATTGACCCGGCAAATCTGGATTACAAAGATTCACACGAGTTGTTAGTTGGTGCCATTGTGCCACGACCCATCGCCTTCGTCTCCACAGTTGGTAAAGATGGTGTCTTCAATGTTGCTCCGTTTAGTTTTTTTTCCGGCGTATGCGTGAAGCCGGCACTCATCGGCTTTGAGACTGGCTGGAAAAGGGACGGGAGGAAGAAGGACACCCTCATAAATATTGAGTTCTCCAAGGAATTTGTAGTTAATGTTGTTCCTGAAAGCATAGCAAAGGCGATGAGCCAAGCCGCTGAGGAATACCCCAGTTATGTGAGTGAATTCAAAGAAACGGGACTGACACCAGTTAAAGCCGACATGGTCAAAGCACCAATGGTGGCTGAATCACCGGTCAATATGGAGTGCCGGCTAGTGCAAATTCTAGAATTTGGGCAAGCTCCCCGGCGCTCCAATTTTATCATCGGGGAAGTGGTCCGGGTTCATGTCAAAGATGAATTTTGGGTCAATGGTCAGATAGAGATGGCTAAATTGGGGGCTATTGGTCGGCTCGGCGGAGAACTATATTGCCGGACAGCAGACATGTTTGAAATAGAGGGGGCACATATCCCTCTGTAACCCAAGGCATCTAGATGTTTTCTCGTTGATAGGCACCCTGGTAGCCTTCGGTTTCTTGGGTTAATTGAAAGAAAACAAGTTGTATGACTCTAGCGTTCCTCTGCAAGCAAAACCCCTGAGGATTATAGACCACCATAAGAGACTGGGAACGACCTGAGTAGCCAGCGTCCCACACTGCCGTGTTTACGGTGACTCCGCAACGAAGTAGGCTTGACCTGGGTGTGGCTAATGCCATAACATTCCTGGGTAGATGGACAATCTCATTATAGGTAATAATATAGGTACCAGCCATCAGGTCAATAAAATCCAGCCCGTCAAATACCAATGGGGCTAAATCAGACACCAGCCTCTGGTTATCTTTAACCGCTATCTTACCCGATGACTGAAGCAAAGCTACCTCACGCAGGGTAAGGTCAACCCCATTAGGCTGCACCTGCTCCTCAAGGTTAATATAGCCCTCTATCAGGGGTGGCTCTTGCTGCAGTAACCTGTGGATATCCTGCTTAGATAAAACAGCTACCATTTCTAATACTCCTTATCTAATTGATTGGCTGGCCACGATTAAAGATTGCTCACCGGGGGGCTCCATTCAACCCCACCTGATGAATAACCGCCTTTAGGCATTTTACCATAGAGCTACTAGCTATTGACAAAATGTATAAATGCCCTATAATTTAAGCAAACTTCAGACTTCATAAATTAAAATCCATAACACGGCTAGGAAAGGCCCTGATTGTCTGAAGGGGGAGAATTATGACAGTAAAAATAGTTACCGATAGCAGTTGTGACCTGCCCGCTGATCTCATTCAGGAGCTGGGGATTACCATAGTGCCCTTATATGTGCGGTTTGGGGAAGAGGTCTACCGTGAACGGGTGGACATCAGCGAAGACGAGTTTTACCAGAGGTTACAACATGACTCTACCCACCCAAGCACCATTCAGCCCTCGCCACAGGATTTTACCAATGTCTACCAAAAACTATCAGCGGAGGCTGACGGGATTGTTTCTATTCACATCTCCGCTAAATTAAGTGGCACCTGTAATGCCGCCCTACAGGGCAAGGAGATGATAGAAAAGAAGTGCCCTATTGAGGTAGTTGACTCGCAATCAACAACAATGGGTCTGGGACTAATAACTATAGCGGCTGCCAAGATGGCTAAGGCTGGAAAGGATTTGCCATCGGTAGTGGAAGAGATAAAACAGATCATTCCCAATATACATGTACTCGGTCTCTTTGATACCCTCAAATACCTCGCCCTGGGTGGTCGTATTGGTAAGGCAAAAGCACTACTAGGCTCAATATTAAATGTGAAACCTATGATAACACTAAAAGATGGAGAGGTGGTGCCGGCTGGTCAAACCAGAACCCGTTCTAAAGGCATAGAGCGGTTATTTGACTTTGTGAAAAGCACAGCCAATATTCAGGACCTGGCCATTCTGCATAATACCACGCCTGATGAAGCGC
>SDBT01017758.1_pt1 | contig 11218 bp, 10 predicted proteins | sample 2277101 | NCBI WGS metagenome assembly SDBT01 (sample SAMN10404973, study PRJNA504765) | marine sediment metagenome | isolation source: marine sediment core GS10_PC15, 103 cmbsf | place: Arctic Ocean: Southern Knipovich Ridge | collected 2010 | reverse complement strand
CCATTAAAGATACCTACTGTATGTCGGGCAAAGCCGCCGAACTGTGGCAGAGATACGGACTCACCGCCAAAGATATTGAGAAGGCTGTTCACGCGGTGATAAAAAGGAAGAAGTAAACGGTCTTATTTAAGCAGACTCTTAAGCTTTCTCTCGCTGCCCCCTTTTGTATTCAGCAAACACCCGGTATGAAGCCTCGTACTCTTTAACCATCTCAGCCGGAGACCTGGGTATGAATCGCTTGGTCCTGGCGCTGTATTCTACGTCAAGGACATTCTTGCCATACCAGGCATGCACTTCCCGGTGGCAGTTACCACATAATTTAGTAGTTGCTGAATTTGGTATACCAGCCGGCCTGGTAAGCTCGGTGGGAACATTGTGGTGAATTTCAATAGTCCCAGACTGACACTGATTGCCACAAAGCTGGCAGCTTTCCTTGCTCATAGCGCTCCTTCCTGCCCCAAACAAAAGGGCACCAGCCACTGCTTTACCATTCGGCGTTTCCAGTGCCCTTGTTTCATCCCCTCACCTCCCGAACCAATACTTGATTATGTTTTCAAGGTAAGTTTACATGTAGGGACTTTAATTTAAACTCTTATTTACATGATTGTCAATACCCCAAAAGGGAGACGAGCCTTAGTTCTTTATTTATTCTTATTTAAACCACTGCCTCAGTTCAATGGTGAGTCCGTCAGGGTCTTCTATCTCAGCCCGAATTGAGGTTTTCAATTTCACCGGTCCCCGGGTTATCTCTATGCCTTTGGACTTAAGATATTCCACGGCGTCATCCATATTGTCCACTTCAATAGCAATTGCCCTGTAACCGACCTGCCATGTCTCTCCTGAAGCAGGAGTGGGATTGGTTACGGATATAACCTCGATAACCGTGTCGCCCAGTTCCAGATAGGCAACCCCTTTCACGGGAGGGTTGTCCACTCTGAGTTTTTCACGCACATTGAAGCCCAGGATTTGTGTATAGAATGAAATGGTTCGGTCAAAATCGGTAGGAACAATCTCTGTGTGGTCAATCCGCTTGAACATGGTTAACAACCTCCTTCTGCTATGAATGCTTTGAAATAACTTCTACCACTGGCTCCGGTAATTGGGCTTGTCCCAGTACTACTTGCTCTATCTGGGGATGTCTCATTGCCAGAATCCTGCTGGCTAAGTCCCTTCCTTTTGACAAGCCTTCATCTAAATCAACCTTATTGATGAAGGGAACGATTCTGGCGTGGGCGGGGCTCCCCTTAATTATACCTTGGGGATGGGTTAACAAAGTGGCGATGCCCTCCGCCGAGACAACTTCGCCCAGTGGTAACCCGAGTAACCTGGAGACGATTTCGGGTCTGAAGACCTCATCTTCTGTCAGTCGGCAGCCAACGGCGTCGATTCCTACCACGGGTATGACCAGAGAGGTGTTGTCCGGGATTACCGGCTCGGTGGTATTTGGTGCCTTCAGGGGCTTGCGAGCTGCCCCGTCCGCCTCGACGATAATGTAAGATACCTGATTAAGTTCAGCCAGCCTGGCTACAAACCCGGGGCTAACCCCGTCCAACTTTCCTGACGATAACTTCTCGCCAACCAGGGTGATATGCCGGTACTGGTCGAGATTCTGACGAAGTGCCCTCAGCATCTGTTCTTCATCTGCTTCCATGAGAAGAAAAGGTGTATCGGTAGATGACGGCTTAAAAATCTTGGTGGTAGTGGTGGTAATGACGGGCTTTCCATCCGAAGCTAATTCGCCAGCCAGAGCAAACATAAGGGTTGTTTTACCCCCAGCACCGACCAGGCTTATTACTTCACCGGGCTTGATATCCAGGGCTTCTTTGAGCTTCATAATAAAACATTAAACGGCATTAGTATCATACATATACCTATGCTCGGCGCATTAAGGGCTGTCTTGTCCTGAGGAAATGGGTAAAGCCTACCAGGCTGGGGAGGGCAATACTATAACCAATGAGCAGTCCGGGCATCGCCAGCCACCAGCATAACAGCGACAGCGGAACAAACAGGACAGCACTGGCTTTAGTTACATTCCGTAGGATAAAGAGTACGGCTAACGCCGGTCCTGCCATAATCAGCATTGGCTGGGTGATAACCATTAGCAGGATGCCGATGGTGGTACTCTCCCCCCGACCTCCCCTGAAGCCGAGAAAGACTGGCCAGTTGTGACCAATAACCACGGCGACACCGGTAGTCAGGACGCCTATCATTGGTAGACTGGTTGCCTGGGCAATAAAAATAGCCAGAGCCCCCTTGACAGCATCAATAATGGCAATAGCAATCCCTGTTTTAGCCCCAAGCTGGCGGAAGGCATTAGCCGCGCCCACGTTGGTGTCACCCATTTGCCGTATATCTCTGCCTCTAATCAGATGACCGGCAATATAGGCGGTGGGGATAGAGCCCAGGATGTAGCCCAATATTATTACTAGCCAGGGCATATTATACCTTTAACCGACTATGGCTGGTGCCGGGGGCGGGACTCGAACCCACAAGGATTGCTCCGGCGGATTTTAAGTCCGCTGCGTCTGCCAATTCCGCCACCCCGGCGCAGACAGAGGTTATTTTAATGCTTTTGACATGTGGGTTCAACTTTAATGGGCGTTATTGAAACAAAACTGGAGGCGACGACCGGATTCGAACCGGTGAATAAGGGTTTTGCAAACCCCCGCCTTAACCACTTGGCTACGTCGCCCCTCTTATCTATCCCCCGCTCTGTCCTATTTTATGCTAAAATTAAGGGCGATGCAAGCCATGACAGGTACCGTGCAGCGGTAACTCAATGCTAGCCCGCTGCGCCTGACCATACCGGGAAATGTATTGTAAAGAATAAAAATACGAATCGGTAAGAGGTGATAGCCGCAGCATGAACGAAAGCCTGATTTTGAACTGGATAGGGTTTTGTCCCGGACCTCCACCTCTTAGCCGACTTAAATATTATGGAGCGGAAGACGGGATTCGAACCCGTGACCCTCTCCTTGGCAAGGAGATGCTCTACCGCTGAGCTACTTCCGCTCTTAAGTGCCGAGGAGGAGATTTGAACTCCTACGAGCTTACGCTCACCACCCCCTCAAGATGGCGTGTCTACCGATTCCACCACCTCGGCATGATATGGCAGGAGTGGGAGGACTCGAACCCCCGACCTGCGGTTTTGGAGACCGCTGCTCTAGCCAACTGAGCTACACTCCTATTTCAATTATTAATCTTAGCACAATTTGCCACAAAAATTAACTGGCACACCGAGACTCACGGTGTAAGTTTATGGTATAAAGCGGTGTTCGTCAATAGCGGGGGCTACAGGTTGACCGGCTTGAAGGATGGTCAGGTCATAGCGTAAAATATGGTGAGCGTTCCTAAGTTATCAGTTGTAGTAGCGGCACATACATGGGGTCATCTCTTACCTGAAGGTATTGACAATAATTCCACGGCAATGGAAAATGGAGTTTAGGGAGCGCAGGTAAAATGCCAGTCTCAAGAGATTTTTTAACCAATTTGTCGGCCCGCATGCCCCTTCATCAAAAATTGTATCTGGTGTTCCGCAATAATTTTATTAAAATTTGGAAACGGCAAAGCTGCTGCGGCCATCCTGGTGAGCCCGGTTGCTGACAGGCGGCGAGGTGCCCTCCTGGTTCAGGAGGAGAGTAAGAGAGGGAAAAACCTTTTGGGCTTATCTAGTAAAGGAACCTGAAGATGAGCTATAAACCGATAGGCGACTATGGAATTATTGGTAATGGCTATTCCGCCGCACTGGTGAGTACTGATGGCTCCATTGACTGGTGCTGCCTGCCCCGGTTTGATTCCCCCAGCGTCTTTGCGGCGATACTGGATGATGAGAAAGGGGGCAGATTTCATATCAGGCCGGAGACGCCATTTCAATCCCACCAAGCCTATATCACTGATACGAACGTGCTTCAGACCACCTTCCGGACCGATACCGGTACGGTCACCGTGACCGATTTCATGCCCTGCTACCGAATTTCTCGACGTCGGCTTACCCGGTTCAATGAAATACACCGTCTGGTGGAGTGCACCGGAGGTCGGGTGGCTCTTGAAGCTATGTTTCAGCCAAAGCTGAACTACGCCAGGGGCGAGACCGTTATCAATAGCGCGAAATACGGGCTTACTGCAAGAGGAGGTACAGAAAAACTAGCCCTGTACTCTCGGCTTCCTTTTGCCATCGATAGGGGTAAAGCAGTCGGTCGCTTCACACTTCAGCATGGGAAAAGAGCCGAATTCATCATTAGTTATGGCACTGACCAGCCCCGTATCTACGGTTCGGTGGGTAAGCTTAAGCGGACTTTAGCCTACTGGCAGCAAAAGGCTGCAGCCTGCACTGTCTCCGGAAAGTGGCGTGAGCCAATTGTACGGTCTTATCTTACCCTGCACCTGCTGATGTACTCGCCGACCGGAGCCGTAGTAGCAGCCCCGACCACCTCTCTCCCGGAAAAAATCGGCGGGGAACGCAACTGGGACTACCGTTACGCCTGGCTGCGTGATGCCTCGCTAACACTTAATTCCTTCTTCTATCTCGGTCATGCCGAAGAAGCGGCGGGTTTCATGAAATGGTTGATGACCGTGTGTGTAAAGTGCGGGCCCAAAACCCAAATACTCTATGGTATTGATTTAGAGGACCCACTGGAGGAACAGAAACTCGAGCACCTAAAGGGATACCGGGACTCTCGACCGGTACGTATAGGCAATGATGCCTACTTACAATTTCAACTTGAAGTTTTTGGAGAGGTCATTGAGTCTGCCGACAACTATCTGATTATTGGCGGCCATATCACACGCCGCGCCTGGAAGCTTCTGGAGAATTTTGTCAATGCTGCCTGCGAGAACTGGCAGCTACCAGATAGCGGTATTTGGGAAGTGAGAAGTAGCCCTAAGCATTTTGTCCATTCTAAACTCATGTGCTGGGTAGCTGTGGACCGGGGTATAAAAATAGCAGAAAAACTGGGGTACAAGAAAAACCTGGAGCGCTGGCAAAGAAATGCCCGGGAGATACGAGAGGACATTCTAAGCAGGGGCTGGAACTCACAGCGGCGAGCCTTTACCCAGCACTACGATACCTCTGCTCTGGATGCCAGTAATCTGCTCATACCTATCTTTGGTTTCCTGCCCGTTTCTGATGAGCGAATCGTATCTACCATTGAGCGCACCGTTGAGGAGCTCAGCTTCAATGGTCTTTTGCGAAGGTACAGAACTGAAGAGACTGAAGACGGGCTCAGCGGGTCAGAGGGTGCGTTTCTGTGGTGTTCTTTCTGGCTGGTCAGGGTTCTGCTTCGGCTTGGCAGATTAGAAGAGGCCACAGCACTTTACGAAAAATTACTCGGCTACGGCAACCACCTTGGCCTTTTTTCGGAGATGGTAGACCCCGCCTCAGGGGAAGCCCTGGGCAATTTCCCCCAGGCACTTACTCAACTGGCGGTAATCATCACCGGACTGGAGCTATTGCACGTCATTGAAGAAAAGTAGAATGGTGATGATATTGTGGTAAGTGACACTCTGAGATAACGGCTTTCAGGTCATCGGTAAAGCGCAGTTCGGCTGATTGACAGCGAGTTAGTGCGGTGTTAAAATGCGGGGTCAGACATCAGCCCAGGACAAAAGGATTTACCAGTGTTTATTGCTTAAGGAGGTTGTACTAATGAAAATTGATGCTTATGCCCATATCTGCCCTAAGGAATTTATAGACGCCTTTTCCCAGCGCGTGGTAAGCAGCGGAAAATTCGGGGGAGGCGACCAGCGCTCACTAAGCCCCATGGTCTGGGATATCGATATGAGGCTGGAGATTATGGACAGGTTTGAGGATTATGCCCAGGTATTGACCCCTACCGGGCCACAGGTGGAAACCTTTTGTAGTCCGGAGGATGCTGTCTATCTAGCCAAGATATTTAACGATGCTATGGCTGAACTGGTCAGCAAGTATCCGGACAGGTTCGTCGCTGCTATTGCCTACCTGCCGCTGAACGACATAGATGCCACTCTGAGGGAGATAGACAGGACTATTAACGAGCTGGGGTTTAAAGGCATTCTAATACACACACCAGTGTTAAAAGTTAAGGAATCAGTCGACAAAGGTTTTGATTACGACAATGTGAGACCGATAGACATACCCGAGTTTATGCCAATTTACGAGAGCATGTCCAAGCACAAGCTGCCGATATGGCTTCACCCCAGAGGGTTGGATGGAGTCCCGGTTTACCAGGGTGAGGAAAGGGGTAAATACATGCTCTATCACATTTTTGGCTGGCCGATTGAATCTACAATGGCAATGAGCAGGTTAGTGTATAGTGGGATACTGGCCAAATATCCTAACCTCAGGTTCATCGTTCATCATTGTGGGAGCGGTATGGTACCTATAATGGCTGGTAGAATTGACTGGGCGACCGACTTCTTCAGGTACTTTAAGAAAACCCTGAAGGGAAGTCAGGCTAGTGAGGAGGACTTCTTTGCCTTCAAACGCCCGGTAGAGTATTTTCGAACGTTTTATGCTGATACAGCTCTCAGCGGCTTCACACCCGGACTGATGTGTGGCCATGCCTTCTTTGGCGCTGAACGTATAATCTTGGGCACAGACTATCCTTATTATGACCCGGAGTTGGGAAGTCAGGCTATTGCGAAGACCATAGATTCTGTGTACAGGATGGACATATCTGACGCTGACAAGGAAAAGATTTTCGAGGGCAATATAAAGCGGATTTTACGCCTATCATAAAACTATAAGAGTACAGCCGTACAGCAATTTCCAGGAGGTGGCGCTATGATGCCTCTTTTTCGACCCCGGGAGTATTATCGCCCCGAGGACTTGCGTGAAGCTGCATGGCTTCTAGCCAGTTCCAGCGGAAAGGCCAGGGTTATTGCCGGTGGGACTGATCTTCTTGTTGACAGACCGCCGGAAGTAGAACGATTAATTGACATCTCAGACCTGGATTTGAATTACATTCGGAAAGAAAAGGACGGAATACATATCGGGGCAGCGGCAACCCTTGATTCAATCGAAAGTTCTCCTGTTCTCTCCTCCGGGCCCTACAGAGTGGTATCAGAGGCGGCGGGTATGATTGCTACACCGACGGTCAGGAATATGGCTACGGTTGGGGGCAATATCTGTAATGCGTCTCCAGCCGCAGACCTGCCACTGGCTTTGATGGTTCTTGACGCAACCGTGAAAGTAGTCGGCTTAAGCGGGAGCAGGACACTCTCTATCGGTGACTTCTTCGAGGATGTTAACCGAACCGGACTGGGTGAGGATGAATTACTGGTTGAAGTTCATATACCAATCGGCTCTGCTAACTCCAGTGCAGCTTTTATGAAATTAAGACATCATCAGACTGCGATTGATTTAGCAATAGTAAATGTTGCCACCAGGTTAACTTACTCAAATAACATATGTGAAGATGCCAGAATTGCCTTGGGCGCGGTGGCAAAAACGCCAGTTTATGCCAGGAAGGCGCAAAAGCTGCTCATCGGGAGCAGAATTGATGCAGGACTCATTAACAGAGCGGCTGAGGCTGCATCTGAAGAATCCAAGCCGATAGACGATGTCCGGGCATCAGCCGGGTATAGAAAGAGAATGGTTACGGTACTGGTCAGGAGAGCCCTTGAAGCAGCGCTAGGAGGTGTAGCACGTGGCAAAAGTAGAGGTTAATATCGGGGTGAACGGCAGGCGGTACGTACTGGCCATAGAGCCTTACGAGACACTGCTCGACGTCCTGAGAAACAGGCTTGGACTGACCGGAACGAAATACGGCTGCGGTAAAGGTGAGTGTGGAGCGTGTACGGTTAACGTTGATGGCAGGGCTATATTGTCCTGCCTGACATTAGCCGCCCAGGTGGATGGCAAGGAGATACTGACCATTGAAGGATTACAGAGAGGAGCCGAACTCCACCCGTTGCAGGAAGCGTTTGTGAAACATTCGGCAGTACAATGTGGCTACTGCACGCCGGGCATGATAATGGCCGCCAAAGCATTGCTGGACCGTGAGCGTAACCCGTCTGAGGAAGTGGTAAAGAGGGCACTTTCGAGCAATCTTTGCCGATGTACCGGGTATGCTCAACCGGTAAGAGCGGTTCTTGAGGCAGCCGGGACAGTGAGGAGGCAACATGGGAGATGAATTATCAGTAGTAGGCAAAAGCGTGCCACGCATAGACGCTATTGACAAGGTTACGGGCAGGGCAAAGTATGGCATAGATTTAAAGATGGGTGGCATGCTGTACGCCAAGATGCTGCGCAGCCCGTATCCCCATGCCAGGGTGGTAAAAATCGATACTACCAGGGCAGAAAGCCACCCGAATGTTAGGGCGGTAGTAACCATTAACGAAGTTCCTAAAGTTATCGGAACGATTGGGAAGCTCAGGACTGAAGAGGCTAAGAAAGGTCTGTATATACAGGATAATATAGTAAGATTCATCGAAGACCCGGTGGCGGCAGTGGCAGCCGAGGATGAAGAGTCAGCCATAGAGGCTCTATCGCTAATCGACGTGGAATATGAGCAGCTGCCAGCCCTGTTTGACCCGCTCCAGGCTATGGAAGAAAAAACGGTGAAAATCCACGAAGGTGGTAACATAGCCTTTCACCTGTTAAAAGAGATAGGGGATATTGAGCAGGGCTTCAAGGAGGCTGACTACATATTTGAGGATAGATTTGTTACCTCCAAGCAAAAGCAATGTGCTATGGAGCCTTTTAGTACCTGCGTAGCCGACTACGGTTTAGACGGCAGGCTCACCGTTCACTCTTCTTCGCAGAGACCTCACGTCATCAAGATATACCTTGCCGGAGCCCTTGGCTTACCGGTTGATAAGGTCAGAATAATTAAACCATATACCGGAGGAGCGTTCGGCGGCAGAGATTACCTGATACACGGGCTGGAAGTCATGTGCTCTGTCCTTTCCAGAAAGGCGGGTAGGCCGGTGAAGATGTCATTTACCAGGGAGGAGGACTTCGAAGCCACTGAAGCGCGGCACCCGTTTATTCTGGAGCTTAAGTTTGGCGTAACTAAGGATGGAATTTTGACTGCGATGGATATCAAAGCGGTTAAAGACGTGGGAGGATATGGACCTCATGCGCCTGGTCCTCTCAGCAACTCTATGAGGAAAGGATTCGCTTTGTACAAATGCCCGAACGCCAGATTTGACGGATATGCTGTTTATACCAACAAGTCTCTATGTGGAGCTTTCAGGGGGTATGGAAACCCCCAGATAAACTTCGCTCAGGAGTCTCTGATGGATGCTGTCGCCGAGAAGCTCGGTATAGACCCCGTGGAGTTGAGGCTCAAGAATTATCGCGGGTTGGGTGAAAAAGACCCTCTGACTGCTGACGAGGTTCGAAGTGATGGTATGAAAGAGTGCCTGGGAAAGGGAGCTACGAAGTTTGGCTGGAAGGAGAGGGAGAAGAGAAAGACTACTGTCGGAACCAGGAGAAGAGGAGCGGGAATGTCCTGCCTGTTGCACACCTGTGGTGGGCGTTTCAGCATACCTGACCCGGCGGCAGCGACTGTTATGTTCAATTCAGATGGCTCAGTTAGCCTGGTAACTGGCGCCGCTGACGATGGTCAGGGTAACCGGACGGTTTTCGCCCAGATAGCTGCCGAGGAACTTGGCATCCCCTTTGAGCAGGTCTCGCTTTCGGATACTGATACTGAAGTAACACCTTTTGACTCCGGAACCCATGGTAGTCGGCAGACGTATGTTGGCGGAAGGACGGTAAAGAAGGCAGCGGCAAAGGCTAAGGCGGTTCTCCTTGAGTATGCATCTCAGCGTATCAATGTACCAGCGGACAGGCTGAAGATAAAAAACGGAGTAATCTACGACGTGAAGAACCCCGAAAAGGGTATCCGTGTCAGCGACCTTTTGAGGAAGCTGCAGTTTGAAGACCTGGACTGCGGGGAACAGATAATCGGGGTGGCCACTGGAGTAGCACCCAGCTCTCCCCCTATATTCGGGACGAACTTTGTTGAAGTCGAGGTGGATATTGAGACCGGTGAAGTGCACATAGTAAAGCTGGTATGTGCCTTTGATGTGGGCAAGGCGATTAATCCGGCACACGTTGAGGGGCAGATAACTGGCGGTGAGTTGACCGGCATAGGTTATGCCCTGACTGAAGGGCTGGTGACAAAAGAGGGCAGAGTTTTGAACAATAACTTTACCGACTACAGGATTCTGAGAACTTGTGATGTACCTGAGATTGATGTAATCATTGTTGAGAGTAATGAGCCAACCGGCCCCTTTGGCGCCAAGGGTGTTGGTGAAGCCACCAATGCCGGTACAGCATCAGCCATAGCTAATGCAATCTATGATGCTGTTGGTGTGAGAGTGAAGGAGTTGCCCATAACTCAGGAGAAAATTCTCGATGGGTTAGATTTAATGGGGAGGGCAGAAACTAAACGGGCGCCTTGATTTAGGCATGGGTCATTGTGGTATCAAATTTGAGGATGTCTCCCCGTCAACCATTCACTCGGAGAGGAAAGCCTCCCCTCAATTTTCGCTGGCAGAACCTGCTGAATGTGGGTTATCCTACTCACCCGCCGAATAACGGAAGTGACTGTGATACTGGATGCAATATGTCGCGAAAACCAAAATATAGGCCTATACCAATAGCAATAATACCGACCACTATCAGAACCAGTTGTAGTTTGACCATTTACATCTACCCTTTTAGTTTCAGTACTTAGGCTAATCCAGCTCTCTTCTCATAGCCATATCGTAGAGTACTCTCTCCCTGGCTTTGTCTATGCCCAGAGCCTTACGCTTCTTGTCGATATGCTCAATCATCAGTTGGGCCGCCTTGATGGGGTCTGGCTCAAAGGCCCACATGCCGCCATACATATCTTCGAAGTCCTTGAAAAGAAAGTCGGTTACCTCTTTGCTGCCCAGGGTTGGCCAGGTGACGCCAAAGACGGTGAACACGCCGGAGGCAACGAAGTACTGGCCGATAGAAATTGCCTTTTCACTCATCCACTCCGGGGCGGCACCAGCTACCGGCAGGTCGCTGATGTCGTCACCCAAGCCGCCGTCCTTTACCATGGCGGTGGCGGCTATCAAGATGCGGCTGTTGTCAATACAGGCGCCGACGTGCAATACTGGCGGAATACCTACGGCTTCGCATACTGATGCCAAACCCTCGCCGGCGTACTCGGCAGCAGCTTCGGGCACCATCAGTCCGGCTTTAGCGCTAGCCATAGCAGCGCATCCAGTTTGCAGCACCAGCACATCATTTTTAATG
>SDBT01017757.1_pt1 | contig 11219 bp, 6 predicted proteins | sample 2277101 | NCBI WGS metagenome assembly SDBT01 (sample SAMN10404973, study PRJNA504765) | marine sediment metagenome | isolation source: marine sediment core GS10_PC15, 103 cmbsf | place: Arctic Ocean: Southern Knipovich Ridge | collected 2010 | reverse complement strand
TTATGGATTGGTATTACTACATAGCTCTTGCGCTAATCCTGTCGCAATTACTCTTTTTGGTTCAGGTATATAAAAACTACCGCTATGTACTGAACAAATACAAAAGAAAGCGTTCATATCGGCCGCGGACGGCCCTGTTCGTGCCTTGTAAGGGTCTGGATTCAGACTTTCAAAAAAATATCAGCTCCTTCTTTAATCAGGACTATGAAAATTATCTGCTGTGGTTTGTGGTCGCCGATGAGTCGGACCCGGCCTATGACCAGTTGTGCAAATTGAAAAACCAGCTGAGCCAAAGCTCAAAGGCTCAAGACGTGCAGGTGTTAGTCGCAGGCTCCGTTAGAAATTTCAGAGAGACCGGAAATACGGGGCAAAAAGGCAGGACCTCTAACGGGGCGGGTCAGGGACAATCCTGTAGTCAGAAAATCCATAATCTGCTCCACTGCTACGAGAGGATTGGCGAAGATATCGAGGTTCTGGCCTTCGCCGATTCGGACGTCTGTATCCGCAGCGACTGGCTGAGTCACTTGGTTTATCCTCTCAGGCAGGCCAAAAACGGCGCTGCCAGTGGCTATCGCTGGTTTATACCCAAAAAGAACAATTCGGCCAGTCTGGCTCTATCGGCAGTGAACGCCAAGGTCGCCCAATTACTTGGTAACACCCGTTTCAATCAAGCCTGGGGCGGCTCTATGGCTGTCCGCGTAGATGTCTTTCGCCAGGTGGGCCTTGACAAAATCTGGCCAAAAGCCTTAAGCGATGATTTGTCCCTCAGCTATGCCGTCAAAAAAGCTGGTATGAAAGTAGCCTTCGTCCCTGCCTGTCTGGTTGCCTCGCACGAGGCCGTCACTTGGCCAAAGCTTTTCGAATTCGCCAGGCGACAATTTCTGATTACCCGCATAAGTGCACCAAAAACCTGGTGGTTCGGCTTGTGCAGCAGTCTGTATTCGGTTCTGGGTTTGTGGGCAGGAGCCGCCCTGGCAGTCTATGCCGCTATGGTTGGAGAAAAAAACCTCGCCCTCTTTGCTGCTGTCCCTGTTGTGTTTTTTACAGGCCAACTGACAAGGGCAATAATGCGTCAGAGAATGGCTAATAAATTACTCAAATACGAGCGACGAGCGACGAGGGCCGCTTCAGCCGCCGATATCCTTTGCTTTTGGCTCTGGTCGCTGCTGCTGCTGTTTTTTATCCTCTCCTCTGCCTTTGGCAGAACTATCCGCTGGCGCGGAATACGTTACAAACTCCTCGGCCCGACCGAAACAATTGTGGTTGGCCAGAAGCGTGATGCGTGATGCGAGATACGAGATACGAGATACCAGATACGAGATGCGAAGAATGAGATTATTCGATATCGGCGATGTCGTTTTGCGGCTTACCAACCAGATAAATTCTGTTTTTGCCGCTGCGTTTGGCCTCCAGTAATGCCTTATCCGCCTGCTCAAAAAGCTCCTGTACCGTTGCGCCGTCTCGCGGGAAGCTCGCCAGGCCGCCGCTTATTGTCAGAACCCCTTTGCCGTCCGGGCTCATCAGTAGATGCAATTCCGCCTTCTTTAATTCTGTTCTGAATCGCTTTGCTATAAAAATCGCCTCTTTGGGATGCTCCGCTGCCGAGCGTCTCTCAGTTTTTGGGCCAGCCGGTTTAGCCCGCCGACCATCCCAGAAAACAACCGCAAACTCGTCACCCCCAATTCTGCCGACAACATCGTGGCCGCGGCAGCAGCGACGCATCAGAACAGCTGCTTGCTTTAGAATTGCGTCCCCCGCCAGGTGACCGTAAACATCATTATAAGATTTGAGGTTGTCAATATCGAACAGAAGTAATGTCATCTGTCCGCCTTCTTTGCGGGTACGTTTTATAACCTGCCTGGAAAATTCCCAGATATATCTTCTGTTCTTCAGACCTGTCAAATCATCCTCTGTAGCCAGTTTTTCAAGCTGTTTTATTTTCATCTCCCCGCCTGCATCGACAGGTGCGGGTGCGGCAATCTCAGCCGCACGCTCGACTTTCGGGTGCATAACAGACTCGTAAAATCGAATCGCTCGAATCGGACAAATCAAATAATCATCGGCTGCGCTTGTGCCGTTATACGCTGAGCCGACCAGCTGCATCGCTGCCGGCTCTTCATACATTTGCGCCAGAAGAATAATTTTTGCATCCGAGCTGACCTGCCTTAATGTCCGCAGGGCCGAATTTAATTTAGAGGACAAGCCGCACATTACGACGCCAATCGCCTGGAAGCTGTTCTTCGCAGCGGCATCGACTGCATCGGGTATATTGGTATATACTTCACAGGGTAGTTCGCGGACAGTATCGGCATCTAAAAACGCTCTATCAATATCGCCTATCAGCAGAATCTTTCGAGTATCTGCTCTGGCAAAATCTGGTATGTCAGCACTTCCCATTTACTAAACCCCAAGTAGGGTACCCAATTTAGCCTCCAGCGGTAAGAAATACATCCTTTGTTACTTCTTATGATATCATAATTTGCAGAAAAGTCAATGCTAATCCTCTTCCCGCTCTGTTAGGATTGGTGCTGTTTATTGGCTGGTTATGCTAACATTAGAAAAGACCGGCTCACTATATAAAGGCCTCGATACCTGTCGTTTTTAGAATATTTCAATTATTGGCCTCTATCTTGCGATTGTCCGACTCATGATACGCTTGCCCCTGTCTGTACAGTTCCAGCTGCTTGCCGATATTCGCCGCCAGTCGTCCTTCCCCTAACAATTTCGCAAGCTTCAAAGCTCTTTCAGCCGTCCTGACGGCCTCATCAAAACTTCCAGCTTCTGCGTACGCTGCCGCTAATGTATCAAGTAATCTCGGTTCTTTGTAGGCAGTAAGTTTACAGCCTCGCTCTGCAAGCTCAACTGCCCGGGTTGCGGCACGGTAATTCGGATTTTCACACGTTGCCAACAGCCAGGCCAGTTTGTTAAGAACACTAACATAGTCCGGCTCCAAACGCAGTGTCTCTTCCCAATGCATAATGGCCTTATCCAATTGGCCCAAAAGACGATACACTGTCCCCAAATTACTATGCAACACCACCTCCTCAGGGTTAATCCGCACCAGCTCCTGCCAGTGTTGGATGGCTTCTTTCAGTTTGCCTTGTTTTGCCAAAGCTTTCGCCATATTGCTCCGCGCCTCAAGGTAATCCGGCCTATGCTTCAGCGCCTCGTTATAATGCGCAACTGCTTCATTGAGCAGCTTGCCCTCTTCCATAAGGACATTGGCCAGATTGTAGTGTACCTCCGGCTGGTCAGGCTTTAACTCCAGTGATGTAACGTAATGCTCGACCGCTTCATTATTTTCCCCCTGTTTGACCAAAGCTCTCGCCAGATAGTGATGGACTTCGTAGCAAGCGGTTCTGTGCTGCTTAACTAAGGGATTGTAACGGACCTTGTGACAATCGGTCATGTGCTGCAATGCTTTCTTATAATAGATAATGGCCTGATTAATTTCACCCTTTTCAGAAAGAGCATTGGCTAATCTTATATTTGCTTCCGAATAATCCGGCGCAAGTTTCAACGCCTCTTTATAATGTAAAATTGCCTCCTCAATATTACCCCCTTTGAGAAAAGCGTTGCCCACATTGCCGTGCTCGCTGTATCCGTGCTCTGTCTCTATCCGGCCTGTAAAACTGTTGCAGAACAGCACAAGCACCACCAGTAGAATAATTGGCACAGCCGCCTTTCTTTTTGCACCTTGCCTGACATAGCGAATGAAAGTCTCCAGCGCAAAAGCCGCATAGATAGCAAGCAAAGGTATGGTTGGCAGGCGATACCGTGCTGTCACAAAAAAGGCCAGAATAAAAAGGTACTGCATCAAAAGGCAGCCCAGAAGCAGGAAATGCTTCCGCCACAAATCACGACTCAAAAATATACCCACAAGCCCGAGAGGGATAATCACTCCGGATGGAAATGCGATTATCTTTTTCCATAGCAACATGCTCAATACAACGGAGTATTGCCGAAAGGCATACAGGTTTGCATTGCGGGGAATCTCAGCTCCATTGAAAAGTTGAAATACTTTAAGCCTCATCAGCTTGGTAAAATCCGCGGGCTTTTCAAAGATGTGTCTCAGGGTCTGCCGAACAAGATACCTGCTCTGACCAAAGGCACTTTCAATACCTTTCTCAGCAGGCTCGTCATTGATGCGATGGAAGTATATAAAATGCTCCGGGTGGTTGATGTTATTGGTCTCGCGAAGCTCCCAGTGGTTGCCGAGATAAAAATTGATACCGAGGTTCGATGCAATGGGTAAAAACCTCATCGAAACAAATTGCTTCAAGCCGACCGGCTTTGGTTCTTTATCGACCACCGCTCTGTCATACCTGACATTGTGCAGGACCACCGGAAAGATAACAAGGCCCACCGGCAGCAGCAGTGCAATGGCTGTTCTCCAGAACGCTGGCCTTTCAGATTCACCTTCAATACCCCACCGGTGACGTGGGAACATATACATCCAGAGCAGGATAATCGGAAGAAACAGTAAGATTCCTCCCCGATTGATAGCGGATAAGCCAACAAGGAGACCCGCCGCGCCCCACCAGATTATCTGCCTGCGCCGGGATGCAAAAAGTAAAAAAAAGATTATTAAAAGTTCCAGGAGCACATCCAGGTTGCCGGACAGCAGTTGACCGTCAAAATAAACAAGCGTCCCACACAGACAGCATATAATCGCCGCTGCAATTGGAACAAGCCGACCGTTAAAGATGGTTCGCGCAATAAAGTAGACAAGCACGCAGCTTACCGACCCCAGAATTACTTGAAGCACTTTCACAATAGTGGTATTCTGTCCGACGGTCTTGTAAAGCAGGCTGAGGAATAATGGATAAAGCGGGGGCCACGAAAAGGTCTGCTCACCCAACCACGTCCCCTCCAGGAAACCGACAGCCATCTCATGATACTGCTGTGCATCGATACCGCGGTAATTGAAAATTGGAATGTGGTGATTTTCCGCTAAAAAGATTAAACGCACAAGCAGAGCAAAACAAAAGATACCAACGGGCACCCACCATAGACTCTTCGTTGCCGATACCTTTTCCCCCTGGACCATGTACACTAACTCCTAGCCTCCCCTCATACTGATATAATGTTCAGCTTACCAAGGCCGGATTTTTCTATTCTTTTATAATAGCAAAATCTGCAGAAGAGTCAACCGCAACCCCCACAGACAATAGACGATTGGAAAAGACATCAAAAACAATCAATTCGTAGGTAGGTCGTCAAGATTCTTTTTGGCCTGCTCGGCACAGAAGCTGTTCGGATACAGATTGATAAAGCTTGTCAGAGTTGCCCTTGCATCAGCCAGATACTTTTTCTTCTGCTCTAAATTTAACTCACCCTGATAAGAACCCATTTTCAAACGACCCAGTTCGTATAATGCCAGCATACCCCCGTCGGTCTCCCAGAATTTTGCATGCAGCTCGCTTAATTTCTCAGCCCGCAGTTGCTCATCAGCAACAAGCTTTATTTGGGCCAATAAGATATTGTCACGGAGCGGGTCGTTATCGCCTGTTTGCTCTAACAATTCATCAAGTTCCCGGCCAAATCGCGGGCTGTGCGGGTTTAGCATGACAAATTTCGCCAAACGCCCGACCGATGCTGCCTTGTCGGTTCGGTTTTCCAGGCTTATAAGATTGTGCAGCTGATTTAATTTTCTTTGTAATTCGGTCAGCTTAAACACTGTCATCGCCGAATCGGCCGGCGGACGAAATGGGCCAAAGAACGTCTCACTTTGCATTTGTTCTTTTTTGAGTAATTTCAACCGCTCGGCGACCATATCCTGCGCCTCGGCAATAAGCTCATCAGCCTGCTCAAATCTACCCTGACCGGCCAGATGCATTGCTATCCGCCACCTCGCCTCGAGAGCCTCACCGCTCTGCCCGAATTCGTCATAAAGCTTGTACCATATCGGCAAAGTTTCACGATGCGGGTAATCGCTGTAAAAATGCAATACTTCTTTTTGCCCAAGGATGTTGTAATCAGGGTTGTATTCACTCAGAAGTGCTTTGTAGTAAAGCGCTATGGGCGTCCGACTGCTTCTGGAACGCCGGCTTATAAACAAGTCGTACTGTTCGAAAAGCCATTGTTTTTTCGCCTGATAATTTAGTTCTGCGGGCACTATGAACCAACTCGGCCAACGACCCGGACTTAGCTTAATCTGAATTTCCTTCTTTAACTCTGACCGCAGTGGTATCGGTTCGGTAGGATAAAAGAAACGTGCCAAATACTTTCTGACAGCAGGATTTGTAATTGTCTCGTCCAGCGCCTCCGTTATGCTGTGGTCGTGAAATTCGCTTGTCCGTTCCGGGTTATTCTCGGCTACATAAAGCTGGTAGTCCAGCTCGGCAAAGCCGATTTTTACTTCGAATAAACTAAAAGCTGTCAGAAGCACCACGGAGGTAAATATCCAGACCAAGCCCGGCCGATAACGCGTGAAATGACCCACCCCAAGAACCAACCCCGCTATCGCCAGCCCGACAAGCCAGGCACAAATCCACGGCGTAAAAGAAAATCCCAATTTAATAGGTTCTACTCCCACCGCACCACCGAAGTATCCCCAATAAAGAAGTTGCGGCGCTGTGCATAACGCTATCGCAATAAAACGCGAGCGAAAACGAAGTGGACGACACGCCGCGGCAACGCAACTCACCAAAAGGAAAACTGCAAACCCCGGTAAATTCGCTAAAAAAACCACCGCTAATATAAAAGGCCAACTGTAGCTAAAGCTATTAAGCTGCGATGTCAACACCGGCACGATTGCCAAAATACCCATAAGCAGACCTAAAACAAGAATCTGCCAGGGATATTCAAATATACTCACCCCGGTTACAACCCACCTGCCCAGATGCCAGAATTCGAGAGAAGTTATCGTGCGAAGGTTGAACGACCAGAACAAGCCGGTCACTATCTTCGACCAGAAAAGACAACTCACACCAAATGCCGCAACAGCAAGTAACCAGCACCTCAGAACGTTACTATGGCTGTAGTGCAGCGTGGGGCCAACAGTCATAAAAGACTTCGAAGCCACCTTTGGCGTCTTTTCCTTCTGTTTATTTTCCATGAGCCACGTCTCGTCGTGCGTAGTCTGCCTGCCGTATCGCGAAAAAGAAATACGCAATACAAGCTCGGTTACGTCCCTTCACCGCTGCTGAGAAGATACCTGACCTGTTCCGGCGTAAGTTTGTCTATTTCAATCAACATTGATTTCAGTTTGAGTCTGCAAACTCGCTGCTCTATCTCCATCGGGACATCGTGGACTGCAACAGCAAGCTTGCCCTGCTTCTTTATCACATATTCAGCTTCTAACGCCTGGGTCGCAAAGCTCATATCCATTACGCTGGCAGGATGCCCCTCAGCCGCTACAAGGTTAATCAATCGTCCCTCGGCCAGAAGGTAAATCCGCTTGTTATTACTCAGAACATATTCATCAACGTGGTTGCGAACATTGCGGTGCACCTTTTTGCTCATCTTTTTCAGTGCGGGTATGTCTATTTCAACGTTGAAGTGCCCGCTGTTGGCAACAGCCGCCCTGTCTTTCATCGCACGGAAATGCTCAGCCCGTATAACGTTTTTATTACCAGTAAGCGTTACGAAAAGTTCGCCGACCTTCGCCGCTTTCGCCATCTCCATAACCTCGAATCCGTCCATAGCCGCCTCAATGGCCTTGATTGCGTCAATTTCCGTAACGATAACAATCGCTCCCATTCCTCTCGCCCGCATAGCAAAGCCTCGACCACACCAGCCGTAGCCTGCCACAACTATCTTTTTGCCGGCCATTAGAAAATCGGTCGCTCGAATAATACCATCAACCGTTGACTGACCCGTGCCGTAGCGATTGTCAAAAAGGTGCTTGCTTGCAGCGTCATTTACCGCAATAACGGGGAACTTTAACAAGCCGGCTTTTGCCATCGCACGCAGACGAATAACACCGGTAGTGGTCTCTTCCATACTCACAATAATCCGATGGGCTTCTTTCTTTCTGCGGGTATGTAATTCATTCACCAAATCAGCGCCGTCGTCAAACGTAATAACCGGCTTATTGTCGATAGCTGCGTTGATGTGTTTGTAATAGGTGCTGCGGTTCTCACCGAGGACGGCAAAGACCGGTATCTTAAAATCCTTCACCAGCGACGCCGCCACATCGTCCTGCGTGCTCAGCGGATTAGAAGCGCACAGAACAACATTTGCCCCGCCCGCTTTCAACGCCCTGGCTATATTGGCGGTCTCAGCTGTTATGTGCAGACAGGCAGAAACGTTTTTACCTCTTAACGGCTTAGCTATAGCAAAGCGCCTGCGTATCGACGACAGAACCGGCATATCATTATCCGCCCACAAAATCCGCCTCCTGCCTTCCGCCGCCAGTGATAAGTCCGCTATGTCACACTTCATTTATTAGCCCTTTCAAAAATAATTCGAAACCACAAATATAAAGCCAAAAAACGAACTTTGCAACCTTTATTTACGCGTATCTGTTTAGTAGTCGCCGGCACGGCGACGTTATATTCAATACGAATAAGTCATTTCGAGCCGCAGCCGAGAAATCTATTAAAAAAACAAGCTCTGGCCTTGCCAGGGCTTTCCATTTCGTTTAGCCCCCCGTTTTTGCTTTCGCCTGCCCCATTGCTTAGAGTGTCATTCACTCTAATGGGGCAAGAAAGCACGGGGGGGGAACTTTTTACCTTTTGCCTTCTTCTCTGTTCCAACGTATAATTACATCAACCCAAATACGGAAAGGAGAGTTTATATGAACCTCGAAGAATTAAAACAATTCATAAAACAGGTCGGCTGGGGTATGTTGGCTACAACCGATGGCCAAAAGGTCGGCGTAAGGCCGATGGGTGGCTTCGCCTGGAAGGAAAATCAGTTTCTGTGTGCGACATTCGCTTCTTCCGACAAGGTCGCGCAGCTTGGAAAAGTCCCTTATGCCGAATATTGTTTCTGCGATTCTATCGGCAAACACGTCCGCATTGCAGGCCCGTGTTCTATCAGCACCGACAATGCCGAAAAGCTCTGGCTGTTCAAGGCCGTCCCCGCCTTGAAGGACCATATCGCTGACCCCGCCTCGCCGGATTATGTCGTAATAAAAATGACACCCGACAATATCCGTGTTATGGAAACCACAGATATGATGTACAAACAGGTAAAACTAAAATAATTCGGCCGGTGCTGCCTGCCGTTCGGAATCTTTTTTTATCCGTATGCCTGTGGCGTACTTACTTAATGTTTCCTCATCGCGGCCTCCAGCAGAAACCGTTCTCAAAAATATTTACATCTTGATTTTTACTCTGATTTTGTTACTGTATTACGCAGAAGGACGAACGCACCCAGGGGCGGAATACTTCTTTGAATTGCCTGTCAGCTTAGCTTGTGACTTGTGCACTTGTGCTCTTACGCCTTGTGTTCTTACAACTTATGACTTGTGCACTAAAGCATTTGCCGGGAATTGAGGGGTTGTGCTCAGACTTGTTATGTCGTGGCGATTCCCAAGACTCGCCAGAAGGCAGGGTGTATCGCAGCGAGCGTATTGTCGGAGATTTCAGCCGATGATATGCTGCGTTGGTCAGAAGTTGTCCATACAGACTTCTCGTAAGTTTCGACCTTTAATCCAACGAGGCCTACTTGGTAAAATATTTGAAAGATGTTTTTCCGGAAATCTTCTGGAGAGAGATGCGTATCGACCAGGTGGCTAGCCAAGTTGGAAAAGTAGCCCGGTAGGATCTGGTCAGAAACACAGAAATCCAAGCAAAAATCCTCGCACTCCCTATCAGATAAATCACCGATTCTAAAATGAGGGCTTTTCTTTTTGAGGATCATCACGAAGTTGATAAGATTTTGATAATCGGCGTGCCATTCATCAGCGAGATATCGAAGTCGGTCTCTTGAATACTCGCCCTCGGCTTGCTTGACCAGACGTGCTTTGATTTCGGCTTCGCCTTGAGCTTGTTCAATGCCTTTGTTGAAGAAATGGATTCTGTCACGGGGCTGCCCCATTGTGCGCTCCACAATGAATTCAATCGTTCGCTTTTCACCGATCTTTTTGGGCAGGACGTCACGGTGACTAACTCTTTGCGTTGTGTAACGAGGTCGAATTAAATAATCGATCCGAGTGTCCAAAACTTCGGCTAGGCGATTTTCGGGCCAGTCCAGTCTTAGGTAAATCGATTTGTACTTCTCTTCTTGGTAGCCTGGGTCGCGGACCAGACGAAAAACACGGTCCAAAAGGTCTTGCCGAATTGCAACAATAATTTTGGCGTGCCTTACTTTTCCGAATTCTTTACTAGTTTCGATAAGCGCCCGAATCAATTTGTAACGCTGAACTGACTTAATATTTTTCTGCATCCGTATCCAATGAATGCTCAGAACAGTAGTCTTTAATAGTGGCAATAAACGTTTTTCCGTATTTTTTGTATTTCTTTTCACCCACTCCTTTGACATTAAGAAAGATATCAAGAGAGGCTGGTCTTTTCCTGGCCATATCTCTAAGTGCGGCATCACCAAAAACTACATAGGCGGGAATTTTCTTTTTGCCGGCAATCTTTGATCGCAATTTTCTTAAGGCCTCAAACAGTCCCTTATCTACACCTTCCCATGAATCTGTGGCAGCCTTTGATAGTTTGACTTTGGCCTTTTTAATAGCTGGTTTGAGCAGGCGTGGGGTTTGCAGGCCTTTTAAAACAGTGCGTCCTTTTTCCGTAACTCTTAGAACATTATACTCACCGTACTTTTCAATATAATCCTGGCCGGTAAGCTGTTCAATCCAGTCTCGCACTGCGTGTTTTGAATAATCACTGAGCAGGCCATAAGTACTTAGCATGTCATGACTGTTTTCCATGATGCGTTTATCCTTGGAGCCGATCAATACTAAAGCAACATAGCCGCCGCCAAACATCTGCTCAAGACGAACAATGCAGGAAAGTATTTTCTGTGCAATTATTAGAGCATCATCTATATACTCAAATTCACCAAGACACATATCGCATGCATTACAGCTATCGGCATCAAGGCCCTGGCCAAAATATCTGAGTATAGCTTTGTGCCTGCATACACCTGCCGTGCAGTAGCTATACATATTGCCAAGCTTGAGCATTGCGATTTTGTAGGCTTCTGTGGGCATATCTCTCATCAAGCTTTTCCATGTACCATAGTCGCCACCTGAATAAAATAAACTGCAGTCCGCCTCTAAGCCATCACGCCCACCACGTCCGCTTTCCTGCTGATAG
>SDBT01017756.1_pt1 | contig 11220 bp, 10 predicted proteins | sample 2277101 | NCBI WGS metagenome assembly SDBT01 (sample SAMN10404973, study PRJNA504765) | marine sediment metagenome | isolation source: marine sediment core GS10_PC15, 103 cmbsf | place: Arctic Ocean: Southern Knipovich Ridge | collected 2010 | reverse complement strand
GGGGTTCTCGCGGCCGCAAGCAAAACAGCCGTCGTCGTAGTGGCGTCTCATTTGATCGACGAGGGTCGCGATGTCCGTTTGCACGCTCCGACGGTAACCCCACCGCCGGAACGAGACGAAGCGTTATCCGGCTATTGACCGAAGCGGCGACTTCTGCCGGCGAAGTCGCGGAGAGCGCGAAGAAAGTCGACCTGTCGGAACGCCGGCCAGTTGACGTCGACGAAGACGAACTCGGCGTACGCCGACTGCCACAGCAAGAACCCGGACAGACGAGCTTCACCAGAGGTGCGAATCAACAGGTCGGGATCGGGCAAGTCCGCCGAGTACATGTGGGCGGCGAGGGCGTCGGAGTTGATCTGACTCACGAGCTCCTCCTCGGGGACGCCTTTCTCCACGAGCTCAGCGACGAGATCTTTGGCCGCGTCAACGATTTCCTGGCGTCCCCCGTAACCCATTGCAATGTTGAGTCGCCGCGAGCCCTTCGGGTGTGCTTCCTCTGCCTTCTTCGCTGCCGAAACCAGGTGATCGGGCAGCAGGTCGAGGCTGCCGATGAACTTGATCGCCGTGTCGTAGTCCTCACAAAGTCCGGGGAGCCGCTCAAAGAGCTCGATCAGGACCTCGAAGTAGGGATCGAGCTCGTCGGGAGGGCGGGAGAGATTCTCCTTGGAGAGGACCCACGCGGTGACAACGGGGATCTCGAACTGGTTGGCCCAACCCAGAAACTCGGCGAAACGGGCCATACCCACCCGATATGACTCCGTGTATGAGGAAAGACCTTCCTCCCGGGCGTGTCGTCGATGCCCGTCGAGCACCACCCCGATGTGTTGTGGCAGACGACCGCGCTCGAGTTCGGCGCTGAGACGTCGCTCGTAGATTCGATAGAGAAGACCGAAGGCCATGACGGTGTTTCATGGTACCGGCGAAAAGGCGAATAGCCTGTTCTCGATGGACCGTCTCACCCTCGGGAAAATGCAGAACCCCATCAGGGGGTTTCTCCACGGAAGCGCCGCTGTCGCCACTCTCGTAGGCCTGGTATTCCTGATCGTCCGCGCCTGGGGAAGTGCCGCGGCCCTGGCAGGCGTCCTGATCTTCGGTCTGGCCCTGCTGGTGATGTACACCGTTTCGTCGCTCTATCACTCCATCCCCTGGGGCAAGACGTGGAAGACTCGTCTACAGAGAGTCGATCACTCGATGATCTATCTCGTCGTGGCCGGCACCTTCACCCCCATCGCCATCGCCGCCCTCGACGGTGTGTCCCTCGCCGTCAGTCTCAGCGTGCTTTGGGGAATGGCGGCGACCGGGGTTTTTCTGAAGTCCCTGCTTCCCAATGTCAAGACCTGGCTCTCGGTGTCACTCCAGCTTTCCATGGGATGGATAGCGATCGCCTGGGTGCCCCGGATCGTCGACCAGCTCGGGTTGGGCGCCGTGGTGCTGATCCTCCTCGGAGGCCTCTCCTACACGGTCGGGGCGGTGATCTTCCTGACCAAGCGGCCCAAACTCCTACCCAGGAGCTTCTCCTACCACGAGCTATTCCACGTCCTCGTGGTCACGGCGAGTGCCCTCCATTTCATGGCAATCTGGATCTACGCCATCCCGGCGACGATCTGAGCATCAGAACGGTCCGCAATCACTAATTTTGTGGGAGCAACGACTCCTCGGCGCACATGGCTTCCACGTCGCCGATCTCCGTCGGAACCGAAGACGTCAGGTTTTCGTGGCCGTCAGCCGTGAGGTAGATGTCATCCTCGATGCGAACACCCATCCCGAGGAACTCCTTCGGGACCTGGTGGGTGATCGTCTCGGCGTTCTCCTTCTCTTCGGCCTCCTCCGCTGCGGCCGCCGTCGGTCCCAGCCGGACCCGGCGCTGACTCCATTCGTCGAGGTCATACTCGAGAAGGGTCAGTTCGATCTCTGCCTTGTCCGGGGCCACGTACAGCCCGGGCTCCACCGTGTATGACATGCCTGGCTCGAGCGGTCTGGGCAGGCCATCGACCCGGTAGCTCCCCCGGTCATGCACATCGAGGCCGAGCCAGTGACCGGTGCTGTGCATATAGAACTCGACGTAATGATGCATGGCTAGTGACTTCTCGACCGACAGGGGGAGAAGCCCGAGGTCGACCATTCCCTCGGTGAGTATCCTGGTGGTCTCGTCGTGAATGGCGCGCATCGTCGACCCGGGGGCCGACATCTCGACGCCTTTCCTCTCGGCCGCGAGGACCACCTCATAAAGCGCTCTTTGCGGTCCCGTGAACTTGCCGCCGGCAGGGAACGTCCGGGTGATATCCGACGAGTACCCATCTATCTCGGCGGCGGCATCGATCAGAACGAGGTCGCCCTCGCCGATCTGATCGGTGTTCTCCTCGTAGTGAAGGATGCATGCGTTCGCCCCGGACGCCACGATCGACCCGTAACCGTTTCGCCGCGACCCACGAAGCCGCCAGTAATACTCGAGAGCGGCCTGGACTTGGTATTCCCACATGCCCGGCTCGGCAAATCGCATCGCCTCGACATGACCATCGGCGCTGAGGTGACAGGCCTGTCGAAGACTCTCGGCCTCGTCATCGCGTTTGAACAGCATCATCTCGCCCAATGGAACGGAGAGGTCCCTCACCGACGACGGGACGACGCCACCAAAACGCTCCCGATGCGATCTCGCCTGGCTGATGATGGAGGTGATGCGCTCGTCGAACCTGTCATTGCCCGCCGTGTACCACAGCACCTCACGGCCGACCATGAGACGGCCGAGGACCGAGTCCAGCTCGTCGATCTCATATGCCGCGTCGGCGGAGAACCGCTGGCGTGCACCCTCTTTCCCGGCCCTGATCCCTGTCCAAACCTCCTGAGTCGGATCCTTTGGCCTTACGAAAAGGGAGAAGTCGCCGTCTTCGTGGCCCGGTGCGATCACCGCGACGGCGTCCGGCTCATCAAAGCCCGTCAGGTACCAGAAAGCGGAGTCTTGACGGAACTGGTGGGGAACGTCGTAGTTGCGAATGACCTCGGCGGCCGCCGGGATGACGGCAAGGCCCTCGGGCCCGATCTCCGCGGTCAGACGGCGGCGGTGCTCTGCATATCGGTCGGACATGAGAGAGAATTTACCCACGCCTCGAATCCAGGTCGGTCAAGACCGTTGGCACTCCTATCTCAGGGGACCGGCTGGAGCTCGACGATGAGCGGGAAGTGGTCCGATCCCATCGCAGGGCCGAGACGACGATCCACAACCGACAGGGTGTCGCTGTGAAGAAGATGATCGATCGGAACCCTCATGAGAAACGCCGACGAGGCGGGGAAGCTGGGCTGCAACCCAAAACCGAGTTGAGAGTTTCGCAGCGGCGCACTCGCCATGAGGTTGCGAAAGGGCCAGGACCACGGAGTTGCGTTGAAGTCACCCACCACCATGAAGGCCCCTTCCTGGTCGGCTGCCCACGTGGCGGCGAATCCGAGTTGGGCGTCCCTCAGATGGGCACGATTCTCCTCCGTGGGCGCCAGCGGGTGAGTGGACAACACACTGATCCCTTCTGGCCATCCGGTCGGCCGGTACATGACCGAGACAGCGCGGGGCTGATCCTCGGCAAACCCATAGGAGATGGCTTCCACATCCTCACCTCGAACCATCACCAGGGTTCCGAAGATGAGGTTGTCCGAACGAGGTCGAATCACCTCATAGTCGAGGTTCGCCGATTCGATCGCCACCTCCCAGGGCCGGCTTGCCTCGTGGAGCAACACCAGATCAGGGTCGACCGCCCTGATGTACTCGATCACATCCGAGTAGCTCTCGTTTGTGGAAAGAAGGTTGAAGGACATCACCCGCAGTGAGGGCAAGTCGGGGTCGGCCTGACCGGGTGATCCGGCGTAGAGGGGAAGGACGAACACCAGGTTGATCGCGGCGACAGCCAGCACTCCATACCCGATCCGTCGCCACTTGGACGTGAGCACGACCAGGCTCAGGACGATCAGGCCCACCACGTATTGCGCCCGGAAGTTGGCAAGGACGTCCAGCCACCAGACCCATCGCCCGGCGAACGCGGCGAGGGACACCAGGGCCAATGCAACCGCCGGGATTGCGACCAGGATCACCGGGCAAGGCTAGAGGCCCGCTCCTGGGGAAGTCGCAACACCGGGGTCGGGGACGCCGTTGTCGATGGCCCACTCTCTGACTATCCGGTAGGCCTCCTCTGCCGAATAGGGGCCGTCATCGATGCGCTTCTCGAGGAGGATGCCCATGATCACCCCCACCCGAGGGCCGGGGTCGATGCTCAGGTAGGTCATTATCTGATTGCCGTCGAGGGGCGGCCGTAACCTCGCCAGCTCCTCACGTGCAGACAGGTCTTCGATCCTCTCCTCCAAATCGTCGATGAGTGACCGAATCGCCTTTTCCCGACGCTGATTGGCCGTGGTGACATCACATCGCACCAGCTCGTTGAGCATGTCGAGGAGATCACCGGCGTCGCGCACATACCGTCGGACGGCAGAATCGGTCCAGCCCAGTTTGAGGGTATGCGGCCTCAGGTGAAGAAAGACGAGCCGGCTGACATCGTCGACGACGCCCTTCGGATAGCGGAGCGCCCGGAGCCGACGTCGGGCCAACCGGGCGCCGACCACCTCATGATGATGGAAGGTCACGCCGCCAGACCCATACTCGCGGGTATCGGGCTTGCCCACATCGTGCAGCAGAGCGGCCAACCGGAGCACGAGATCAGGTGATGCCTTGTCGACCACCGCAAAAGTGTGGGCAAGCACATCCTTGTGTTTGTGCATCGGGTCCTGCTCCATGGCGAGAAGCGGCAACTCCGGAAGAAAGTGATCGGCAAGACCGGTCGCCACCACCATGTGCAGCGCCTCGCCGGGCTTTGGAGCCAGCAACAGCTTCGACAGCTCGTCTCTGATCCTCTCGGCCGAGATGATCTCCAGGCGCTCCGCCATCGTCCGCACGGCAGTTACGGCCGACTCTTCGGGCGCGAAGCCAAGGATGGCCTGAAATCGAAAGAGACGGAGCATCCTCAGCGGGTCGTCACCAAACGAGACCTCGGGATCGAGGGGTGTCTTCAGCAACATGGCCGCCAGATCGCCAAGACCTCCGTACGGGTCGACCGGGTCGAGCTCGGTGATCGACAGGGCTATGGCGTTCACCGTGAAGTCTCTGCGGCTCAGATCTGTCTCGATGTTGTCGGAGTAGGTGACGACGGGCTTGCGTGAGTCGTCGTGGTACACCTCGCTCCTGAAGGTCGTGATCTCAACCGTGTGGCCATCCTTCTGGGCTGCAATGGTCCCGAACGCCTCCCCTACTTTGTAAACGGTGTCGGCCCATCCCTCCAGCAGTTGGGCTACCACGTCGGGGCGGGCACTCGTCGCGAAATCGAAGTCCTCCAGTGGACGTTGGAGAAACGCGTCCCTGACCGATCCGCCCACCAGGTAGAGCTCCTCACCGGCTTTGGTGAAGATCTCGTTGAGCTGTGCGGGCGGGAGGTCCGCGGAAGTGAGGAATTCGAGCCGCTTGGGGATCACGGTTTGGCAGGTTATCGGTGCTGAGGACGAGTGTCCCGTGTCGTAGGTCCGCGCCGACCTCGGCCCTATCCGAGAACGAGGGTTGTCGGGTCAGACCGAGATGCCGGCAGCCAGGGCCTTTGCCTTCATCTCGTGGGAGTTGCGTGCGTGAGGTAGTGCAGTGTCCATCCCAACCGTGTGGTCGACAATATGCTTGAGCAGCGCTTGATCGAATGTCTGCATGCCATGAAAACCGCTTTCCTTGATCACTTCGACGAGGAAAGACGCCTCTTCGCCACTCATGATCCACTCCTGTGATCTCTCGTTGTTGGTGAGGATCTCACAGGCCAGCGTCACGCCCGAGTCCGATGTCTCAATCAGGAGCTGGCTGATGATCGCCTGCAACTGAGCGGCAAGCTGGCTCCGGATCACGGCCTTTTGCGAGTCGGGAAACATCGAAATCAGCCGGCTGACGGTCTCGGCCGGGTCGGTGGTGCGCATCGAGGAGATGACCAGATGCCCGGTCTCGGCGGCGTCGACGGCCACTCGGGCCGTTTCCGGATCGGACAGCTCGGAGACCATGATCACATCTGTGTCGTGACGCATGGCTCCCCGGATGGCCTCCGCCATGTTGGGGGTGTCGACGCCGACCTCGCGCTGGACGACAACCGAGCGCTTGTCGGGGTGCAGGACTTCAATCGGGTCCTCGATCGTGAGAATGGCGGCTCCCCGATTGGAGTTGATCCAGTCGAGAATCGAAGAAATGGTTGTGGTCTTGCCGGATCCGGATCGACCGGTCACCAGAACGAGCCCGGATTTGGCTGCGGCGATTTTCTCGACAACTCGGGGCAGACCCAGTTCTTCGATGGTCTTGGACCCGGGCACAACCCTCCGCAGGACCATCGAGACCGAGCCACGCTGCCGGAACGCCGACACCCGGAACCGTCCCAACTCGTGCTTTCCATATGCAAAATCAGCGGTGCCGACAGCCTTGAAGTCGTCGGCGGCTTTCGAAGTGAATATGGCCTCGGCGTAGGCCTGTGTATCGGAGGGACGTAGTGGCTCGATACCATCGAGCCTCTTCAGCTCGCCTTCGATTCGGACGATGGGCGCCGACCCGACCTTGAGGTGGACGTCAGATGCTCCTACACCGACGACGCGTCCTAGGAGATCATCAATCTTGCTTTCCATTGGCCCTTACCGTGTGAGTCCCGCTGGTTATCGGCGAATCCTCCCCGCAGGTTGAGAAGGAAAGGGAGATCCCCGCGCTGTCAGCAACGCCTGCGTGACCCGGAACCTGAGATTCGGGTCACACCTTCCAGTGACGGGCGATCTCGCGTGCCGCCTTATCCACCGCGCGTCCGGCGGCTGCCGGCGAGACCCCGATCTCATCGGACATCGGAGCAATGCCGGCCAGACCCCTGAGTGTGGCGACGGTGGACCGTTGCAGCGCCTCCAGGTCGTAGCCACCCTCCAGAGTCGCCACCACCCGGCTCACCGGATGGATTTCGGCCACGGTGGCCGCCAACCAGCCGAAGTCGCTCGACCTGAGCTGAAGCTCCGCCAGCGAGTCATCGACGTGGGCGTCGAATCCGGCGCTGATGAGCACCCAGTCGGGTTCGAACTGGCTCACCACAGGAATCACCAGCTCCCCCCACGCCCGACGGTAGACATCACCGGCGGTGCCCGCCGGCACCGGGATGTTGACGGTGGTGCCCTTTGCCTCACCTGCATCGATGTCCCGGATATGGCCGTCAAACGGATAGAACGGATCCTGGTGGATCGATACGTACAACACCCCGGGGTCGTCACCGAGCATCGTCTGGGTTCCGTTTCCGTGATGGGCGTCCCAGTCGAGGATCGCCACCCTCTCCCCATGGGAACGCAGCAAGGCAGCCGATATGGCGATGTTGTTGAACAGACAGAACCCCATGGCCCGGTCGCGAAGAGCGTGATGGCCCGGGGGTCTCGAGATCGCCAAACCGGTTGCGTCGGACCTTGCCCTCAGCTCCTCGATGAGCGCCCACACACCCCCAGCAGCGGTCAGGGCAGCCGGCCATGATCGCGCCGACACGACAGTGTCCATGTCGAAGGCTCCTCCACCCAGCGAGCAGAACCTCTCGATCATCTCGATGTAGGAGGCGTCGTGGACGACGGCGAGTTGACTTCGCTGAATTTCCGGGGACTCGATGTCGACGATGTCGAGGCCGCATCCGTCAACCCCTCGACGAACCGCCAGAACTCGATCGGGGCTCTCCGGATGATTACGACCCGTGTCGTGCTCCAGCGATGAGGGGTGGCTCGCAACAACGACTTCCATGGTCGTACCCTCCCACACGTGTCCTCCCGGCTCCGCATTGAAGGTGGCTGGCCCGAACCCGTCACCCTTTCCCGGGGGTGGGCTCGAGCCAGTGCCAGGCCATGGAACGACGAGACACCCGATGCCTTTCTCCGACTCGACCGGGGAAGCCAGGATTTTCTGGCGGCTGCCTCCGACGACGTGGTGGAGATGAGCCAAGCCTCCGTGTACTCGCCCCCTTTGTACGCATCATCGACCCGGATATGGCAGAAATGTGGGTATCGAGAAGCTTTTCGGCTCAATGTGATGGAGCGCTCCGTGACATCGAACCGGTCCGGTCCGACCGCGGTGGTCGTCGAGTCCAGGAAACCGAACTGGGACGTCATCATGGAGATCGATCGCCACGCGTTCCAGGGCTTCTGGCGAATGAGTCTTGCCGGATTGACGGAGGCCATGTCTTCGACCGCCCGGTCGGCGATCCTGACCGTTGGCGACACCGGGACCGTGGGGTACGCGATCGTTGGTGCTCAGTGGAACGTCTCCTACTTGCAGCGAATCGCGGTTCACCCCGAGCACAGTGGCAAGAACATCGGTTCTGACCTCGTGAGAGCGGCGCTGTCCTGGGCTGGAAAGACGGCGGCACAGACAATGGTTCTCAATGTCCGTGAAGAGAATGTCCGGGCCCGGAGCTTGTACTCGAAAGAGGGGTTCGCATCCACCGGTACCGCGCTTCGAATCCTCCGATACGAGATCTGAACTGCTGGGAGTCTGCTGATCAATGCGCGGGCTCCTAGTGGTGTCTCGCCACCAGGCCTGCTGAACTAGCAGCAATGCCGGCTGCGATACCCGACAGGTTCAAGCTTGAAATGCGGCTAGGCCGCGATGGCGACATCGAGGAGTGGTTGGCGACAGACACCTCCCTGGATCGACCGGTTCTGGTGCGAAGCCTCGGGCCCGAGACGACGTCGAAGAGACGACAACAGTTCGTTCACCAGGTTGGTGACGCCGCCAAGGTCGCCCACCCCCATCTCGCAAGGGTGTTTGCCGTAGCCGAGGTGGATGGTGGCGCCTACTCGGTCTCCGAATGGACCGGGGGCTCCACGGTGGCCGATCGGGTCGACGCGTTCCATCCAATCGAGCTGCCCGACTTCTTGCCCAACGCCGCCGGTCTTGCCGGCGCACTGGCCGCACTTCATGAGATCGACGCGACGCATGGCGCCATCGACCTCTCCGCTATTTCCTATTCGGCTGCCCACGCGGCAAAGCTCGGCGCGTTTGGCAGAGAGCCTCGCACCGATACCGGCGGCGATGTGAGAGGGCTCGCCGCTGCACTCGAGTCGGCTCTCACCGGGTCACCCCCGGGCGGTCCGCCGCCATCTGAGCGAATCGACGGTCTCTCCAGGACCATCGATCGCATACTTCGCTCGGGTCAGTCGGGCGACCTCACTGCCTCGGAGTTCGAGAAAGCCCTGATCGCCGCCCCCACCCCCCGCTCGCCGGTTGCCGAGCCGCGGATTGCCTCGCGACGTCTCATCATCTCGGCGATCTTCCTGGTAGTCGTGGCCATCGGCCTGGTGGCCCTCGGACGTGTCGTCTCCGGCGGAGGTGAGCCGATCCTCCCAACTCCGGTCACAACCACCACGCCGTCGGTGACGACGACCGAGCCACCGCCGTCGACCACAGGACCTGTAAGTGAGGTGGGCGTTGAGAACGTCGCCACCTTTGACCCTCATGGGGGTGGGGGCGAGAACGATGATTCGGTGACCAATCTCGTCGATGGTGACACTGCGACCTCCTGGCAGACCGAGCGTTATCAGGACCCTCTTGCAGGGATCAAACCCGGTGTGGGAGTGACCTTCACGATGAGAGGGACCCCCGCCCGAATCCAGCTGATCGAGTTGAGCGTCGGAACTCGATTCGAGATCCACTGGTCAGATGCCTTCTACCCACAACTCGATGAGTGGGCGCGGATCGCGGGCGCTCAGGCTCCTCCCGGAGCGACGTTCGTCGACCTTCCACCACGGGAGGGGGGTTTCTGGCTGGTGTGGCTGACCGACTTGCCTCGTCACCCCGATGGGTCCTTTTATGCCTCGATAGCAGAAGTACGATTCCTGCCGTGACCACCGCAGCCAAGGACGCCGTTCTTCTGGCGCGTGTGGCCGACGGAGATCACGAGGCCTTCACCGAGGTCATGAAGGCCCATGAGAATCGGGTTTTCTCCGTGTGTCTCCGAATCATGGGAGACCGGGAAAAGGCTCTAGACGCCACCCAGGAGACCTTCCTCACCGCATTTCGCAAGGCTCACCAGTTCGAAGGCAAGTCCACGTTCGCCACGTGGGTGTATCGCATCGCCGTCAACACTTGCTACGACCAGCTGAGAAAGCAGAAGAGACACCCCTCGGAGCCAATGCCCGAGCATCTCGACCCCGCCGATCACCGCGCCCACGAGGCGGTCGAGGCCGCTGCCATCCGACCGGAGCTTCAGGAGGCTCTTGCCTCACTCCCGCCAGAGTTCCGAAGCGCCATCGTCCTCTCCGACATCGAGGGGATGTCACTCCCGGACGCCGCACAGACGCTGGGCGTGCCGGTCGGGACAATGAAGTCCCGGGTGTTTCGGGGGAGACGTCTTCTGGCTCGACATCTGGGGAACCAAAACGCGATATGAGAGCATCAAAGGAAGTGCATGCGTAAACACGAGATCGAGCTGATCACCGCTCTCGCCGAGGGAAGTCTCGAGGACGAGACCGAGGCACGCGCCCTCATTGAGTCGTCCGAACGGGCCCGCACCGAGTATGAGGCTCAGAAGACTGCTCTCGATGCTCTCGCATCCGTGCCTCCGGCAGTACTGACCGACATCGAGAAGGCGGCGCTGCACCGGGACATCTGGACCGAATTGAGCGTTCTGCCCGTCGTCGCTCAAACCCCCACGCCTTGGTACTACCGCTGGTCGTATGCGGCCGCTGGCCTGTTCGTCGTGATCGGCATCGTCGCGGTCCTCAACACCGATACTTTCTCTGCTGACGATGCAACTGCTGAGCAGTTGGGATCGTCCTCGGAATCCGCTGCCGAGACGACGTTGGCAACCGGGGCGGACGATGGGGGTGTCGAAGCACCGGCGGCCGTCGAGGAGAGCGCCGATGCCGGCGAAACGGGCGTTGTCGATCCGGTCGTCGGCTTCTTCTCAGAGCATGCCTCACAGCTTCGCTCCGGGCAATTCAGCACTGCCCTTGCCGCCACGGAGGATGATCGAGAGGCGACCGTCAACGAGTACTCGACGTGTCTCGGTCGCGCCGGCCTCGACGACTACGAAGCCCTGGGAGAAATCACATTCGATGAAGCCGAGACCTACGGCTTGGACCCCGAGACTCCCTATCTCGTCGCGATACCGACGGGCGTTTCAATCGATGAGAGCACCCCGGTCGCGTTCGTCGATCTTCTCA
>SDBT01017755.1_pt1 | contig 11220 bp, 10 predicted proteins | sample 2277101 | NCBI WGS metagenome assembly SDBT01 (sample SAMN10404973, study PRJNA504765) | marine sediment metagenome | isolation source: marine sediment core GS10_PC15, 103 cmbsf | place: Arctic Ocean: Southern Knipovich Ridge | collected 2010 | reverse complement strand
CATTTTTAACCTATATTACATGGGTCAACGCTGTGAATGGGACACTCGCTCAGACATCCACAATCCTTGGATATAATTATTATAATTCAACCGATTTTGATATAGCAGATTATTCAACTTCAGTAGCAATTCATGGTTGGGGATTTTACAACTCCACAACTTCAGATACAGGAACAGGAAATTTAGTATTTTCAGATTCACCAATTTTCACAACAGCAATTACAGTACCAGCTAATTCTATTAGTGATGAAGAAATAGATGAGGGTGGAACTTTTTCATGGACTGGTGCACATCAATGGTCAGCCATTTCAACATTCAATGATGATTTAAGATTTTATTATGAGATAAAACCAGATGGAGCAACATGTTCTACTGGAGATATACTTTATAAAATTGGAGCAGATAACTGGGGTTGTAAAACAGTTATTGAAGCAGGGGCAGGAGATATGAATGATTTACATGATGACACTGCACCACAACTTGGAGGATATTTGGATACAGATGGAGAAAATATTGGGAGTACATCTGATGAGATAGAAAATATTTATATCGGTACAAATTCCAGAATATATTTTGGAGACGGTCAGGAGTTCTCACAATATTATAATGGGACCTACCTGATTACTGGTTAAAATGAAATGGCAAAAAGAGTTTACCCAGAAACTGTTAAGAAATGGCTGATTAGGGCCGGAATAACAGCTGGAACTCTTATTGGGGGGATATTTATTTATTTGATGGCTATTGGGGCAATCACAGTCACAGGATATTCAGGTGATGTAATTTGTGCTGGTACTGAATTAGATCCTTGTTATGCTTATATTAATTTTACAGCGAAAGAAGATATATTCATTTATCCAACGAATTATGATCCTTGGGGAAGAGACACACTTTTTAATTTTGACCCTGCGGTCAAGTCCTGGAAATTAGAAAGAAGCTGGGGAAAAGGATGGAGGGAGATCAAACTAAATAAGACTTGCCAGCAAAAGTGGTGTGGAGCCCCATATAACAATATGAAGGATAACAAGTATTCAATTGCTTTTAGGGAGGGAAGGAATTATCAAATAAGAATCACAGGTTACAAGAACAACCCAACAGATGATATAAAATGGGGTGCTTTTTCAGGTGTTGATGAGATTGATCCAAATTGGTTTGGTGTAGATAGAGATATTGGTTATGAGTTTCTCGACGACGGGAAGGTGGTACATATATGGAACACGCAAGATGATTATTTCTTTGACAAAGACTCAGGCATCCAATTTACAAATCACTTTCAGGATTATTGGTCTAAAAACATATTTTGTATAGGGTATTATAATGGGGGAACCTGGAACAAAATAAAATGTGCAGATGAACTTTCTGATTTTAATAAAGATATTCAGACAGACAATTCTACTTATGTAAATGCGACTCTTTGGAAAGACATATCTTATGGAAGTTATGATTTAAGATTTGGAGTTGGGTATCATTTAGGATTAAATGATGAAAATTTATCCATAACGATTTATATGAAAAACATCGGGATAGACATTCCATTTGATTTGGGCTTTGCCTGGAAAGTTATGGATTTAGATGTTCCTTCTAATGAAACCACAGATAAAATATTAATCAATAATTCAAGGTACGAATTGGATGGTGTTTATGATTTGACTTTTAAAGATATGAAGAAATATATCAATAACTCTTTTCCAACTAACCAAACAACTGGTAATGGGTCTATAATTTACAATTATTCGATAGTAGAAGTTCCAATTCCTTTCTATAAAATATATGATTATGATGGTGGTTTGACGGGAAAGGAGAATTTCTTGAGAATTGCTTGGGACGAAAATCTAAATTATGCTATTAAGATGTATGGGAATGGAAATCAAGAGAACTTTTATACTGCACTTTTGATTAATGCAGGACACTTTAATCCAGCACAAGAAAAATCAACAACATTCAAATGGATAGACGCTGTGACAGATAATCTTGTTGTTTACTGGTCTATGAATGATGATTTCACAGATAGCGTTGGTAGTAATGATTTAGTTGAAAATGGAAATGTTAATCTGGTTGCAGGTAAGATTGGAAATGGAGCAGAGATGGATGGAAATACTGCAAACTTCTTAGAAAGTACAAATAATATAGGAATAACAGGGAATGATGCAAGAACAGTTACTTTCTGGGCAGAACTTGATGTAAAAAGAATTCAGGAGGCATTTCTTTCTTGGGGAACATGGTCACAATATGATGCCTGGGTTATTGAATACTATGATAATGCAGGATATATGTTAGGTGTTGGTATGCACTCCAGAGCTTTTAAAACACTTTCTGATACTGACACAAATATGAATTTCCATGTTATTATCTATGATGGAACAGATACTCTTACATGGCTTGTTAATAATGTAGAGGTTTATAGTGGTACAGGACAAGGACCACCAACAACAGCAGATAGTCATGTTTTGGTTGGACAATACCCAACTGGAACTTTAACAATGGATGGAATTATAGATGAGGTTGGAATATGGTCAAGAGCAATTACAACAGGAGCTGGAAGCGAGGCAGAAACTCTTTGGAATAATGGTAATGGTTTAGCTTATCCTTTTGTTTCTGATACTTGTACTTACGTTTCAGGAAACTGGGAGGTGGATTGCTCAGACAATTGTACAATAGAATCAAATGTAGATATTGGAGGAAATAATATTACATTAATTGGGACAGGACATTTTTTACTGCAGGCCAATATAACAAACATTAATAAGAGGTGGCTTGGATCGGGATGTCAAATTTGGCAGGAATTAAATACAAACTTTTGGTATGCATAAATTACTTAAAGTAAAACAGATTTAAAATAATATGCCGGAAATAAAAACAGAACACTACAATGGAAGCGATTGCACAGGAAGCACCGGAGGATCAAACAGGGTTCTAACAATATCAAATACAACAAAAACAGAAAATGATGGATTTCTAGTTCATGCAAGTGGATTGGTATTGGCGCTGACAAGCGAATACACAGTAGACCATAATAATTCCGGGACTCAAATAACATTCTTGAATCCACTTTGGGATGATCAAACAATTGCGATACAATATGCCCAACAATTAACAAGCGCAGGAGCCCAAGCAGATGCTGATGATTTTTCTCGAGGGCCATTATCAGATTTTGGGGTTGAGGTCGTAAGAACTCCTGTCACAGTGACAACATCAAATATGGGCGGACAAAAGACTTATTCTGATGGATCTAATGAAACAATCGATGTAGTTTTTCAAAATCCAAACAAGAAATTTACCCTGGATAAAGGAGGACTGACAGAAATCTATGATGCATTGATGTTCACAAAACCAAATCAAACAATAAATAAATATGATAAAATAACTTATGATGCCAGGGTTTACAGGGTTGACACTGTTAGTGTAAGAAATTTTAATGGTACAACCATGTTCAAAACGGTCACACTTTTTTATATACAAGACGAATGATACCTCAAAATAAATTATTTAGGATAGCGAACGCACTCAGGAATGAATTGTTCTTTGCATTCCCAGTCAAGGGAACTGATCTCAAGAATTCCATAAACGTGGTGCCAACAGAAAGAGGATTAAGGATATCTATGATGGAATATGGGAGATATGTTGAGTTTGGATCAAACCCTCATGTGATTAGAGCAAAGAATAAAAAAGTTTTAGCTGTACCTATTAAAAATTGGAGTGGTGAGAGTCCAAATAAGTATGGAAGTGGTAAATTACCTATGCTTTCTAAGGATGGAAAGTTTGTATTGCTTGGAAAGAAAGTTAAGCATCCAGGTGTTAGGCCGACATGGTTTATAAGGAACACAATTCTTAATAAATTACCTGGGATAATCGCAAAAGAATTGTCCAGATAAACATCAATATTTAAATAATCCAATCTATTTTTAAAGGGGTGCAATTGCTAGGGAGTTCGCGCGTAGGACGAACTAGGGATGCAATATCTATAGAGAGAAGCTTGTGATATTCTTTGCACAAAAATGAGCCCCGGTGATGCTAAGGTGTCGCCGGATGGGTAATAAACGTCTGGGCAATATCGGCTGCCACCTTTGCCAGATAATAGTCAAGAGACTTTAAAAAAATCCAAGAGGATAAAATATGACATTAAATTTAACAAATATAAAGACAGAACTAATTAACTTTCTTAGAAATGCTGATGTCCTTACTATAATACAGCGAGGGGTTTCAACCGAAACTGATACCGGAACTTTTTCAAATGCAGACACACATACTCTTGCAACAAATCCAACATTAGTAAAAAATATCAGGAGTGTGACCAGGGGCACTTTACTTGTTTATGGACAGGATTACACAGTCAATTTTGTGACAGGAGTGATTTCTTTTACCACAACGCAAAACGGATCCTATACAATTATTTATGATCAGGGAAGCACTGAATCAATCCATCCTGATTTTCCAAGAGACGATTTAAGCATATCAAGTTATCCAAGAATTGCAGCTGATTTTTCAGGAATTCCCACAGACGCGTTTGGGATAGGTGGAACAGAAATTATTTCAAGTCCTAGGATTGCAATAGTTATTTATGCTGATAGTGTGAGCGAGATTGATGGATACACCCAGACAATCAAGGATGATATGAAAACCAACTCCAAACTATTTTATTATTTTCGATATACTAAATTAACATTTATAGGACCGATAATCGAGAGTCCTGACAGAAGCGCAGAGATCATGCACAGAAACATGGATTACGAGATTATGTTCCAAACACATTAAAATGGAAAAAGGAAAACTTAAAAGATTGATGACCGATGTAGCGCAAGGTAAGATTTCTAAAAAAGAGGCATAAGAAATCATAGAAACTGGAAAAACACCCCAGATCAAGCCAAAACAAGAAATCAAAGGGAAATTTAAGAAGGATAAGACTAATACTCAAAAGAGATTAATTAAATCCAGGGAGGAAAAATAAATGGCACAAACATACCTAAGTGGGGGAGGATCGGTTTGTCTATACGCCTTTGAGGATATGGACGGTTGGGCAGAAGTACCAGCAAGCCACACAAAAAGCGATGAGACTTATATGCCGTTTGGTCAGGGAGTTGAAGTAACCGTTGCAAGAACCAACAATGCTGAGAGGGTATTTGGTGTTGGAGCGAGAAACGCGACAGCTACAGTCAGCAAGCAATATGGAGGGGCATTGACAGTCAGTGGATCCCTTTCAAATGCTTATTGGTTGCTTGGAGTTTTAGGCGCAAATTCTGATAGTGGAAGCCCAGGAGCTTACACACATACATATACTGAGGAAGATATATTACCTAGTTTTACGACTACGACAAGTTTTGAACAGGGAACAGTAGACTTCACAACCGACTTGATTGGATGCGTGATAAATTCATGTACGATCAGCGCGGCTATAAATGAGGCCCTTAAATTCAGTCTTGATTGTGTGTATAGATACGAGAATATTACAAACTCGCAAGAGGCAGAGCTTGCAGATACAGAGCCAGTATTCACTTTTGCGCACGGATCAATTGAATTACCAGACTCAACAGTTCTAGCAGCAGTTCAATCTTTTGAATTGACTATACTTAACAATGCGGAAATGGTTTACGGGATTGGAAGCAGATTTGGGACGGCAGTAGTAGCTAAAAACAGGGAATACAATTTCACTATGACAATGGCGTTCAATGACTACACAGACCTTTTGACTTACTTCATGAACGGAACTAGTTCGGCAAGCGCGCCAGCAATAGGAAGCAATGCAGAGACTACACTTACATTGACATTCACAAATGATGATACAGATATTTTGGAAATCACTTTGACAGGGGTTGTTCTTAATGAAGAGACATTGCCACAGAATGTAAATGAAGTTGTAAAAGAAGATGTGACAGGATGGGCAAGAGCATGTACAAATATAGTTTACACAAACGATATTGAGAACGCACCACTAGCAGCAGACAATATAGTTCCATAAAATGGCAGAAGAAAAACCCAATATACCAAATTTAGGAATAGATGCAAAGAATCGGATAATTGAACAGACGAAGAAGATTCCTCTATTGATTAATGGAAAAGAAGTTTTGATCACTATAAGGAAGTTGAATACTGGAGTGAGGAATAAGATAAGAAGTGAATGTACAAAGACGACTATTCTGGGAGGACAACCACAAGTGAAAGTAGATGAGGTTGAGATTCAGGAGAAGATTTTATCCAAGGCAATAGTTGAAGCACCGTTCGAAATAGATGTTGAAGGAATTAAGAAACTTCCATTTGACGTGACAGATTACATCTTTACAGAGTATAATGAGTTCGCGGAACCCACTGAAAAAAAAAATTCAGAATAAGGGGGAGCATTAAGGGTCATTATCTTGATGATCCAGAAGTTTCCCAGGAATTCACTTATTGGTTTTTTGCTAACAGATTTGGATATACTCCAGAACAGGTAGATAATCTTCCTTATGATAGGATGATTTATTTTGTGGAGTTAGAGAGAGAACTCAAAAAGCAAGAAAAGTTAAATTCGAATAAATAAAATGGTAGAGAAATTTGAGGTCGAAGTCCCAATTTCAGTAAAAGGAGTTGGGGGAATTGAGGCAGGAAATGCCGGGAAAAAAATCGCAGATAGTATGGCTGCAGTAACCAAAGGATTAAAGGGAGTTGTAACAAAATTTGGAGTATTGGGAGCAGCAATTGCGGCAGCAGTTGGACTTCTCGCAAAATCAAGTCCTTATCTTAAAGGAATATTAGATATATTTGGAAGAGCGTTCATGATATTTTTTAGACCATTTGGAGACTTCTTGGCAACATTATTGAGACCCCTCGCTATATTGCTTATGAAGATGGCAGTGGCTTTCTTGAAATGGACAAGAGGACCCATGGGAAAAGTCAGAGAGGCAGTTGAGTCAGTGCCACAAATTGGATTAACTGGACAAACCTTACCTGACGTTGTAATTGGCCTAGCAAACTGGGCATTAAAAGTAGGGGCTGCACTTGGTCAATTAATTTTTGAAATAGGAAAAGGAGCATTTGAATTAGGAGCACAAATAGGGCAATGGTTTTATGATAAGATAATTTTGCCTGCAGGGAATGCTATATCAAATTTTATAATAAAAGCATTTGATTGGGTGAAAGGAATAGGGGAAAAGATATGGGCTAACATATTATCCCCGGCCTGGAACTGGTTTAAGGATATTGGAATCAAAATATGGGATATTCTTAAGTCGCCTTTTGATTTTTTAGCAGACGCGATCCAGGGGATAGTGGATAAAATTCTTAGTATATTTGGAGGGGGAAAGAAGGAATAAAAAAAACCCTCGCTTTTCCAGAATATTATGTCAGCCCTTGGTTTAGGATTCATTCCATCGGGTCAAACAGGAATAGCAAAAGTTCCAAGGGATGGATTGTATAATCTCCATAAAGGAGAAGAGGTAGTACCAAGAACAAAAGCCGGACAAAAATCAATTATATTCAAACCAACATTTAATATAACAGGAAACATAGCTCAGGATATTGACATGGATGCAATAGTCAGGCGTGCTGGACGACAGACCGAAATGGATTTAAAACAAAGGGGAATAATATAATGAAAAAAAATTCAAAACATTCTAAAGAAACAAAGAAAAAGATAAGTCTTTCTAAAAAAGGAAAACCATCTTGGAATAAAGGAAGAAAATTATCTGAAAAGCATAAATCAAATTTAAGGGGAAAGAGACCTAATGCAAGACCATGGAATTATATTGATGGTAGAAGTAAAAATCAATCATGGTTTAGATATGGGTCTGATTGGAATAATATCAGAAAGGCTGTTTTGATTAGAGATAATTTCACTTGTCAATATTGTTTCATGATGAATATTAAATTTGATATTCACCACAAAATACCATTTTTATTAACAAAAGATAATTCTTTAAATAACTTAATTACCTTATGTGATAAATGTCATAGGAAAGAAGAAGTAAGAATAATGAAGGAATTAAATAAACAAGGGGGAAACTAATTTGGCAGATACAACAATCGAAGAAGTTATACTTCATGATGGAGCGAACGCAATCATAATTGAAAATGATTGCAGGAAAGAGGCAGTCCTTACAGTTTTACCACTTTATTTAAACGATTCAGATCTTACAGATGTTTTTGATTTTGGGGGAACAATTAAAATAATAACCTTGTCTGGAATTTTTATAGGGGCAAATATTGCTGCCCTGAAAACATGGATTGATTCTGTCGAAGTCTTAATCCAGGGCCACCAAGACATAGCTGCTGGAGCCCCATATACATTTACAGACGATCTAAGGGGGACAATCAAAGTTAAAATATTGGAGTTCAATAGCACCAAGTCAGAAGGAGATGCAACTAGAATAGCATGGACACTCAAATTAGTACAATCAAGTACAAACGCATAATGGCAAACAAATATATCCTCGGTTTTTTGATTTTGGTAGTTTTAACTAGCTCTATTTATATACTCCTTCCCGATCAAGTTAGAATAGATGTCCAACAAACAAGGACAATTTTTAAGGTTTGGGAAAATGGTTCTTGGGTTGTTTCCGGGATCGAATACGTTAATTTATTTGATGGATCTGCTAAAATGAGGGCTAGTTCTAGGAATTTAAATTATATTATAGATGGAAATAAATCGGTGATCACTAGGACAGCATATTACAAAAATAATATAAAAACAATCGAAACCTATTATTTTGATGGAGGCATTAAGGATGTTGAATTAGTTCCTGTAAAACACACGATTGTGGTTTTGAATGCGACTAGAGAAGACCCAAATAAACCAGGATATATTTTACAATATGAAGTTCAAAAATTACTTTATATAGGAGAAACTAAACATAATGTACTATCTCCACAATCTTTTGGACATAATATGAAGGTTGAATGGGAAAAAGGAAACTATTATTCAAGGATCTATAAATATTCTAATAAAAATGAGGGAAAACTAACAGTTAAATACAGAATTGATTCAGATTATTTTACTAAAGATGTCAGATTATTTGATCCAATAAGGTGGGATGAAACAGAGCCGACAATTACATTAAATTCTCCAGTAAATTATTATAATTATACAATTTCTCCAATAGATTTTAATTGTACAGTCACCAATCAATATGCGATCAATAATGTTTCTCACTACATAAATGGAACTATAAACCAAACCAATAGTTCTGGAATGAATAATACTAATTATATATTTCCATTAACATTGGGCAATGGATTTTGGAATTGGACTTGTGGAACAAATGTACTTGGCACCCAAGAAGATCTTTATGACAATTTTAGTGATAATTCTTTTGATACAAATCTTTGGACAAATTATACAACAGTTAGTGGTGGTGGTAGTACCGCCACAACGCTAGAAACAAATCAAGAATTACAAATTAATTCATATTCAGGTACGGGGGATAATTTTGGGGAGGCTTATGTTGATAGCGATACTTCCTTTGTTGATTACCTTAAATGGACAGCATCTGATATAATTGTTGCTGATGGGCTAGACTATTCAATTGCATCTGTTAAAATAGGAGGAACAACAATCGTCGACGATGGAGGGACCTCAATTTATGGAGATTATGCAAATGGGGTGTGGGAACTTAAAGAGATAGGAACAGATACATTCAACCTTTCTAAAAATGGTGTCTTTGTTAGAGAAATGTCTGCCTTAAGTGGAGATGTTACATTTTATACAAAAGCAGAAAAACGGGATGTGTCGGCAGTAACCGGAAGACAATATATAGATAATGTATATTTAAATTATGAAGTAGTAAATATGACATATTCTAATAGTGATAATATAAGGAATTTAACCATTTTGGAAAAAAGGTTTCTAGTAAATGTAAATTCTCCACTAAATCAAACATATAATACTCAAACAATTTGGTTTAATATAAGTTCAAATGATACAATAGAATATTTTGTTACTAATTATAATGGAACCAATATGACTTTAACCCAAAACAGGACCTTTATAGTTGAAGCAGGAGCCCACCAGGTAATTATTTATGCCTTTGATAAGTATAATAATATGGAATATAATGATTCAATTTATTTTACAGTTCCAGCAAAATCATTAAATTTCACATTAAATAATGATACCCAAAATCTTACCGCCGAGTTAGGAACAAGAATAAATCTTTCAGCAGCGATTAATGTAGATAATGTCTCTTTTGATATATTACACCCAGAGTATGGATTAAATCAAAATAGTTCCTTTTTGAATTCGACTTTAGAATTATTTATTAATTACTTTAGAAATAATCTTTTTTCTGATTTAAGTTCAAGCAAAGATTATTCATTTACAGATTTGCATTTTGAAAATTTGACTATGAGCTCTCACCAATATGCTGAAGTGCACAACTTTACAGTAAACATTACAGGAGTTAATAGTCCAAGAAATATCAGATTTTTTAATGCGAATGAGACCCCTGACATGACAAACCAAACCCAGTTTGAACCACTAATTGATAGATATTATCAAGGGAAACTAATTGGATCAAACATATATAATTCAGAATTATATGATGGATCCAACTCAAGCAATATAACTTTCCAAAATGCTGGAACCCAAATAATATATTTTTTGCTGGATGATGTATTAAAAAACACATTAGATTATACGTTCTTTTTTAATGTTACTGGTTATCTGTTTGGTTTTGAAATAGATTATGGGAAAAATGTTGATCTAGTCGGACATACCCTTGGGGATAGTTATGGCGTGCCTAATTATGATTTTGTTGATAAGTCACAAACTACTGCCGAATTAGATCCGTCGGGAGCAATTATGGCACAAAATATATCTGATGTATCCCAGGTTTGGGATAATTTTGATGATGGAATAGTAAACACAAGTAAATGGATTAATGGTAGTTGTACTATTACAGGGGATTACGAATTTTGTGTTAGTGAAACTGGTGGAAACTTGAAAATGTATACTTATATTAGTACATCTGGGAACGTTGCGTCCTATTGGCAAAACCAAGTAAATCCGATATATCCACCAGGTATACTTAATTATTGGGAAGCAGATGAATTCAATATATCAATAACAGCGGATTACCAAGGACAAGAAGATGCTGGGGGAGGGACTACTGGAGAAGCCTGGGTAAGGTTCAATTATAATCGGGTCTGGAATCTGACAATAATTCATGGGGTTAATCCTTATTTTAGTGAAACGAGTGACGCAAAAATTAAATTCAATTTTAGAAAAATAAATAGAACACATTGGAAAATGAGGATGTG
>SDBT01017754.1_pt1 | contig 11220 bp, 7 predicted proteins | sample 2277101 | NCBI WGS metagenome assembly SDBT01 (sample SAMN10404973, study PRJNA504765) | marine sediment metagenome | isolation source: marine sediment core GS10_PC15, 103 cmbsf | place: Arctic Ocean: Southern Knipovich Ridge | collected 2010 | reverse complement strand
GTCAATACTCTAGACGGAATATCAGGGACGATTCTGGGAGCATCGCCAAATGATGTCGGACGATTCGGGAAGGCTTTTAATGCACTGAACTTTGCAGTATTTGTAGGGGAATTCGGAATCGGAATGTACGGCGTCGGCAAAATCTTTATAGATACCACATGGACGACACAATACACAACACCCACAATTCAATCGCTGGTCGCCTGGGACAACGTCCACAGCTTTATATCAGGAATTTCGATTTTCGTTGGCAATTTGGCCACTGGTACCTCGCTTTTCGTACTTTATCCGATTGCACTTTACACGCGCACGAAAATGCTGTACAGCATAATCGTGGGGCGCCCACCGAAAAAGAAAGACATTGCTGTTGCAGCTAAAATGTTGAACGGAACCTGGGTCAATTTCTTCTGGACTATCACTTTTGTTAGTCCATATGTGGCGCTGAGGAGCTTCAGTACTTACTTCATATTCAATGAAAAAAGACGCAAGCAAATCGACGAACAACTAGAAAATCGTAACATTACCGAATGGAGTGCTCTGGTTGTTGAATTGGGGGCACTTGGGGGCGATTGGGTGATACTTTCGGGGCTTTTACATTACGCCATCGTGAAATTGGTTAAAATGGGGTCACTCAGATATCACAACACCGACGTTGAAGATGCAATGGATATATTCTTCTCCGAGAAAATGGATCCCAGTGATCAATTGTATCCTTATCTACCCCAAACAAAGCTCCGAGAGGGAGAAGTCCAATTCATACTAGGACAAACTAAATATCTTGCTGAAAGTAACCAACTTGTGACACAGGTATCGCAAGTGTTGCCGAACTTTGACCCGAGTACCCAAATCTTTGGTGACCAAGACGAATGGCTACGGCATATCGAGGGTTTGAACCAATTAGAAAAATTAAGACAGCGATCGTTAACCGCCATAGAATCAGTACGCGGACAAAAAATAACTCAAGAAGACATAAACAAAATCCAACAGCTCATATCCGATATCGAGAAAAAATTTCGTTTGTTTGTGGAAATTGGATTTGGCGCACTGAAATAAAAAGTGATCTCTGTGGCACAGCCAAAAACGAATGTGTTTTTTTGCGTTCTGGTCCGGGACAAGACTCAACACTTTCTAAACTCAATATGTGTGTGTAGTCAAATTTATTTTTCTTGTTTAATTGGATAAAACTCTTCGATGTATCGTGCATAATCATTGACTACCCAACTGAGTAATTTCTTTTCACCGAAAATGTATGGCGAGAACTTTATCTGATTCCACGTCAAACCTTTCAGTATGCAATTGGCGTACCACGTGAAAAGCAACAACGGAGTTTTTTCAGGGCGATTTGAGGTCCAATCAAAAAGTATGGCATATTCAAGTCTGTCCGCCATGGTTTCTGTGATTTGGAAATGTTCTTTGATTGCGCGTGTCGTTTTCGTTATATTTCCAGGAAATAGGAGTTGCCCCTCCGCGTTCAATATATAAATCTTATCCTCGGATTTCGGAATAATATACATGTTAGTGTTGGGCCATTCAAAGAAGGCGCTTCCTTTCAAATAAATGATCACGGCGGGTCTTCCTATGCCACTTAGCACAGTTTTGGGATCCTTTTTTATGTAAACGTGTTCTATGCCCAGAATTTTTCGGATCCATAGTTCAACAAGGAAAATATTCTCTCCCTTCCGACTGATGATGGCAGCGATAGGAAGATTCATAATCTTTTGAGTCTCGTCCTCGTATTCATGCGTGGTGTGTGTGTATGATTGAACGCTTTCCAAATATTCTAACCCCCCCCTTTCATAAAACGAAAGGCCCACTCGATTCAATCCATTCCTCATCTTGAAATCGCTATTGTCTAATATTGTCTGAACAGCTCCATGTACCGTGACCTTCTCAATTTGGCTGCGCGAATCTTGAATCTGGGTTTCAATTCCGATGCTGTAGAATATATTGAATTTGAATGGGTCGACAGAAGCTCGCCTTAGATTTTCGTCGAGATCTTGCAAAATAAGGGTTTTCTCTCCAAATTCAATTGCGACGTTTTTAAATCCCACCACAAATCCCACCATCGTATCTGTTATTATCTTTTCCCGATCGATTTTGGTCACATAAGATTGCGGGGCGGCCAAATTTTTTAGAGCCTGTTTTGGAAACAATCCCCAATTTTGAAGAGGCTCCAAAATTTTCTTGATATAACGAATGGAATAATTCAGGTTGACGTCGGTCAAGAAAGATAGTCTTTTTTTCACCGCTTGAAATTGCTCGCCAGGGTTTTCAGTATAAGACACTTCATGCCACTCTTTCTGATAATCGAAGAGCTCGTTTGCTATTCTCATTTCTCTTGATGTGGATGTCCAGTAGTATTGCGCAAGTGTGTAGTAGATAGCTCTTGAATACTGGACGAAAGAAACGCCTTTGAAATTTTCGTAATATCGCATCACGTTTTCTTTGAGACTCTGATCCTTTAACGCAAATGCCGCGTGGACATCTATGAAAAAACGAGATTTCAACTTTGTCTCGTCCATCCCAGTAACACCGTCGGCTATCATGAAATTTGCTATATCCGATCCCGTAAAGGCGATTTCATCGAACAGTATTTTCACCGTTTGACGCAAGAAAAGATCATCTGGATCTTTTCTTGCGTCTTCTATTGCATGGAACAAGGTAAGTGCGGGGACGAGGGCTGTCATCCGATTGAATTCCTCTGGTTTGTGACGTTCCATGAAATCCTTTGTCCCTTCTCTGTAAAGAATATTCGCGCTCGTTGAAGTTGTTCTCACCAAGAAGTCTAAATGAAATTGATCTGGTTCCATGCGTCTATTAGAATTGAACCGTCATTTAAATTATACTATATTTTCGCAATTTTTATTGTGAAAAGTTTCGTAAACCCCTCCCTCCCATTTGTACATCACAAAGTGTGCATGCACACTGCGCGCCTTTTCTATCTCCCGGCAGAAATAAGAGCATGCGTTATCGACGACCTGGCGTTTCCCACGCAAAACAATACTTGTCCAATGATCGCCCAAGAAAGACTCGTGATCTATGGGCACTTCCAATCCGCTGTCGCGCATTTCAGCCCAAAATTCAATTTCCTTCCCACTCATGGCAATCTCGCTAAACATGCGCCACGCAAACCGTTCGTCAAGCGGGTCATCATTGAACAAATAATAACGCAATGGCAAGTACAACTGTACAATTGTGAAGGCCAACACAAAAACATGAATATAGATATTAACGTCTTCGATAGTTTTTGAATGAATGATGGAGGTCGATTTCATCTCCCTTCTGTCAACTTTACTTCAGTGAAAAACTTTAATAGGCGCAAGGAAGAAAAAAATCAGCCTTTGATTTGAGAGATCATGGCTTACGGGCTTTTACTCATAGCCGTATTTGCGATCACCTCGTTTTTTGCACTCTTATTTACATGCATATGGCGCATTATCTTTTCCACAATCACATTCGGCGTCCTTTTATTCCAGACATTATTCACGTCGCGATGGGGCATTGTCATTGCGATACTAATACTCTTTTTGGGAACCGGGTTGGTTGTGCGCGAGTTCCAGGATGAATCAATGAAGGCATTTGATGTCGCATATGAATGCGGCGCCGTGAGAATTGCGCAGCCGGTTGTCAGTTTCTTTAGATGGACCCTTCGTGCTGGATATGAATGGGCCGTTCCACGATGGAACGATCTGGCCCTGTTTTGGCTGGAATGCATCAAAGAATTTATAGCAGACCTCAAGGCATTAGCGAGTCTGGAATCGGCAGAGGGGTGGGTTGATTTGATCAATGCACTGTACGACCAATGGAAGTGCTTTATGCTGGGGTTCACCGACGTGCCGAGCGTGCGCATTCCATTCTTCTCGGACGGAGTCGATGTGCTTTACGAACTCTTTTTCTGTATCACGGACATGCTGAGAGACACGTTCTTTAGCTTTGTTCAATTGACATTTTTCAATTCGAACTGCCGCATTTGCGACCTCGATCCCAACCAAAACTGCGTGCTGCGACAATCCGTTCCAGGATTTCCAACCCCCCCTCCGGCGAATTGCAGTGGATGTATACAATTCGAGTGTGTGTGGATGCGATGCATAGGGATAGCCGCCGACTGGCTCACTCTCAGACAGTTTAGCCCGACTATCTTTCAGGCTGCAGACGATATGTGTTGCGTGCTTGTGGAATTTTGGACGCCTCCATTTTTCCTCCTTTTTGGAATCCCCGACGAACTTGCAAACGGAAATGGCTGTGTCGACTTGACTCCTCAGGGAATTGGAGATTTTCTCGTCGACGACTGGTTGCAGCCCTGGGTCGACTGCTTCGATAGCTTCATCAACACAATCTCTGGCGGCACTGTGAACAACTTCTTTGAGCTTTTCTTTGCTGTCCTCTTTGATTTCGTCCAAGACGTGATAGACACTGTCGTTGGAATCATCAATTGCTTTGGGCTTCCAGCTTTTGTCAACTGTCTTGCGAGTTACCCAAGCCAATGCATGGTGGATGGCAACACTTTGATTGCGACAGCGGGATTGCAAACATGCTTCAACATATTTGGCCAATGTCTGGACGATCCTGACATCCCACTACTCCAGCCCCCGTTCCCGCAAGCTCTCTATTTGACAGTGATTCCGCAGGTCTTTGCGATCATCGACACTGTGGTGTGCCCGTTCGACGGTCTGCGCATATGTTTTGTGGAGCTGAATCCCTCGCCTTTCAATCCCCCGACCTTGCCAAATTGCCCGGCTCCTACTGGAAAATTTGGGTTTCTGGACGATCCCATCTGTCTTATGGAATGCATTGAAGGCCGCGTGCCGTTTTTCGAGCCCCTCGCATTCATCACGCGCGAGTTTCTCGAAGCGCTTAGAGCGTTTTTGGACATTATATGCATAACATTGGATGTTCTCGAAGCCGCTATCCAGATTTTATTCCTGCAAATTGGCGTGATTTTCGAGCTTATCAATGACATATTGGAGATAATAGAAGAAGTCCGAGAATTGATCCCGGGTGGAGGATTTCCATTTAAAAGAGAAGATAAGCCCAATCCATTTCTTGACCGAGATGCTTGGTTTGCCATACTCAAGGAAGATGGAATCTCCCAAAATACCACATGCGGACGCATTCTTTGGTCAGTGGCTCCGAGCGAAGTAGACCGGTCGCACTGGGGTGACTACAGCACGTATTGGACATGCGTTTCGTTGTACAGAGTGGGACTCCATTACCACTCGCTTTATCAAGATATGGTGACCACCAATGACTTTATGAACGTCCCCACAATTGTCCAGAGTTTTAATATCACGTTCCAATGTATCCTGGCGCAGACACTGGCTGAAATGGGATTCGAAAACGGCACATTCCCTGACAAAGGGGCATTCGGAGACACTGGCATCACTAACTCATCGAGCGGGAGCCAGCAAGGGCGCCGATTTTCCAGGGGATATCAAACATCCAAGAGATCCTTTGACTATGGGAACCACTTTTCCGATCCTCAGTGGTTAAGAAAGAAGAGTCCTGCCTTTGGAAAAATGATCGAAGACCGCTTTGCAAAGATTGATTTGGGCGCGGCATTCAATGACACTGCTTATATTTACGATGACACGGTCCCTGAAGATCTCAGTTTCTTCAATGTATTACGGTACTTGTGGCTGTCCCTTAAGAATTCCACGTATTACCACATCACGACGGGATACTTTGAAGACCAACGCACACTGCGGGATGAAATGTACCACCGACATGGATGGTACCCCGGGATGCGCAACAACTCGAACAAATACAATGAAACTTTTGCGCTGCAGATGTTTGATGGAAATGCGACCGCTCTTGCTCAGTTTAGAAGTGCAGAGAATACTTGGCGTCGCAAACAAGAAGAGGAGTACTACATCATGAGTATGGATGCGCTCTACATGAGCTTTGTGAATGCAGTCAACAGTGAATATCAAATATCCAAAAAGGATAGGGCATGGTACGTGCGGCCCAATCCTGGATTACTTGGAACGAAGTCGCATCCGTATCGCAGACATTACCCCCCTCCATCACCGCATACCTCTATGTCATCTGGGCGTACCGTCGACTATCTACATCAAAGTGATCTGAAACGCAAGCGCGACGCAATCTACGAGGGCGCGGAACGCATATCAAAGGCAAATGACACATTCACACGTCTTTCAAACCACTCCAATCTGTTAACCGGGGCGTACAACGTTTTTTACGAACGTTATGACGTACAGCATTGGCCTTGGTACCAAAAAGTCCATATGACGATTTCCGCGGGCCTACGGGGCGACTTTCGAAATATAAGTCAGTGGCTCGAAGGGGAGAAGGGATACCTAGCCGAGGAAGGATTCGTTGAAAAGCGGAGGTATGACGAAGTCATGGAATCGCGAGATTTGGAAAAACGCGGGTCCATTATGCATGTGTTGTTTGGGAACTTCTCAGTGCGTGAACCGCGCTCTTACGGCCCGTTTCTCACTTCAAGGACGAGCATATTCCCAAAGTTTAGCAATATTTCGAATTTCTTCAAGCGAGTGCACGCAAACAACACTATCGCACGCGAAGGCGTTACTTTCCACCACGCTGAAGCCGATTTCGATGCCAACGCATTCATCTACGATATATTTGAATTTGTCTGGAACAACTTTGTCGGGTTTTTTACAGGCATCAACTTTAATATCGACATCCAAGGCACGATAGACGATTTCCTAGCTGGATTCATAGGCAAAGACTTTGCAAATGACCTGATCGACGCAGCTCAGGATTTTCTCGACCGATGGATTGTGTGCAACATCCCCGGGAACATTGACGGAAGTGACATTTACAGTCCTTGGTGCTTTCCTCTTTTAGATGAAGGTGCCCTCGATTGGGTCGACACTGTCCCCAATTCTCTTATCCCACTGCAGATTGGATGGCCCCAGGAACTCATTGCGACAAACTGCACAAATGTTTTCAATGGAAACTCCTTTCTTTATGATTTCGCACTGAGCGACAACTGCAAAATCAACGACGGTCAGCCGCGCCCATTCTGTTCCACTTGCGACTACTGCGAACGGTCGTACAACAGTTGCCAAGAAGCGGGATTCAGCGATGTCCTCGACACGACATTTTTCATATTGGCAACAATCCCGCGCGGCTTGGATGAATTCTTTTTCGGCGGTGTTTCAATCGAGACGCTCTTAACTCCAATTTCATTGATCATAGCCGGCGTCATCATCCTTTTTGTTGTCCCTGTACTAATATCGGGGCCTCAAATTTTGGCCGTCCCGCTCTGGTTTTGGATCATGTATTTAATTCTCTGGACATTCCACATAGCGTTTGAAAACTTTGACAATGGGGCGTTGCCATGGGGCGGAATTTATACGGTCTCTTTCATCGTTTCATTATATTATCTGGCTCCTGTGTATGCCAACGTTCTTCCACTTGCCGTTCTAGGCGGCGCGGGGGCTGTTTTATGGGTTGTATCTCTCATTGCAGACTGGCAATTCCGTTTTGTGGAGGAGCTCGACATTATGCAATTCATCATAGACACATTCGAGACCTTCAACACAGAACCGACCTTTCTCAAATTGATCAATTGGGGTCCGTTGATTGCACGCGCAGAAGAGTTCAACTTTGGCACTGGGACGATCCCGACACTCGACATTTTCTGTTTCTTTTTGACCTGGGACAACATCGCCTTGCTTATTTTAACCGGATTCGCCGTGTTCACTGGCGGCAGACTGCTGGTGAGACTCATCATTCCAATCGGCCTGTTCTTCTGGGGATTGCTCGTCCTGCTTCTCGTGGTGATTCGGCGCGTGCGATTCTGGCGCGTACGCCAGGATGTGGAAAATTTGCAAGAAGACGAAAAAGATGGAACAGAAACTTTCGAAAAATTTCAACGCGAAGTACAGCGTGACATTGATACGCTACGCGCACAGATAAAAAGGAAAAGGGTGGAATCAAATGTTGCAACAAGAGAAAAGGATGAGGAATCGGAAAACGACGACAATAATTCAAGTCTTGTGATAGACATCGTTTCTGAAGGAGAACCTCGTCGCAGAAAAAGGCACTGACATCATTAAAGGAAACCACAATAAATTTCCAAAAAAAACTGTTTTTATGACGCAAATCAAGCCTTCTGGTAGTGCTTTTGTACGCGGTGCAACACCTTGTTCACTTTCTTCAAGAATTTCGGAGCATAATGGCCTTCCAGGGCAGTGCTGAGTGCACAATGTTTGCGCACGTTTTGTTTGGTCAACAATACCAAATTCCAAGGCATCAATGGTTCCGTTCGATCCCATCGAACAAAAGCCAAGTTATCTTGTACACCACACAGTGCACAGTTGTCGTGCCACACTTCTTCAGTGAGATAGCGGATATCTTCCTCCTCCAAACGCGGGGAGGGGTCAATGCGTTTTTCCGAGTGCGCTGAGTCAGTGCGTTTTTCTGATGTGAGTATGTACCGCAACATGCGTCTATAACGGTTGTTGCTTTCTCGTCTGCGTTCAGTATTTTCGCGAATCAGGCACTGGCTGCATTTTTTCATTTTTTTGCGAATTGTACTTGCATAGAAGCAGTCTTGCGGGATATAACCACAGTTTTTGCACAGTACGTGTGTTTCGCCGGTCGTTGGGTCGCGTCGCATGTATCCCTGTTTCATTTTTTGTTTGTGTAGCGTGCGGTTCGCATATACACAAATGTTCTTTTGTTTTTCCAAAAATTTCCCCTTTTGATTTAGGACTTTTTTTTGATTCATTTCGAAAAAATTCCATTTCCAAAAGCCTTGTTCTGCACAACTATGAGTTTCATTAGTCTGGCATGCGGGCAGACCAAAACAACCGACATTAGCAATCCGGGCAAAGACAAAGTAACAGATCGGGAATTATACGTGACGTTCGCCTTCAGGCCCCTTCCATTACTCTGGGCTATCGCAGAGTTGGCGGTAGCCGGCATTTTCTGTGGGGCTCTCAATTGGATTTTCGGGTGGAAATATTTGCTGGTTTTTTGCCCCGGGGTGCTTTATTTCCGCTTTAGATGAAACCCCCTCGCAGCATATTCACAAGTTGTAAAAGCAATAGAATTTTTTTTCTAGTTATAGAGATACCATGTCATTTCTCTGATAAAAAGAATGAGGTCCGCCGCGTGGCTGACTGCATTTGTAAATGCAATCGTATTTGCATCACTCATTATCTACTTTACTGTCGTTTTCTTAAATGCCACATTCACGCACGAATTTCTCACGGTGAGCGACGTGCCTTACTATGATGATGTGACCGGAGGATGGAGAAATGCATTCGCCAATCGTTATCATTTTGAATTCTGGATCTTTGCTTCTGATCTGCTACGTTTTATAATCCCCCTCGCATACGCAACTGTGATTCCTCAACTTATTGTAGATCCCGACGGCTTATGGACGATTTTGCCGAATTTATTCTATGTGATTCTCTTCATCATCGAAGTGCTAAAAGCCATTTGGCGGGGATGGCAGTGGGGATTCTGCGCGGATTTCCAGTTTTGCCGAAACTTTGATGAGAGCAAATGCATGCAAAAGTTCGACTGTCCAGCAAACTTCCTATGGCTTTGGGTGTTTTGGTACAACATCGCCTTCATTGTCATCCTCATTATCTACCTATTTTTGATCACCCTTTATGAACGAGGCGCGAAGGAATATTACACCTACAGAGAAATGTATGGAATCTCGGAAGATCAACTCATTCAAAAAGATAAAGGGGTCAGTACTGCGATGCCCGCCGCCATGTTTAGACAGTACCTTAAGACTTACGATAAGAAAGTATTTTGAGAATGATTCCGAATGTATTTTTGAACCATACATCAGTTTTTGATAATGGGTTTTTGGGAAAAGAACATACAATGAGAGCTGTTCTTTGGATTTCCATCATCACAAATGTTGTTGTGACAGCTGGCCTTTTTATCTATTTCACAGTCGTCGCACTCAATGTCGTCCATACGCACAAATTCCTCACATCGGCTGATGTCCCCTACTATGGAACAGATGTGAGTTTCGAAAGTCTGGCCGACCGGTATCACGTGGAATACTGGGTTTATGCATCGGACTTTTTGCGTTTTCTCGCCCCGCTTACGCTGGCTACAGTTATCGGACTCGCACTTCTTGAATCAGTGTCCTTCGCGCAATTCAATATATGGGTGGTGGTGCTGCTGATCATCTTGGACATTATAAAACTCATATGGCGCTTGATCCAATTTGGATTCTGTAACGAATCGCAATTCTGCAGACCGTTCGACCCTTCAAAAACAGCGAGCGCGTTCTCAAACACAAATTTCGTATGGGAATGGACAGTGTGGTTCAACGTGGCATTTATCGCGGTGCTCGTTGTTTATCTAGTCATCGCGACGCAAGTGGAGAGCGGCGCAAAGTTATTCAATTGCCAAAAAGTGGCGGAAGGTCGTTGGACACCTCTTCCGAAGGGAATGCCAACTCCGATTAGAGAGATGATATCCAAAGAATTCAAAACATGGAAAGAGGGGATGTTAAGAATAGTGAAAACAAATATGTAATAAACCGAAAAAAATATATGGGGAAAAGGGGCCGTTTTGTTAATGCATAAACCTTGCAAAAAAAAATTTTTGAAAAAGCATAAAATAACCGACACATATCAAAATCAATAGCTTTTGTTTTTCTGTGCGATGATTTCCACTGAGAGTCAACCTATGTCTTGCATATCACAGCTCAATGAATACACACAAAAGTTCCACTGCGATCCTCCTTTGTACATGGCAGAAAAAAGGGGCGCTGGATTTGTATGTGGTGTGAGATTCATAGCCCCGGACCGCACCATCATCCACGCCAGAACTGATGTTGTAGTGCCATCCAAACAAGAGGCAAAAGAAGCAGCAGCGCGGAATGCACTGGATATCAAAAAATGCCTTGAATCGGCAGCCCAGAAACCCACAATTGATAAACCAATGGCAGCTCTCACTCAAATCAAATTCCGGGGAGAGATACAACTCATTATCGGGCCAATGTTCAGCGGCAAAACAACAGAGTTGATGCGCCGCGTCGGGAAGTATGAAATAGCCGGCAAAAGTTGCCTCCTTGTCCGAAATTCCAAAGACAACCGATATTCGATAGACAGCAACACGCTTACGACATGCAATGGATTGTCGAAGAGTGCGCTGCATTTCGATATTCTTCCAAATGCAACGCATTTTGAACATTACGATGTAATTGGTGTGGACGAAGGGCAATTCTTCGAAGATGACCCGCTCGGGAAT
>SDBT01017753.1_pt1 | contig 11220 bp, 12 predicted proteins | sample 2277101 | NCBI WGS metagenome assembly SDBT01 (sample SAMN10404973, study PRJNA504765) | marine sediment metagenome | isolation source: marine sediment core GS10_PC15, 103 cmbsf | place: Arctic Ocean: Southern Knipovich Ridge | collected 2010 | reverse complement strand
TTTTTGCGCGTAATCAGTAATTTTTAAGACCCATTGGCGGATATGTTTTTGCTCAACCTTGCTGCCACAGCGCTCGCACTTTCCTTCAATCACCTCCTCATTGGCAAGCCCCGTCAAACAGGACGTACACCAATTAATCGGCATCTCAGCTTCATATGCTAAACCACGTTTGAACATCACTAAAAAAATCCACTGCGTCCATTTATAATAATCGGGATCAGTGGTATTTAATTCTTTTGCCCAATCATAGATTGCCCCAATATCTTGCAACTGCTCTTTAAAGCGCGCAATATTTTTTGCGGTATTTATTTTCGGATGCACCCCTTTTTTAATTGCATCATTTTCTGCTGGCAAGCCAAATGCATCCCACCCCATCGGATGCAACACATTATATCCTTCAAGCCATTTAATACGAGCATACACATCTGAAAGCACATAGCCGCGCCAGTGCCCCACGTGCAACCCCAATGCGGACGGATAGGGAAACATATCAAGGCAATAATACTTTTTACCATCCCCCGTTGGTCGCGTTTGTGCTTGCGGATTTTTAGCCCAACTTTCTTTCCATTTTTTATCTATGGCTTGAAAATTATATGACATGAAAAGATCCTTTTCATCTTTTTAGCATTCCATACAGCTAAGCTCACGGTAACTTTTTGCGGAAGCTTGTGGAAGGAAATGAACCCAGTTAGAATGAGTGTACCAAACCTCCCAAACAAAGGAAGCCTAATGACAACAGTAACCACGTCTAAACAGGCACATCCAAGAAGTCACAATGAACAAATCCTGGTTGTTAAACGTTCATATCTCTTTCCCGATGGCACCTGGAACGGACTTGAAGATGTTGATATGCAAGAATATCTTCATATCATAAAGATGCACCAAGAATTTCAACCACGTGCCGCAATGGAAGATGATCCTCGCTACAAACAAATTATTCCCTATCTCATCTTCACTCATGATGACAATTATTTTCTCATGCAGCGAAAAGCACAATCATCGGAACAACGACTCAAAAGCAAGTTTACCATGGGCATCGGGGGCCATATTCGCAAAGAGGATATGGCAGAAGGGTCTATTTTTGATTGGGCAAAAAGAGAATTTCATGAAGAAGTGCATTATTCTGGATCATTTAGCATCAAGCCGTTAGGCATACTCAATGATGAATCAAATGCAGTGGGACAAGTACATACCGGATTTGTCTTTTTACTTAAAGGGGATTCTCCAAAGATTTCAGTAAAATCGGAATTAAAAAGCGGTACACTTGTTTCTTTTACAGAATGTTTGGCACATAAAGAAAATATGGAAACTTGGAGCCAGATTGTGGTAGAACATCTTAATCAAGAATAGAACCACGATCATTTCTAATCTTCAAACTCTTCTACTAGTTCTGGTGTAAGTATCTCTTGGAGCTCTTCTTCTTCTTTCTGCTTTCTTGCCTCTGCTTCCTCTTCTTCCAGTCGTGCTATCTCCTCGAGCGCCCTAACTGCTTCATCATAGCTTCCCACTTCTTTGATTACTTTGTTAATCCCACGGCCAGAGCCCTATTCCTGTTTCAAGCATCTCAAGCTCTTCAAGCCGAGCACGTCGCTTTCTTGTTGCTTCTTCACGCAATTGTTGCCTTAAAAACTCTTTACCCGTATATCTCTCTTCAAGCTCTTTCTCTTGCAAGCGCCATTTTTTAAATTGATCTTCGACTTTTGTTAATCTTTTTGCTTCATATGCAGCAGCTCGAGTTTTTCTTTGAATTTCTTGAGTGTCCTCTTTTTTTTGTTTCATAAGCTTAAGTAATGAACTTCCTTCTGACCCATCCATGGCTACTATAAATGATTGATAGGTCAAAACGCTTTGGAAATTAAAAAATAACCCTATAATCATCCATGTGCTCATCATGTTATACTTCATAACTCCCTCCTTTTACTACTCTCTAGCCAATTTTTGCATTTGATTATTGATATACTGGGTAAGCGCGTTCCCAAGAGCCGCTCTATTTTGACGTGCTAAATTTTCAATCACAAAGGCCCTATTATCGTTAATATACGCTTGTAATATTTGCTCTTCTGTTAACACTGGTATCACCCTTTGCAAATTTGTAATAGCTGCATCAGCCAATCCCTCTAACTCTTGTACAAGATCAGCATCTTTTTTACCAGCATATTTTTCCTTAGCTTCTTCCAACTTAACCTTTTCTTTTTCGATTTCTTGTTGTAATTCTTGTTGTAAGATAGCTTCTGCTTCTTCCTCTTCTCGACCAACATCTACTACCTGGGCAATTTTTTCAACTTTTACAGCTAGCACTTCTGCAGCTTCCGAGGCAGCTGCAGCTGCTGCCCCACTCATTGTGCCTGCTGTCTGAGATACCTGCTCTAGACGATCAAGTAATCTCATTATCTGCGCATAAACGGCATGAGCTCCTTCTGCACCAGAAATAATTTGCTCTTTAAATCTAATCAACAAAATTAAAATCAGTATTATAGGAGTAGCTTGTACCCAAAATGATGGGCTCACCATACTTTTAAAAACCTCACGACCAGTTATCTTTATTCCCTCTTTAAAAAGGGTAGCAATGCCTGATCCAGTTACCTTAATCACATTGGTCATTGCCTGCCGTTTTTCTTGCCCGGGAGGAGCAGCTTTTACTTTTTGCCATGCACCCTTCATATTCTGCACTAGTACGGGAATATATGCCTGCATATAGGCAACTGAGGTACCAGGGGGCGCTTCAAATGGTTGCTGAGGAGCGCCAATCGTGGTCGGCATCTGCGGCTGCTGCTTCTCCTCCATATAAGGCGCAAAACATGTATTCGGCACTATTGTAAGCAACCCAATAATCCATAAAAATGAGACATGAAAACGGACATTTCTCTTCATCATAGCTTCCTACTCCTATCTTTCTATGTTTATTTTAACAAAACTAAAGACCTAAAAACAAGGTTTTAAAGACACAAATTCAAAAACTCTCTTATACGTCTAAACACCGTCCCAATTTGTCAATTGGCTCGTATCATGCTAGGATAAAGGGAAAGAATCGAAGTCTCATTAAACGATCTTTAATATATTCTAACCTTTTAACCTGGTGATTAACCAGTAAGATTGCCCTTCTAGACGGCATATCAGGAGTTTCCCACATGGCAAAAGAAGTAATACGACCAGAGCAATTTGCACAAGTTCAAGACAAATCTATGCTTGAAGATACCCATTTAGAGCTTTCTCCAGAGCAACTTCAAGAGCTTTCTGAGCTTTACGACGGGATGTTTGATTCCTTCAAGCCTGGCAAAATTATCTCCGGCAAAATCATAAACGTTGATTCAGACGGGGTTTTAGTTGATATCGACTTTAAATCTCATGGTTTAATCCCAAAATATGAATTTGGGGAACATGAGCTCAAATCTCTCAAGTCTGGCGCTGAAATCGAGGTGATGATTGATACGCTCGAAAATTCAGATGGTTCTGTAGTACTTTCCTATGAAAAAGCCAAGGCAATGCGCGCTTGGAACGATATTATGAAGACCTACGAAGAGGACAAAGCAGTCCATGGCGTAGTGACGCACAAAGTTAAGGGTGGTTTGAGCGTGGATATTGGTATTCCCGCATTCTTGCCTGGATCTCAGATTGATCTCCAGCGGGTCACTGACTTTGATCAATTTGTAGGCCAAACTATTCCTGCAAAAATCATTAAGGTAAATCAAAAACGTGGAAACGTAATTATTTCCCGACGTAAATATCTTGGCGATCTTCGCTCTGAAGCTCGTAAGAAAATTTTGGGAACACTTGATGAAGGCCAAGTCATACAAGGTACTGTTAAAAATATCACCAATTATGGTGTCTTTATTGATATCGGCGGACTTGATGGGCTCCTTCACATCACTGATATGACCTGGGGCCGTATCGCTCATCCGAGTGAATTGGTTAAAATCGGTGATACTATTACCGTTAAAGTACTTTCATTTGATAAAGAAAATGAGAAAATTTCGCTTGGCTTGAAACAACTGCAAGAAAATCCATGGGCAACTGTGGGCGTTGATCTTGAAGTTAGCAAACATATTAAAGGTAAAATTTCCAGCATCACCGATTACGGACTTTTTGTTGAAGTAGCACCAGATATCGAAGGATTGGTGCATATTTCTGAAATTTCATGGACCGATCGTATCAATGATCTTCACAAACGATTCAAGGTAGGCGACGAATTAGAAGTATTGATTGTTTCAATCGATAAAGATAATCGACGCATGTCATTGAGCATCAAGCAACTTGAAAAAAATCCATGGGAATCAATCGAAGAGCAATTTAAAGCTAGCGATAAAGTGAAAGGTACCATCAGTAATATCACTGATTTTGGTATTTTTGTACAAATACTTCCGGGCATCGATGGCTTAGTACATATTTCAGATCTTTCATGGACCGAACATATTGATCATCCTCGTGATCGTTATGCAGTCGGCAGTGAAGTGGAAGCAATTGTGTTAGGCATTGATAAAGAGAACAAAAAAATCTCTTTAGGCATCAAACAACTCACGCAAGATCCATGGGAAACTGTTGAAACTGAATATCCAGCCCAATCAATTATTGAAGGTGAAATTTCAAAAATAACCAACTTTGGCGCCTTTGTGAAATTACTCAATGGCATTGAAGGGCTTGTACATAATGCTGTACTTACCGAAGAGCATGGCAAAAAAGCTGAAGAACTTTTCAAGGTAGGGCAAAAGCAACAGTTCCGCATCCTTAATGTGAACAAAAGGGAACGTAAACTTGCATTGAGTACGAAACTAGATACATCTGCGCAAGTTCAAGAACAAGCCGAAGCACCACGACCAAAAAGAGCAGCCGCTCCACGCACACCAAAGAGAGAAAAGAAAACTGAACAACGCACTGTGTCTAAAGTTAAAGGCTCCTTGCAAATGGCTCTTGAAAATGCCATGAACAAAAGCTCTGGCCAAGACTCAGAAGATAAGGAATAAGTATTATGGCATTAGAACAAACCTTTGCCATCGTTAAGCCTGATGTTATTAAAGCTGGTAATAGTGGCAACATCATCAATATGATCGAACGAGCTGGCTTTGAAATTTTGCGACTACAAAAAGGACAACTTAGCCCAGAACTTGCTGAACTGTTTTACGACGAACATCAAGAGAAGCCCTTTTTTAAAGAGCTCGTAAATTTTATCTCATCTGGGCCAATTGTTATTATGGCATTGCAAAAAGATAATGCCATAGCAGATTGGCGCAAGCTGATGGGAGCAACCAACCCAGCTGAAGCTGAGGAAGGAACGGTTCGCAAAATATATGGCACTTCTATTGGCCAAAATGCAGTGCATGGGTCTGATTCTCCAGAATCGGCACAACGTGAATTGGCTCTCTTCTTTGCAGAACCAGCTCCAGCTAAAACACCAGCACAGTAATCAAGCTACATTAGAAATGAAAAGAGCGGGATTTGGTCCCGCTCTTTTTTATGTCTTAAATTATTTCTCAAGGAACTAAAACAAGGCGCCTTGTAAAAAATACATCAGTAGAATACTGACCCCTGTAGAAAAAAGAGCAAAAAGAAATCGTGCTATCAACAGAGAAATAACAATATCATACCACGATTTCGTAGGGAAAAAGATTTGATAGATAGGCGCTTCTATACCCATTACGAGCAACAATTGAGTCATGAAGAGGAGCCACCTATAATTCATAAGCGGTTCTGCTATGCAAGCAAGCAAAAGAAGTACTATTGCATTGGAAAAAAACGTCACTCCAATCAGTTTACCCCTAACAAAAATTCGCAATCTTCGACTGAGGACTACAATATCAAACAAAACCCGTAAAAAGATCACGCCAAAAAAAATTCCAATGAGAGAATAAAAATACATCTGCATCTTGCGCCTTTACTTTGACTTTCATTCAACCTATTTCCTATACTATTCTGCACAATGCTCCCGAAAAAGGCAAAATATATGAATAACTCGGCCTTTCTTTCAAGTTTACTTTTTTCAGCTCTCTCATTTGGTTCGCCCCCCACCTATTACATTATCATTCATGGTACCTGGTCCCGTCCTTTTGGGTGGCACGTGCCGGGAGGAGATTTTTATGACGCACTTGCATCCGTCTCAGATCTTGGGACGGTTTCATTTTTTTTATGGTCGGGAGAAAATAATCATGAAGCTCGCGTAACTGCAGGCAAACGACTGGTTGAATATATTCATCTCTATTATCCAAAAGATGCGCATATTACTATTGTAGCTCATAGTCATGGCTCAAACGTTGGTATTTTGGCATCTCAAATTCTTGCAAAATACCCGGGAAATGAGCATCGCATTCATCATTTTTACGGCTTGGGAACCCCTATCAATACTCAAAGTTATATGCCTGATATGACGGTTATCGATTACTTTTATAATCTTTTTTCATTTAATGACTTTGTACAACCTGTCTTTGGACTTTTTGGAAGAGAATATCCTGAGCATGATCGTATTGCTAATATTTTTATAACCATAAATGGCAACGAACCACGGCATGCCGAACTCCATCATCCATTGATTGCTCAATGGCTTCCCACCATTCATGAAGATCTTTCCGCACAAAAACTTGCAGGATTTGAGCAGTTTGATTTTAAAAAACCAGCCATGATCCATTTTAATACTGGCCTTCTCCCCACATATGAAATTGATACCGAGCGGCCGCAAAAGCGACAACGTGACGAAAAAATTATCTATTCTCTGAACAATCTCCATCTACACATACGCAAAAAAGTACCAAAATTTCGATTTACTTTTTTCGGCAAGAACGATGGAATGAAGCAATAATCTGCTTTGATTCCTCAACCGACGGTTGCAATAAACACGCAATTGATCCCTGATTATTTCGAGTAAATTCTTCATAAGCCTGCAGTTGCTGCGTATCATACGCGCCCCCTACATGCTTATAAAACAGATGAATAGCTTTAGAAAGAGCATCGTGCGAATGTACATGCCCCCCATCATTGCCGAGCAAAAGATAGGTAGTATTTAGCTTACACTGAGCAAATGCATTATAAAGCTCCGCCTCTTTTTGATTCGTAACGCGTGTATCGTTGTACTGAAAATGAAGAAGTACCTGTAGCTTAAGATCAGAAAGCAACTGTGCTGATTGTAATGCCTGGAGTCCATCATGCTTGTAATTGGTAAATGTGTGCGCAAGAAATTGGATAGTTCGTGAATATTTTTTTAACGTTACATTCCCATCAATAAGCGGACAGTTTAATACAACAGAGCCGTTTTCTACCAACGCAATAAGTTGTTTTCTTTTTGCTGAAGTTATACCAATCTCTGCTAAGGCTGCATCATACGTCCCACTTTTGTCATGCAATACCGCAAGCATATTAACTGCCACTGCACCCCCTCGCGAATAACCAAAAAGGTCAATCGCTTTGAGGTCAAAAGTATCGGTGGCATAGTTCAAGGCATACAATGCAGGAAGTACATCCGAAAGTTGTCCCAACGATGAATACCACGCAGGAATAGGAGCACGCCATATACCATCAGGAAAGTTAAAGGTAATGAGATCGCCAGGAAGCACATCATATAATTTCAAAAGATGCGCATGATTTTTATTTGGCATGCCAACCACACCCCATGGATGCAAATAAAAAATAGCTCTTTTTTCAGGCTTAAAAAATCGATTATCTGAATGAGTATGATATTCAATCCCCAAATCATAGCCAAATAGTTTGAGTTGTTTTTGTTTTTCGGACAAAGGGCATAGGCGCGTAGCTAGATTTGGACAGGTATGATTAAGCACATGAACAGCAGCTCCTTTACAAAAATAGGAAATTTTTTTTGAAAAAGAGGTTTCTGCACATGTGGACACCATCATAGCGGCAGCAAAAAAAATAATTCTCTCGAAAAAAATCATTACTTCTTTCTCCCTCATTGATTTAAATCTTATTTCTTTGCTTCTTCCAACATTTTAACAAACTTATCAAGAATGCCATTCACAAATTTATAAGCATCTTTTTCTGCAAATCCCTTGGCAAGTTCTACCGCTTCATTAATCACAATACGTGGATCAGTATCGCTATTCTGTAATTCCCATACTGCAAATCTCAATATCAATTTGGTAGCAACGCCAACGCGTTCAAAACGCCAATTTGAAAGCAGCGGTTTATACTCTTCGTCTAACTGATCTCTTTTATCGATAATCTGTTGAGCTACCGAAACAACTTCACTTTCCATGGGAATATCCAAATCAAAGCCACGATTAAAGTTATCAACGATTGCTTCAACGGATTCTTGGTAATCAAAAGATTCAGCCGCATACAAAAGGTAGAAAATGAGAGCCCGTACATCTCTGCGAGAAAGGTCATTATAGGCAAACACATCTGTAGCCGATTCACCAAGATGCGTTTCTTCTGTTTCTGCTGTAGTGTGATTTGATTCTGGGTGGTCTGGCATCATACTCATTATCCCTGTACTCGTTCTATATATTCAGCGTTGCGCGTATCAACCTTAACCACTTCTCCCTCATTTACAAATAATGGCACTTGTACCACCATCCCCGTTTCAAGCGTAGCCGGCTTAGTTGCACCTCCTTGAGCAGTGTCTCCTCGTACTCCGGGAGTAGTTTCGGTTATCTTCAGCTCCATAAACATCGGAGGAGTTACTGCAATAGGATTATCTTTAAAATATAAAATCGTGTAGACAATTTGCTCTTTAAGGTAATCAAGAACCTCCTCAAGCTGGGATTTGTTCAGTGCCACCTGCTCAAAACTTTTTTGGTCCATGAAATTATAAAGGCCGATATCTTTATACAAATATTGCATCTCCTTATATGCAAGATCTGGAGATGGGAATTTTTCACCTGAACGAAATGTCTCTTCTCGGATCAAACCAGTAATCATATTCTTCATTTTAGTGCGGACAAATGCCCCCCCTTTTCCTGGCTTTACATGCTGAAAATCAACAATAGCATATGGCTCATCTTTGTGGAGAATTTTGGTACCTTTTTTGAAATCTGATGTGGCTATCAAAATCGTTCCTTTACCGTAAAAAGCTGATTTTTACCTTAAAATTAGTATAATCTGGCCTTCCAAAAAAGCAACAAAACCCCGTCATAAAGGAGCCTCTAAAGCCCATTTTGGGACATTAATACCTTACTAGCTCATCCCAATTGACAATTTGTAACATTTGGGTAAACTAAAATTGAGTCTAAAATTGCTCAAAATAGGAGAAATTGAGAGGTTTTTTCAGACCAATAAATGGAGGTCATTCATATGAAACTCAGATATGCAATTATGTTTTTGTTTGGATTGGCACTGCCAATATATCCTGAAGCTGCTCAGCCAGCTCAGGCAATCACTGCGCCTAAAGCAGCAGTTCAGAAAACAGATCCATTTGAATGTGTCATTGCCTCATTGGCAAATGATACTTACGAGCTTATCGATATGCGAAGAACAACGGAATATCATCCATATCTCGAGTTGCGTAAAAAACAACTTAAAATCATTGATGCTCTTGATACTTTCTTTTATAAGAAAGGAAATTATAACGCTCTCGTACATATCTTTAAATTTAATAAGCAAAAAGGTATAGAAGCAGCTATTGCCCTCTTTAAAAAAGTGGCAAGTATCGTAGATGTAACTCTTCCTTCTAATGCAAGCTTGGTATTGCAAGAACAAAAGCTTGACTGGCTTAAAAAAGCATACAAGCGTATTAAAAAACAGTATAAAACTTTTGAGCCAACATTGAAAAGTGAAGGCATTTCAAAATCATTAAAACGAGCACTGACTTTTAATCCCGTAACACGACATTGGAATTTAACAACGTTGGCTAAAGTACTCACGTGTCCCATCATGAAAGCGGCAGAATTGGCCGCTATAAGCTATTTTACCGGCGCACTGAAGCCTACAAAGAAAAAGAAGTCTACAAAGAAAAAAACACAAGATTCCAATGTTGAATCAAATTCAAAAGGCTTATTTGATAACTTATTGACAACGGGCAATCTAAAAGGTATTGGCCTATTATTTGCAATTAACGCAATGAATGAGACTTTGAGTGGTTATTTTCAAAAACTAGAAAAAGAGAAAAAAGAGCTGCTCAAGCGAGATCAATTTGTACGCTATTCCGAAGAGCAAAAGAAAATAAAAGACAGACTCCATGGATTCATATCGCATACAGGAATAGGTGATGGCTTTAGCACTATTGCTGGTATTCAAAATGAAGATACCATTAGAGAGCTTACCTCCCTTGCTAACTGGTTGCGCAAGCCAATCAGTGGTGACGTTCGTAATAAATTCGCGATCATGCTCTATGGTGAGCCGGGTAATGGTAAGGGTATTATTACCAAAGCATTAGCTAATGAAAGCAATACGCCAATGATCACTATTACTGCTCATGACGTTAAAAATGAACAGATTGACTCGAAAATATGGGCAGCAAATAAACTTGCGCAAAGCAGAGATGCAAAATCGATTATCGTCTTTTTCGACGAAATTGACCTGATTGTACCGAAAAAGGATCCAGCTGCATTGCAAGCCTTCCTGACATTCCTTGATGGTACGCAGAAGCAAAACCCTCACGTAAGGGTTCTCTATGTGTTTGCAACCAACTATATTAAAAAACTTGATCCACGTTTGCTTCGCCCAGGACGATTCAAATCGAAAATCTATGTTGGGCCACCAACACAAGAACAACGTGCAAAATTAATTGAAGCAACACTGCTTTCAATCTTCAAGGCTGCCCCACAAAAGCTGGTTGAACAACTTGCAGTTGAAACAGCAGACCTTTCACGTGTTGCTATTGATGAAGCAATTGCCAATACGTCTAACCATATGGCGCTCACCGAAGAAACACCAAGCATAGAAAGCTTCATCAGTGAAATTAAAAAACTGAAAGAAATAACTTATCACAGCTCTAAACAAATCGCATAAAAGAGGGCCCGCTCATTGCGGGCCTTCTTCTTACTCTTTTTGCAATCCTGCGGTATACTACGCCAAACCAAAGGAGAAGCATGAAACTAAACTATTCCCTATCAATTTTTCTCTGTATATCATCCTGGACTTCAGTAATTCAAACTATAAGGATTCCCGTGAAGCGAGATACCGCTCTCTTTAAGTTGATTACTAAAGAAGAACAACGCCAAAAAAGCACTATTAATCTCATTGCTTCTGAAAATTATTGTTCGAAAGAAGTGATGCAGGCGAGTGCATCAGTACTCACCAACAAATATGCTGAAGGCTATCCGGGTAAGCGCTATTATGCGGGAT
>SDBT01017751.1_pt1 | contig 11221 bp, 13 predicted proteins | sample 2277101 | NCBI WGS metagenome assembly SDBT01 (sample SAMN10404973, study PRJNA504765) | marine sediment metagenome | isolation source: marine sediment core GS10_PC15, 103 cmbsf | place: Arctic Ocean: Southern Knipovich Ridge | collected 2010 | reverse complement strand
AATATGTAAAACAACATGTAAAACAATTAGCACTAATTTTATTTTATTTATATTTAAAAAATAAGGATTTATTGGTTTTTTTCTGCATAGGTTTCTAACTGCCATAAAAATCCAATATTTGGGGAAACACAATCTCTTTGTTTTTTAACTAAATCGAAAGCTTCATCAAAGGTTTGTCCTTTAGAAATTAGATATCCAATTACTATAGATGGTGCTCGCGATATTCCTGCAAAACAATGTACTAATATAGAATATTTTTTTTTGATAGCATCGTCAATGATTTTGTTTGTATATTCAAAATATTCAGATAACTCTGTATCCACAGAATCTGCCATTTTAACAGAATGAAAAATGATATCATTTTCTTTGTATTTGTCAATATTATGTTTGGGGTTTTTTATAAGGCATAATATTTCTTTGATATTGTGTTTTTTAAGTAAATCCATATCACGAGCACAAGAAAGATCACTTATATAGATTTTATTTTTTACTATTTCTGATATGTAGTTGTACATAGGTTCGTTACATTTTCGATATAATGATTAATTGTATATTCTATTTATTTTTCAATTTTTATTCTTTTAATTATGTAATAACATATTTTATAGTTTAAAGAATATAATTAATGCGCTTAAGTACGTGAATATATATATGTAGTAATATTAAGGATGCCCATCAAATACGATTATAGTAGAAAGCAAAGAATAGCTAACAAAATATCAAAAATATCAAATAAAGTGGACCAAGTTAAAATATTTGAAATAATAAATGAAGAAATTAAGGATGTCACCGAAAATAATAACGGAATATTTTTGTATTTTGATGGTTTAACTGATGGTGCATATAAAAGAATAGAAAGAGAACTTAGAAAAATAAATAAAAAAAATAAATATTATGAGAATAGTGAGACTAAATCCTCTGAGAAAATGGAATATGTGCCATATGCGAATGACGAATTTCCATCACAAAATGGTATTAGTCCAAAATTAAAATATAGTAATAAAGAAAAAAATTTGATTAATCGGCGCCGGTATGATAGAAATATAAATGCTGATAATAATAATGGTGTTATATATACCAAATTTGATATGAATATTAGGACTGATTCAGAAAAAAGTAAATAGAAGAATTGTTTTCAGCAATCTCACAGAATTGCCTTCGGCAATCTCGCTACGCTCGGCTCGTTTCACTCGCAAAGTAAGGAATTTAACTTTGATTCGCTCGGCTCACTTTGTTCGCATTATGGTATATGGATAATATAATGCGAACAAAGTGAGCCGAGCGAAGCGAGATTGCCGAAGGCAATTCTGTGAGATTGCAGAAGGCATGACTTTTTAAAAAAATTGATTATAGATTTATATATTAAATATGTTAATCTATATAAAAACATAGTAATAATACTTATTATAGATGAACAAACGGGTAACAATAAGCAAGCTAATAGATTATACTCTAAAGTGTTGTGTGAACATAGGTGAGAAAGAAGATTTGCATAGTATCATTTCAACATCAACAAAATTAGACAATGATGAATTTAATAATTTAGAATATAATGAATTTAAAACAATCAATAACTTCCCAACTAAATTAAGAAATATATTTGATCCATTTATTAACAAATTAAAAAGATATGGTGTTATGCAGTGTTCGTCAGATGACAAAAATATATCACTATTTTATAGTTTGTTGTTTTGTATTGATAATAAATTCAAAAATATCGACAATATTAGTAAAGAGGAATATGTACATAATCTGAGAAATAAAATATTAATGGATATAGGAAGAGAAGATTTATATGATAAGTTTAAGTATAAGAGTATTGGTTGGAATAAAGTAGAAATTAAAAAAGATTTAAAGACTTATAACAATTCTTGGATGATGATAAGATTATTATCCGATTATTTTTCAATAAATATATTTATGCTGGATATAAATAAAGATAAAATATATTCAATCTATCCAGAAGAATTTTTCAATATATTCAAATTTAATGTTTTTCTTGTCTACTATAACGAAATATTTGAACCATTGGTCTATAGAAAGACTACATTATGGACGTATAATACGGAACCATTTAGAAAATTAATAAATGTAGATAAATCTTATATACTTGCACATGCTGTTGATTATTCAAAAACACCACAAACTAAATTATTTCAAACCAAAACAGAAGATCTTGGAAAATATCTAAAGAAAAAATCAAACGATAAAGAAAATAATTATGAAGAAATAGATGATAATGTGTCAGAAACTAATAATGAATCAGAGGTTTTACCAGATGATTCCATTTGTAAAATTGAAGATATGGACAATGAAAATAAAATTACTAAATCAAAAAAATCAGACAACATGTCTAATGAAAATGTGATAGATTATACCTACATCAAAAATATAAATACCAGAACAAAATTGAAAGAGTTACAGGCCCTTGCAAAAAAGTATAATATATCAATAGAATGTGGTCAGACGAAAACGGGTAAGAATAAGCTTAAAACAAAAGCATCATTACGTAAAGAAATGAACCAATTATTGTCAAAGTAATATCGTTTTATATATATATTATATATATAGTATTATTTCATATAAATATTTATGAAAAAAACATATACATATATCGACGATATTCTTGTAAATATTAGTAATATGGGATTAACTGAATTACCAGAAATATCACCTACTACACAGTATTTATTTTGTTGGGGTAATAAATTAACTAATATCGACGCTGTGTCAAAGTTAAAAAATTTGAAAACACTGGATTGTAGTAGTAATAATATAACAAAATTACCAAAATTACCAAAAACATTAACAGAATTATTATGTAGAGATAATAAATTACATAATATAGATGAAATAAAACACTGCCATAATATTAAACGATTAGATTGTTCGTATAATAAGATACAATATATACCACAATTAAATAGTATCATTTCTTTATTATGTAGAAACAACGAAATTAACGATATATCAGATATGCCCAACCTATGCAATTTTATATGTGAGTACAATAAAATAACATGTTTAAAGAAATATCCAAATATGATACACCTTGAATGCAATAATAATAACATAAAACAGATCAAAGGTTATAATAAACTACAAACTCTATATTGTGAAAATAATAAAATAATATCATTACATGGTTTAGATAGTATAGTCACAATACAATGTCATAATAATGGTACTATGAAAATTCCTTATTTTGATCATTTATTTATGTTGATATGTGATAAAAACAATGTTAAAATATCACCAAAATATAAAATTAGTGATTACAAATTAGAAAATGATGTGATGCATATTATTATTTGATTATGCGTATAATAATGTGATATATATATATATATATTATATTATATACTATATTGCCATGAATAAAACAAATAAAACAATGAATCCACTTAATAATAATAACATAGATGGGGTACTAGATCAAATTATAGAATTTTTAGAGTATATAAATAGGGATGATGTAGTTGCATATAAAAAAAAATTAACAGCTATAGAATATGAAGACTATTTGATGTCTAAATTCCCAAAATTCCCGAGCTCTACATTATTTCATAAATTAATATCTGGAATATCTAAAAAAGATTTTAATATATTGCTCGAACTATTAGCCACAAAGGAGAAAATGAAAAAATCACCAGAAACAGCAAAAAAAAGAGAAATAGAATTTATAGATTCATTAGGTTATAAATTCAATCTACCAGAGGTAGTACGAAAAGGTATAAGAGATAGCATGGGTTAATAAAATAATATTGAAAAAAGTATATAATATATACATACATTTTTCAATATAAATAACAATAATATGGAAAACATAGGAACATATTTAATAATATTATGTTTGGGCATAATGTTTGGATTATTAATAATATGCATATTATATTCATATATAAGTGAACCATTAGAAAGATATGATGATGATACTTATAATGATAATTTTTATTATAATTATTATGCAGATGAACATTCAGAACATTCAGAACATACATAAAATAATAATAATAAAAATAATAAAAATAATTGAATCGGTATAATATTATTCTATAATTTCGTCCATTTTATGAATACTTTTATTATTTTTTTTAATTAGAACTTTAATAGAATCCATTATTTGTTTCTTTTTATTTATATATTTTTTTGAATCAAAAAAGAACCTATCTAGCCAATATTTTGTTGCTTCTATTTGTATTTCACGTTGGTTGTGATATTCTTCACCTCGATAACTTTCTTTTTTGATGAAATCAACTATTTCGTTTATACGGACGAACTGTCTATTTGCGACATTAATATTAATTTCTGTTACTGCTGCAATGATATCATGCAATATTTTAAATTCTGGAAAAAAATCCACAATGTGTTTACTTTTTTTCTTGTAACTTAATTCTAACATATTTTCCAACATTTTAATTTTTTTATTATTGGGACCTTTATATCCTATACATACAAGATATTTCTCTGAATCAGAGTCATAACTCATATTTGGTTTAACAATTTGAACATTTTTATAAAATGATAACAATACACAAATCAATTTAACAGTAGTTTGTGTGAATGATTCGAATATTTTACAAATAAAGTTTCCATTTTTTGCTTGTATTTTGAGGGCAGTAATTACTTCACCAAGTATTAAATTGAATACTTCCGGTTCCTGTGTAGATTCATTTATCCAGCTACCACCCTCTGCAGTAACAAGCCATGTCCTCGACAAACTCGTTTTACTCGGCTTAAATAAAAGATTTTTATTTTTACTAGCACTGTTTTTGATTTTACCGCTATTAAAATTCTTAATAATATCATATTTGTCTTTTTTGGATACATTTTTTTTGCTAAACATATTTCTATAAAATTTTATGGCTTGAACAAAAGATCTATTTTTACCTAAATGAGTCGAAATAAATCCTGATTTATTTGTTGGTATAAGATCAAACATGAGTATCATTTCCCATAACCCACAAAAATTGTTATTTATTATATCAGATTTATTTTTCAAACCAAAATATGATATGGATGTATTACTAATATCATCTTCATAATCATCTATATGTATTTCGAAAGGATGCATTATATTATATACTTTCTTTTTTCCCTCAAATTTTTCTGTAATAATCATCTTGTTCTTACTCTGATGATAATAATGATGAAATCCAAAAGAAAATTTTGGATAATCACTATTAGACGAAAATTGTGGATCTATCTTATAGTCGAATATATCATCCTTTATTTCTGGTAGCTCATATGCAATGGGGGTATATTCGTAGGGAATGCTGGCATTTGTCTGTTCTTTTTTATTCTTACTCATCACTTATATGTATAATATGTATAATATTTATATTTATTTATATATATTTAAGTTTATTGATAAAATAAAAATCAACTTTTTTCAAAATATTCTACTTTTCAGTTGATTGCGTACTACAATTTCATCACCGGGATTAGTTATACCATACCATTTATCCCGAGACATTAATATTCTCACTTTTATTTTGTTCTCTTGAACTAATTCATTTACAGTAGTTGGCATTAAATGTTCTATTGTTTGATTATCTTTGTGTTTTGTTTTGAATTTATTATTTTTTTGTACTAACATATCTATAACATCTGGCTGAAATCCGAAAAAGTTTACACTGGTAATTGTATTCTCTAAAACTATTGATGATAAATTTCTTTTCTCTATACCAATCTTCTCTGTTAAATCTTCCATAAATCCATGTGGATCTATGTGCATGACGCCTCTATTAACCTTTCCCATTCTTGGCATTGTATCACCTAACCAAAATCCCATAGTAATATTACCTCCTAGTTTTTCCATACAATTAAAACAATCCTTGAAAGTAAGTTCTCCATAGATATCATCACCATTACATACAATGAAAGGGGTAGTTACGTGTCCTTTTATAGTTGTGATCGCATCAGTTGTTCCCCATGGTTTTTTTCTTACAAGGCTTTGCCGGGAATTGGTCGAAGACTGGGTATTCTTATCAAATGTTTGCATAGAGTAAGTAACAGGAATTTCATGATAATTCTTACCGAATATAGTCTGAATAAATTTTGTTTTTTCACTAATAATAAAATGTATTTGGCTAAAAGGACTATGTAGTGCCTGATCGACTGAATATTCAATTAATGTTTCATTTTTTGGACCGATTTTAACTAATTGTTTTGGGAATCCACCATATCTACTAGATATACCAGCAGCAAGTATAACCAAACATATTTTTACCATAATTATATATTATAACAATATATATATTATATATTATACTAACGTATCAAAAATAAATTTGATTTATTAAATGAACATATATTTATATATATATATATATAAATATATATGATAATTCACATATCAGGAACGCCAGGAAGCGGGAAATCAACATTAGGAAAAAAATTATCAAAAATGACAAATTTTAAGATTATTGAGACTGATTTATTTGTAAACGATGTAGATAGAAAACAAAGAGATAAAAAAAAATCATTAAAGAAACAAAAACAATTTATATTTGATATTTATAAAAAGAAATTTAATTATTATAATAAGAAACATAAAAATATTATATATGTAGGAATATTAAGTTCATCTGTTCCTCATGGAGATTTATATACTAAGCAAAATTTCGATCTTAAAATCTTTTATGATCCTGGATTAGGAAATATTATAAAACGATATTATACAAGAGAAGTTAAAAAAGGTATTTTGCTTAGAAACAAATATATTCAAATGGTGATAGATGGTGACTGGTATATCCAGAGTTCTGGTGGAATAATCAATTCATACCAAAAAGACAAAAAATTACACAAAAAATTAAAATATAAAATAATGAATGAAAAAGAAATTATTAAAATTATGAGGAAACTAAATAGATATATATAACTAATATAGAAAATATAGAAAAATAAATCTACAAAAAGAAGGACACTAAAAAAAGTATAAAACCATTTATTGTACGATCAAATAATAATATTTAATTTTATCATATTCCATATAACTATATACTTCATATTTTAAAGAATTTACTTCATTAAAAAAATATGTAAAATCATAATTTACAGGTACTCTAAAAATAAATAATTTGGCACGAGATTTATTTACTTTATAAAATTCAGAAATCTCCAAATTATCTAAAAATAATTTAAGTCTTTTGTGCTGTTTATAAGTCGGACCTCCCCATGGAGGATCAACGTATATTACATCTTGTTTAGTTTCTTTTATAACATCTAGAACAGTACCACAAAAAATTTTAACATTATCTTGTTTGTACACCTTTATATTGTGAATAAGAGCTTTGCATGTTATATCTGATAACTCTATGGCATTGATTTTTTTAAAATGCATTGCCAACATTACTGTATCACTACCTACATTAGACGTTCCTTCTGTAACAATTATATCATTATTGGGGAAATATTTCCTAATTATATTAACTAATAATTTACTACTTTTGTTGGTTGACATACTATATTTACTAGATTCGGTTACTTGTAATTTTGCTAAATCAACATCTTTTTTATAAGGAAATCTCTTTTTTAATATTTTTATTTTTATTTTTATTATATTATCTACTTTAGTGGTCTCTGATGATTTCTTAAGGTTCACATATTTACTTTTGTATTTAATATATTTATTCTTATACGAATTATTTTGTTCGCTCATATATAATTTAATTATATAAATAATATTTTATATATTATAAATAAAAAAAAATCAAAAAATTGATTTATTAAACTAATATACATATATAAATATATCAATTTAATAAAAAAATGAGTGTTGTGACAAAAGGTGGTGACCATGGTTATACTAGGCTCTATAACGGTGAAAAAGTGCCAAAATATCATCCAAGAATAAAAGCTATTGGTAGTGTACAAAATTTGTCATATGCAATAGGTAAGTACTTTTATATGAAAAAAGGATCTATTTTTGATGATGATATTATAACTGTTATGTGTTGGTTATATGATTTGGGAGCATACCTGGCTACTCCAAGAAATACAATATCGACAAAAGATATGATAAAAAAAACAGAATTTACTAAAGATAAAGAAAAAAGTTTACATGAAAAGATAAAATGGTTTGAAAAAGAAATACCTAAACAAACATGTTTCATTATACCCATTGGAACTGAATTAGGTTCTCTACTATATGAAATTTCTGGTAAAGTCAGAGAAACTGAAAGAATTATATTTGAAGCTATACACGAGAATAAACAAGAAGTAAATGATATTATGCCATTTATTAATAGGTTATCAGACTATTTTTATGTTTTTGCCAGATATATTAATTATAAAAGTGGACATAAAGATATACCTTATGTCAAAAACAAAAAAATGATTTGATGAAAAAACCTGGTTATTTATTTTTTATAAAGGCCAAGGAAAAAAAAGATATAATACATACAACATCATATCCTACAAACATTGATATTTCTACATTGGTTAAATAAATAAAAAATATTATAAAAAACAAACATTATTAAATATTAGATAAGTTCTGAAAATATTAATATATTTTATGAGTAGAATAAAATTCATTGATATTATCCAATTTTTCGATATCTTTTGAATCAATACAAAAGTTCAGATTAAAATTTTCTTTTAAATGTTCTTTGTTTGATGTTCGTGGTAAAACACAATATCTTTTTAAAATAGCCCATTTAAGAAGTATTCGTGCACTTGATCTTTTATATTTTTCTTCTAATTCATTTAATAAAATATGGTGAAACATATGACCTTTTGTTAGACTTGAATGAGATATTATTTTTATATTATTTTTCTCACAAAAATCAACAATCTCTTTTTGCTTACAAAAAGGAGTTATTTCTACCTGATTGGCATAAGGTTTAACAGGCACGCGCTCTCTATGTTCGCATTTATTACTACTTTTCATTATTATTTGTAAATGTTTAACATTAAAATTGCTTACCCCAATCCTTTTAATATTTTTATATAATCCTTTTATTTTTCCATTATAAATATCTTCCAATACGGACCATGATTCTAACACTTTTTTATTAACTGGTTTGTGTATTAATAAAAGGTCAATGTATGATACATTAAGCTTTGCTAAACTGTTCATTATAGACTTAATTATTCCTTTTCTGCCATTTTTTATATTTGATAACCAAATTTTAGTAGTAATAAAAATATCTTCTCTTCTAATATTATTACTTTTATCATTTATAATATCATTAATTGCTTTACCAACACTTTCTTCATTTCTGTAAAGTTGTGCAGTGTCTATATGTCTATATCCTAACTTCAAAGCTTCTTTTACCATTTTATAGGTTGTCTCATTGTCTAATCTGTATGTACCAAAACCAATTATTGGGACATGGTCCATATTTGTTAATGTTGTTTATATTGATATAACCAACATTAATAATAAATTTCAATTTTATTTATAAAAAAAGTCATTACATATTATTCCGATAGATACTATCTATATATTTTATTTTATCTGTATGTTTTATGTATCTTCGCTTATTTGACACGAATTCTTGTAATGTTATTCCAAGATTGTTTTTAATATTTTCTCTCATTTTTTCTTTTAATTTATTCATTAACTTTTTATCTATCTTTACACCACGTTGAGCATAGTATAAATATAGCATTGTTTTATTCTTTTCTAACGCATTAAAAACAATTTCCAATCCTTTTTCAGTAATATTATTATGTTCAATGTTCATAATCTGGACGCTTTTATTTTTCTCAATAAATTTGGCAACATATTTTGCACCCTCATCACATATATTATTAGGCAGTTCACCCATATCACTAGTTGATTTGTAAAGACCTACATCAAGCAAAATAAGGTTATCATGATCAACTAATGCATCCAATAGAACTTTAATTCCACCAGGTCCTATCCTATTAGATCCAACAACTAATCTTTCTAAAAATTTATAATTTCTAAGAGAATTTGCTAACATAATAATACCTTCATCATCTAATCTGTTCATGTCTAACCATAAACTTGTTATTCCTTTTCTACCCTTTTTAACAAGATATTCAAAATAATCACAAATATATTTAGTACCAACTGGTGTTATAGCATTTGCATCCATATAAAGCACTTGTAAAGTATTATTATACCTTAATCCACGCATAATGTATTTAACACCTTCGTCAAATATTCCAGTGTTATTGAGATCTAATATTTCTAATGTTTTATTTTTCTTTAACATTTCACCTAAATATTTTGCACCTTCAGACATAATAGGATTTCTTTTTAACCATAAAGAATCGGCATATTCGTCATCCTCTAATGCCTTTGCTATTTTCTTTATACCGTTCGAATCAATCTCATTGCCGGCAATATACCATGTCTTAATTTTTGGTTTGGTATTTTTATTTCTAATAAAATTTGCTATTTCCTCTGCACCTTTGCTGTTAATAATGTTGTTACCTAACAAAAAATGGTCTACGTATTTATTATGTTCAATGGATTGCATTAAGTTTGATATAAATGGCCTACCAACAACTTGTTTACACATATCTATTCTGCCATCATCGTAAAATGCACCCCTTTTAAATCTAACGTAATTTGCACCTCTAATATCTTTTTCTTGACCTAATTTTGTTGCATTAGAGTTGTCAGCGGATATATTTTTAGGAACAGGTAAATCTTTTTTCATGAAATCAAAAAACGGTTCTAAATCTTTTAAAGGTGCAACATTAACTATCATAGGTGATGGCTCTAGAACAGCTTTTGATGGACATTTTTTTTTAAGAGTGCAGAAGTTTTTTCTTTGTCCAGTCATTTTGATTCTCTTAAAACTATTCCTTTCCTCATCATCTTTCTTCAATTTTTCCTTAAATTTCTTAGTTAACATCGAAATAAGTTTAGAGTACCGTATATACGACCATGATTTCATAACTTTAATAGGCTTATTATTATCTTCAATGGGATACAGTTTGAACAATAACTTATGTGCAAACTTATTTTTCTTATCAATACTTGATCCAGTGCGAGGAGTGTTAAATGCACAATCACTAACTTCTTTATTATTATTAAAATTATGTTCATCTTCCTTTAACTGATCATAAAATATTTTGATGATATCTTCCATGTTATTAGAAGAATCCTCTGTTTTTTTGATCATATTCTTCCATTTATTTTCCTTATTTTCTAAGCGGTATCTTAACATTATTATTTATATATTAGTATTATTTTATATAATCTTTAAGCAATAATAATTTCAATTTTTTGTTG
>SDBT01017750.1_pt1 | contig 11221 bp, 11 predicted proteins | sample 2277101 | NCBI WGS metagenome assembly SDBT01 (sample SAMN10404973, study PRJNA504765) | marine sediment metagenome | isolation source: marine sediment core GS10_PC15, 103 cmbsf | place: Arctic Ocean: Southern Knipovich Ridge | collected 2010 | reverse complement strand
GTATAAGTCCTGTGTAATACCAATGAGACTCACCGCTGAGGATATCCGTCGCCAGCTAGAGGCATCGTCACCGGGGACGGAACCTTCGCCACAGGCTGACCTTGGTATTCAAAATCTTCTATCCAATATGGCAACTGCTGCTCAGAATTCGCTGCTGGAAGGCTGCCCCATCTTCATCCAGCGCTTGCGCTCCAGCCCTGAGCTTGCCCAACGCATAAAGAAAATGATGCAAGAATGGGGTAAAGAAGAAAAAAAGGGGTAAGTGCACACCCTTTAATGCTGGATATTTTTAGCGAGTGTAGAGAGCCCGTTGCACTCTAACCGGATTTTTGTGCTTGGAGGAGAACTGCCATGCAGAGTGAAAAGTTACGAATCTTGATAGCTAAGCCTGGCTTGGATGGGCACGATAGGGGAGCAAAGATAATAGCCCAAGGGTTAAGGGATGCCGGCATGGAAGTGATTTACCTCGGACTAAGGATAATGCCCGAGCAGATTGCAGAAGCCGTTATACAAGAAGATGTAGATGTAGTTGGGCTAAGTTGCCTTTCAGGAGCTCATATGACTTTGTTTCCCGAAACAGTACGGCTTGTCAAGGAGAAAACTGATAAGAATATCCTGTTCGTAGGTGGAGGAATCATACCTAGAAAAGACGTACCTAAACTAAAGGAAGCTGGTATTACCCAGACATTTGGACCAGGTACACCTGTCCCTGAGATTATCGACTTTATTCAAACAACCTTGAAAAAGGAGGGATAATGATAACCAAGATTAACCATATCGGGATTGCCGTAAATAGCATCGACGAGGCAGTAAAGCTATACACCGATGTGCTTGGGTTAAAGGTTAAAGATATAGAAGTTGTAGAGGACCAAAAGGTAAAAACTGCCATTATCCCGGTGGGTGAGAGTAAGATTGAGTTAATTGAATCAACTGACCCGGAGGGAACCATTGCCAAATACATTGAAAGAAGGGGAGAGGGACTACACCACCTAGCTTTTGAGGTGAGCAACATTCAAGATACTCTAGAAATGGTAGCAAACAAAGGGATTACACTTATTGATGAGAAGCCGAGGAATGGTGTTGAAAATAGTAGGATATCTTTTTTGCACCCCAAGGAAACTAAGGTGCTAATCGAACTGGTGGAGCCAAGGGAATGATACGATGACAGACGAAGATAAGCAGGCAAAGGACAGGTTACTATCTGAGCTAGAGCAGCGCCAGGCCAAAATAAAGGGGATGGGTGGAAAGAAACGCGTGGAAACGCAGAAGGAGAAAGGCAAACTAACGGCGCGTGAGCGAATAGATATGCTATTGGACAAAGGAACATTCCGTGAAATGGGCATGTTTGCCAAGAGCAGAGGAGCAGCTTCCTATGGTGAGGTGCCGGCAGACGGGGTAATTACCGGCTATGGAGAAATTGATGGCAGAAAGGTATATCTCTTCTCCCAGGACTTCACCAGCATGGGGGGAACCCTGTCAGAAATACATTCAAAAAAGATATGTCGTGTAATGGATAGCGCCATGAAGTCTGGTTGTCCAATCATAGGATTAAATGATTCTGGAGGAGCCAGAATTCAGGACGGCGTAGATTCTCTAGCTGGTTATGGCCAAATCTTTTTCAGAAATACGTTAGCTTCAGGGGTAATCCCTCAGATATGCGCCATCTTGGGACCAACTGCCGGGGGTGCCGTATATTCCCCAGCGCTGATGGATTTCATATTTATGGTTAAAGGCATAAGTCACGCCTTTATTACCGGCCCAAGAGTGGTCAAAACCGTAATGGGACAAGAGATCAGTGAGGAGGAACTTGGCGGCGCCATTGTCGCCCAGAGGAAGGCAGGAGTTGTCTGCCGCTCTGAAAATAGCGAGAAGGAGTGCTTCCAGGGCATAAGAGAGTTACTAAGCTATCTACCCTCAAGTAACCGGGGAAAGCCAAAGAGAGTTGATTGGGGAGATACCCCGGAGCGCACCGATAAACATCTGTTTGATATCGTTCCGGCAAACCCAAACAAGCCATACGATATGCACAAGATAATTGAAGGTGTATTTGACCAGAGGAAAGACGGTCAGAAAAACTATTTTGAGCTATTCCCCACATTTGCTACTAATATTATCACCTGTTTCTCCAGACTGAATGGATGGTCGGTGGGCATTATCGCCAATCAACCCTGGTCAAAAGCAGGAACCCTGGACATTGACGCCAGCGATAAGGCATCCAGGTTTATCAGGTTCTGTGACGCCTTCGATATCCCCATAGTCACTCTGGTCGATGTGCCGGGATACATGCCGGGAGCAGACCAAGAGTGGGGTGGGATAATCAGACACGGAGCCAAAATACTCTATGCCTATTCGGAGGCAACAGTGCCCAAACTAACCGTCACCATTAGAAAAGCGTACGGGGGTGCCTACATTGGCATGTGCAGTAAGGACTTGGGGGCCGATGTAGTATTTTGTTGGCCCAGTACTGAGCTGGCTGTAATGGGGGCTGAGGGAGCTGCCCCCATAATATACAGAAAAGAGCTGGAAAAAGCAGATGACCCAGACAAGTTGTTACGAGAGAAAATAAGAGAATACAGAGAAGAGTTCGCCAATCCATATAGAGCCGCTGAGCACCTACATATTGATGATGTGATTGACCCGGCAGAAACAAGGCCGAGGTTGGTTGAAGCTCTGGAAACGGTAATGGACAAGGTAGAAGCAAGACCGAGCAAGAAGCACGGGATTATACCTACATGAATCCTGCTCAATCCTAATAAGAACGGGATTACCTATAAGGAGAGCAAGAAGACGATGGCAAAAAAAGATGAGAGAAAAGAGGAGTTCAGGACTACTGTTGATGGGACTGTAGTTAAAAGAGTATATACACCGGCCGATTTAGAAGAATTCGAGCCAGATACCAGCCTGCCGGGAGAGTATCCGTTTACCAGGCACATAATGCCGGCTGGCTACCGGACCAGGTTATGGACCATGCGCCAGTACTCCGGGTTTGCTACCGTAGAAGAGACAAATAGACGGTATAAGTATCTATATGAACAGGGGAATACTGGCTTTAGCGTTGCCTTCCACCTGCCCACTCAAATAGGATATGACTCAGACCACCCTATGGCTAGAGGAGAGGTTGGCAGATGCGGCGTCGCCATAGATTCCCTTCAAGATATGGAGGAGCTTTGGGATGGCATTCCAATGGCCGAAGTGAGCACATCAATGACAATTAATGCCACGGCACCAATCATACTGGCGATGTATATTACTGCCGCGGAGAAGCAGGGAGCAGACAAAAAACAACTCAGGGGCACCGTCCAGAATGACCTATTGAAAGAATATGTCGCCAGGAACACCTATATTTTTGGGCCAGAGTCATCCACGCGACTGATAACAGACCTCTGTTCCTACTGTACGCAGAATATGCCCAAATGGAACTCAATAAGCATCTGTGGCTATCATATGAGGGAGGCGGGAGCCACAGCTATTCAAGAGGCTGCCTTCACACTAGCCGATGGAATTGCTTATGTACAGGCAATGATAGATAGGGGGATGGAAATTGACTCCTTTGCCCCCCGGTTCTCTTTTATGATGGCTTGTAACATTAATCTCCTTGAAGAGGTTGCCAAGTTCAGGGCGATGCGTCGTATGTGGGCTAAAATAATTAAAGAGAGATTCGGCGCCCAAAATCCAAGGTCTATGATGTTCAGGTTCCATGTTCAGGGAGACGGGTTCACCCTAACCGAACAACAGCCACTTAATAACATTGTAAGAGTAACCATAGAAACACTGGCTTCAGTATTGGCTGGCTGTCAATCAGCACACGCCTGTTCCTATGATGAGGCGCTGGCTCTGCCCAGTGAAGAGGCAGTACAACTGTCCCTGAGAACCCAGCAAACTATTGCCCACGAGAGTGGCATCGCTGATGCGGTTGACCCCCTTGGCGGTTCATATTATGTAGAATGGTTAACTAACCAGATAGAGGCAGGAATTAAAAAATATATTGCTACAATTGATGAGATGGGCGGTGCCCCAGAGGCAATCAAGCAAGGCTACATGCAGAGAGAAATCAGGCGGTCAGCCTATAATTATCAAAAAGCAGTGGATTCCGGTGAGCAGGTGGTTGTCGGTGTTAATAAGTTTGTTGCCGAAGAGGAGCCTGAATTAGAACTGCTTGAGATTGATGAGAGTGTGGAGAAAAGACAGGTAGAGAAGCTGAGCAGATTGAAGCATGAACGAGACAATGAGAAGGTGACTCTGGTTCTGGATGAGGTGCAGCAGGTAGCCAAAAGCGGCGAGAATGTCATGCCAGTATTGCTTGAGGCAGTTAAAGCCTACGCCACTGTTGGAGAGATAACTGATGTGTTTCGGGATGTGTTTGGTGAGTATAGAGAACCAAACATATTCTAAGTCGGCCTCCAATAAGAGTAATATGAAACCTATAAGAGAGGCAAGTCTTGATATATATATTGTACGGTGCGGACAATTTCTCCCTTGTTCAATCGCTTGAGGAGATTAAAAGCAAGATAGGCGACCAGGAAACCTTAGCGACTAACACCTCCACCCTTGATGGTCAGCAAGTAACCACAGACCAATTAAGAACCGTATGTGAGTCAGCACCCTTTCTCGCCGAAAACCGCCTGGTCATCATCAAGGGGTTACTTGAGCGCTTTGAATCCAAAGGCAAATCAAACCGCCAGCAGAAATCCAGGAAGGCGAATAGCCAACAGAACGGGTACAAACCACTAGGCACTTATATTAATCAGATACCAGACAGCACAATACTGGTACTGGTGGACAGCGAGGTAAGAAGTAACAATCCCCTACTCAAGCTGCTTTCGGGCAAGGCAGTAGTGAAGTCCTTTCCTCTGTTGAGAGGTGCCAAGCTGCGGCAGTGGACACAAGCGCGGGTAGCCGAGGGAGGCAGTAAGATATCTCCCCAGGCATTAGAGCTACTGACTAGACTTGTGGGAAGCAATCTATGGATTATGTCAAATGAAATTGATAAGTTGATTCTATTTGCTTCAGGTCGGCATATTGAAGAGGATGATGTTGAGAAGGTAGTAAGCTATGCTCAGCAAATTAGTGTTTTTGCCCTGGCTGATGCTATCGTCGAGTTCAAAGCCCAGCTAGCTGAAAAGTTACTTCAACAGTTGTTGCAAAGGGGAGCTTCCCCATCCTATCTCCTGGTGATGCTCTCTCGACAGGTCCGGCTGATAGTTAGAACCAGGGACTTGAGAAGGCAAGGAATATCGGAAACAGAGATTGGGAACAGGTTGAGGATAACTCAAGATTGGGTCTTGCGTAAGACACTGGAGCAGGCTAATCGGTACTCTTTACCGCGGCTCAAGCAAGTATACCGACAACTTCTAGAGACAGACGTATCCATTAAGACAGGGAAATATGATGGTGAACTGGCACTCAATATTCTGGTTGCTGAATTATGTCAGCGACGCAAGGAGGTTACTCACGCTGAACTGTAAAAGACAAAACCAGGCTGTAAAATCGGAGACAAGCACCAGAGCATCACCCTTCGATGACCTGGCTTCAGCCTATGACGCCTGGTTTGAGGAAGAAGGCAGACTAATCTTCGATATTGAGGTGCAGGCGTTCCAGGAAGTACTACCTTCTCTACCAAAACCCTGGCTTGAGATAGGGGTGGGGAGTGGTCGCTTTGCCCAGGCTCTGGGAATAGAGACCGGGATAGACCCTTCGGTTAAGCTGCTAAAAATGGCCAGAAGGCGAGGGATAACCACATTTCTGGGCAAAGGGGAACAGACTTCTTTCGATAAGAAGTCGTATGGAACCATATTCTTGATTTTCACCGTGTGCTTCCTTGATGATACGTTGGCTGTTTTGAAGGAAGCGCACCGAATCCTGGAGCCGGACGGGAAGATAGTGTTCGGTCTGGTACTAAAGGAAAGCCCCTGGGGAAGATTCTATGAGCAAAAGAAGCGGAAGGGGCACCGTTTCTACAAATACGCCTATTTCCATAGATATGATGACTTTACAAAGCTGCTGGAGCAGGCCGACTTTACCATTGAGAGGGTTATTTCCACGCTGTTCCAGAAGCCGGGGAAGGTGGAACATGTGGAGTCGCCACGGAATGGTTACAATCCTGATGCCGGGTTCACAATACTAGTGGCTCGAAAAACACAGGAAAGTCGGTATGACTGAGGAAGAAGCTAAACATATAGAGGGAACCAGACAAACTCTAAAAAGATTTGGCCGGAAAAGAGGAAATCTTATCCCCATTTTGCAGGAGGTTCAGGGCAGGCTTGGCTACCTTCCCCGGGAAGCTATGATAGAGGTTGCCGAGTTTCTGAACATACCATCGATAGATGTTTATGGTGTAGTTACTTTCTACAATCAGTTCCGGCTCAATCCTCCCGGAAGGCACTCAATAAGGGTGTGTTTAGGCACCGCCTGCCATCTGAAGGGTGGCTACATCACTCTGGATGCCTGGAAAAGGAGACTGGACATCGATAAAGGCGAGACCACCCCTGACCGCGAATTTGACCTGGACACCGTAGCCTGCGTCGGCTGCTGCACTATGGCTCCGGTCACTGTAGTTGATGAAAAGCCAGAGGGTAAAGTTGAACCCACCAAGGTAGACGGATTACTACTTGCCTTTAAGCTCGAAAAGGAACAGAAGGATAAGGAAAAGCAGTGCCAATAGCTAAACTATCCTCCATAGACCTGAACTTTCAGGAGATGAAAAGACGGGCTGAATCGCACTGGCAAGAACTCTTTGAGGGTGACAAGCCAGTCATTATAGTCGGTGCTGCTACCTGCGGTCGGGCAGCCGGAGCTGTGGAAGTGCTGCAGGCAATAAGAGACGAGCTTAGAAGACAGAAGGTGGATTACCCGATAGTTGAGGTTGGTTGTCTGGGACATTGCTATGCTGAGCCATTAGTAATTATCAGCAAGCCTGGGTATCCCCCCATATGTTACGGACATGTCAATCCAGTAATAGCCGAGAGGTTGGTAAAGGAATTTATCCTTGGTGATGACCCCTGTCTTGAATTCGTTCTAGGTGCTCTGGAAGAGAACGACCTCATTCCCAGCTTCGCCGATTTTCCCCGAGCCGACTACGAGAAAAAAGTAATCCTGAAGAACTGCGGTCGAATTGACCCCACTGAGATAGACCACTACATTGCCAATGGAGGCTATTCGGCTCTCGCCAAAGTCCTCCAGATGTCACCAGGTGAGGTCATAAACGAGGTTAAGACTTCAGGGCTGAGGGGTAGAGGTGGTGCCGGCTTTCCCACCGGACAGAAGTGGGAGATTTGTTACAGCAGCCAGGGCAAGCCCAAGTACGTAATATGCAACGGCGATGAAGGCGACCCGGGTGCCTTTATGGACCGGGCAATCCTGGAAAGCGACCCCCACTCAGCGATAGAGGGAATGATTATTGCCGCTTATGCTATTGGTGCCAGATATGGCTATATCTATGTTCGTGCCGAGTATCCTCTGGCAGTGGAACGTGTCCAGATTGCTCTTCGTCAAGCGAGGAAACTAAACCTCCTGGGCAAGCACATTCTGGGCAGCGACTTCGGTCTTGACATCAAACTATTTCAAGGTTCAGGGGCTTTTGTTTGCGGTGAGGAAACTGCTCTTATTGCCTCATTGGAAGGAAGACCCGGCATGCCTGACCACCGCCCACCCTACCCGGCAACCAATGGCCTGTATGGAAAGCCCACCGTTATCAATAATGTGAAGACCCTGGCCACCATACCTCATATAATTGAAAAGGGGGCTGAGTGGTTTGCCAGCATCGGCACCGGGAAAAGCAAAGGAACCGCTGTCTTTGCCCTGGCAGGTAAGATAGTCAATACTGGCCTGGCAGAGGTTCCCCTGGGCACCACCTTACGCCAGGTCATCTTTGATGTCGGCAGTGGCATCCCCGAAGGAAAGAAATTCAAGGCAGTTCAGATTGGGGGACCCTCCGGCGGTTGCCTCCCCGAATCTGCTCTGGATTTACCGATTGATTTTGACTCTCTGGCAGGTGCCGGCGCCATGATGGGTTCAGGGGGAATGGTAGTCCTCAATGAGGATGATTGCATGGTGGAGATAGCCCGCTACTTCCTGGAGTTTACCCAGAGAGAGTCCTGCGGCAAGTGTACTTTCTGCCGCCTGGGGACGAAACAAATGTTAGAAGCCCTGAACGATTTCACCAAGGGGCAGGGAAAAATTGAAGACCTAGATATGCTCAGGACACTGGCAGAAGATGTAAAATCTGGCTCCTTGTGTGGTCTAGGGAAGACAGCACCCAACCCAGTATTAACCACCCTGCGTTACTTTAGAGACGAATATGAAGCTCATATCGAAGAAGGGCGCTGCCCGGCACTGATGTGCCGCGACCTTATCGCCTACTACATTATTCCCGAAAAATGCGAGCGCACTTGTGATGCCTGCGTTGGCACCTGCACCGTCGAGGCGATATCCAGCCACAAGAGAAAACGATACAAGATTATCGACCAGAATGAGTGCACCAAGTGTGGCACCTGTCTTGTAGCTTGTCCGCCACAGTATAATGCCATAATCAAGGTATCACCCCCTAGCGAGGTGCCCGACTGATGAGAACCGTGTCTCTAACTATTGATGGCAAGGAAATGACCGCCCGCGAGGGGGAGACCCTCCTCTGGGTAGCTCTGGAAAATGGCATCTATATCCCCAACTTGTGCGCCATCCGGGATAAGCCAGAGCCGCTGGCTGCCTGCCGTCTGTGCTTTGTAGAGATAGAGGGCGAAGAGCGACCAGTTACCGCCTGCACTGAGACAGTAACCAAGGGTATGATAGTTAACACCAGAGGAGAAAGGGCTTTAAGGCTGGCACGCAGTGGCTTTGAACTGATTATGGCCTCTCACCCGGTGGACTGTGCCCACTGTGCCAGGAGCGGTTCATGTGAGCTTCAAAAGATAGCTCACCATCTCAAAGCCAAGCTTAAATCAAAACGTCTGAAGAAGCTTCAGCGAGAACTGCCCATAGACGATAGCCACCCTCTGTATATTTATGACCCCAACAAATGCGTCCTGTGTGGACGCTGTGTCTGGGTATGCCGGCAACATCTTGGAGTGGGTATCTTCGGCTTTGCTCACCGTGGTTTCCAGAGAGTGATGACCACCTTTGGAGATGCACCAATGGGCGACTCCAGATGTGAGCATTGCGACGAATGCATCAGCGTCTGTCCCACCGGCGCCCTGGTGTTCAAAGACATCCAGAGAGCAAAAGTCAAGGCTTAGGATGACTAATTATCAACAGGTCTGTTGAGGTTTCCCAGAAAGGGATTACGCTTGGGTTCGCCTCTCAAACGCCAGAATGCCGAAGCTTCGTCAATAGATTTCAGTAATTTTCCTTTATCCTCAGGAAGTCTACCATCCACCTCTCCCATAAAGAAATTGGCCGTATAGTCACTGGTTATTAACTCAGAGGTTACCTCTAAATCTTCTATAAACTGCCGGATCTCTATCAGAACCCTTTCAATCGACTGCAAGTGAAACTCACTCCGCTCAACCTCGTCACATATTGGCTTCCTCTGACTAACATTAAAGGTCCTTAGCCTTATGGAATGGGGATTTATCTCATTCAGGACGCGAGCGCTATTTTCGGCGTGCTGTTCCCATCTCTCCCTGCCCCCCAGCCCCGGCATTACATATTCTGAAAGCTCAAACCCAGCCTCAATGGCTTTCCTGCCAGCTTGCACCATCTCGTCGGCAGTGGCTCCCTTCTGAATATAGGTTAACAATTCATCATCCCCCGTTTCCAGACCGATATGCAACCGGGAAAGCCCGGCTTCCCTCAGTCTCTTCAATTCCTCAGGTTTTTTCCTGAATACTGTTTTCCCCCTGGCATATGAGCAGACCCTTTCCAGCGTGGGAAACATCTCACGCAGAAATTCAAGTATCCCGACAAGTGGCTCTGTTTTCATTACCAGACTGTCTGAGTCTTGAAGAAAGACACTTTTAACACCGTCATCCTGCAACCAGAGGATATCGTTTTGCCTGGCTACATCTCCAAGTCTATAGCCGGTCTGCTCCGCCCATCTCTGCACATCATCGGTCAATCTCTTGGCGGTAAGGATATCCTCCTTCACCTCTTCCACAGTTCTTACCTCAAACCTTTCCCCTTTAAACGTAGAGCAAAACTCACACCTGTTCCAGGGGCAGTTTTTGGTTACCCTTATCAGCAAGGAGTAAGCCTCCGAAGGGGGTCTAATCGGTCCGACTGAAGAATCCGTACTCATTCTGGACTACATTGCTCCTAAGTTTATGATACATCAGGGAGCAGAAGCAGGCAACAATGCTTTAGCCTCGCAGTGACAAGCAAGGGTGTGATGTGTCACTAATCATTGGACAAGCACGCAAAGTTGACGTAGCCACACCACCCAGCCTATAATTAAGTGTAAATTTCTACACCCAGCCGGTTGATTTCAGGCACGGAGATAATTTAATGCAGATAAACGTATCTCAGCTACTTAAGGAACCCATAGGAGCAACACGAAACTACATGGTGAACGAGACAACTGATGTTGTGGATAATGGCAGCGGGATTCAAGGTGAGGTCAAGCTAACACGTACTGACCGTGGTATATTGGTTGAAGGTACGATACCCACAGAGAGTAAGCTTACCTGCAGTCGCTGTTTAGGTTCGTTCGGTTGCCCCATCACGCTAAACATTGCAGAGGAATATTTCCCCACTACGGATGTAATTAGTGGCGCTCGACTGTCCTTAGGCGAGGAGTCTGGCTGTTTAACTATTGATGAGCATCACATTATTGATTTGGCTGAGGCGGTACGTCAGTACGCACTACTGTCTGCTCCAATGAAACCACTTTGTGGTGAAGATTGTGCCGGTTTATGCCCTAGATGTGGTCACAATCTGAACCAAGACCCCTGTAGTTGTCCGCCTCAGGGAACGGACTCGCGTTGGCCCAGGTTAAGCACACTGACTTCAGCTAATAATGAAGCAGCGGTAAATGATTACCAAGGAAGAGAGTAGATTATGGCTTTACCAAAACAAAAAACTGCTAAGGCACGTCAGAGTAAGAGACGCAGTCATCTCGGCTTGTCCCCACCTTCTCTGGTAGAATGTTCTCAATGTCATAGCCCCAAGCTACCTCACCATGTCTGTCCTACTTGTGGCAGCTATAATGGCAGGGAAGTCATTGAGATTAAGACCCCTACGAAGAAGTCTAGCTAGGGAAGGCTGAGCCGTGCTCAAGACCGCTATCTGTGAC
>SDBT01017749.1_pt1 | contig 11223 bp, 7 predicted proteins | sample 2277101 | NCBI WGS metagenome assembly SDBT01 (sample SAMN10404973, study PRJNA504765) | marine sediment metagenome | isolation source: marine sediment core GS10_PC15, 103 cmbsf | place: Arctic Ocean: Southern Knipovich Ridge | collected 2010 | reverse complement strand
TTGTTGAATTATTATTAGCAGATGAACGTGTTGACCCATCAGATTACAACAATCGTGCGATCTTTGAGGCTTCAAAATATGGTCGTTTGGGGGTGGTTAAATTATTATTAGCCGATAAACGTGTTGATCCTTCGGACGACGATAATAGTTCTATTATGTGGGCGAGTGAATTGGGACATTTAGATGTTATCAAATTATTATTAACAGATGAACGTGTCGATCCTGCAGATTGTGACAATTATTCAATTCTACAGGCAGTCAAGGGCGAATACACAGAATTGGTCAAATTGTTCTTAGATGACGGGAGACCCGACCCGACGGTTCATGATAATTATATACTTAAAGAAGCTATATTGTTAGGACATTCAGAGATTGACAAATTATTATTAGCTGACAAACGAGTCGTCCCTCCAGATAATTGTAATTTTGCAATTATAAGGGCGGCAAATAATGGATATATAGAGACGATTGAATTGTTGTTGGCTGACAAACGAGTCAGTCCCTCGATTGATAATGATAATGAACTTAAATTGGCAATAGCTAATATGAGACTTCGTACAAAAACTTAAACTCTTATCTAAAAAAACTAATTTTTAATGTAACTAAATTTGTGTAAATCACAAACTTGGGCTGATGGTTTCTAAGATTGAATTATCGCCACTCAATCATTTCTCGTTATTGTCTGATGAAGTATTATTATATATCACTCATTTTATGGCAATTCATGATTTGAGATCATTGATTGAAACTTGTCATTATTTTCATAATCTAATCGGTATTAAAGAGTGGCTTGAATACTACAAATCTAAAGGATACAGTCTGAGACAAATTTTAGCGGAAACATGTAAAACTGGTCATATTAAACTGTGTAAGTATTTGATAGTAGAAAAACATGTTAATCCGTCATATATTTTCAAGATTCTGTCTCCGATAGAAGGAGTAGGAAAGCGCAGATTGTTTGATGACAACTTAGATTACCTACATTATACATCTAATTGTCCTATTAGATGTGCTACAGAAAGAGGGTATTTAGAAATAGTCAAATTGTTATTATCTGATAAGAGAGTGGACCCATCAGGTTGGAATAATAACGCAATTCAGATAGCTTCCAAAAATGGGTATTTAGAAATAGTTAAATTATTGTTATCTGATAAGCAAGTTGACCTACCAGGTTGTAATGATCGCACAATTATTGCTGCTGCCGAAAACGGGCATTTGGAAATAGTTAAATTGTTGTTAGCTAATAAGAGAGTTGACCCGTCAGGTTGTAATAATCGCGCGATTATTGGCGCGGCCAAAAATGGACATTTAAAAATAGTTAAATTATTATTGTCAGACAGACGTGTTGATCCCTTGGTTGTTGGCTATTATATAATTTTATTAGCAATTGATAATAACTATCCAGAAATTGTCAAATTATTATTGGTCAACAAATTTATCAGCTTCCCGGACAACGGGAGCCCCGCAATCGAAACCGCAACTGTATGTGGATGCCCTGAGATCGTTAAATTATTATTGGCCGATAAACGTGTTGACCCGTCGGCTAACAACAATAATGCAATTATTACTGCTGCCATAAATGGATGTTTAGTGGTCGTCAAGTTATTATTAGCCGATAAGCGTGTTGACCCGTCAGCTAATAACAATGGGGCAATTATTGGCGCTGCCACTTATGGACGCTTAGAGATGGTCAAGTTTTTATTGGCTGACAAACGTGTTAATCCCTCGTCAGATAATAATCGTGCGTTTTTGAAGGCTTCAGAGGAAGGACATTTAGAGATTGTTAAACTATTATTATCTGACGAACGTGTTGACCCTTCAGGCCGTGGAAACAGAGCAATTGTAAACTCGTCTAAGAATGGACATACGGAAATAGTTATATTATTATTGGCTGACAAACACGTTGATCCTTCAAAAAGTAGTAATATTGCGATCGAATTTGCGGTCAAAAATGGACATTTAGATATTGTGAAATTATTATTGTCCGACAAACGGGTTGATCCTTCCGATAGGTGTAACTGGGCTATTCAGAAAGCAATGCTCGGTAGACATTTGAATGTGGTTAAATTATTGTTGATAGATGGACGCGTTGACCCATCAGATAACTATGATTATACGATTCGATTAGCAGCAGAAAATGGACATTTAGAAATAGTCAAATTATTATTAGCAGATAAACGAGTTGATCCGTCAAATCTTGGTAATTATGCAATCAAGAAAGCATCCAAAAATGGACACACTGAGATTGTTAAATTATTATTAGCCGATAAAAGTGTCAGTTCCTTAGTTGATAATGATAGCGAACTTAAATTGGAAATATCTAATATGAGACTTCTTGCTAAAACCTAAACTCTTATCTAAAAAACTCATAGATTATAAATATTCTCGTGAAACTTCACGAAAATATAACAAACAGATTAGAAGGGCGAAAGAAAAATTTAAATTATCTAATTAAGCTTAGTCAAATTTAACAAACTTATCTTGGATGGAAAATGATTCAAACTATTTAAAAGAAGGAAACTTGGTTTAATTCCAATTCAACCTTAAATTTATATTCTAAATGCCATGGCAGATAAGACACAAAACTTGGTATTTTGGATGATAGTGATTTTTATTATCATATTTATAGTAGGAATTATCCTGTTCATAATAGTTGATCACTTTGACAGATCGGCCACCCCATCCCAACTTCAACGAACTGTAGGTGGGGCATGCCAAAAGAATAACGACTGTTTACCGGGATTGTCATGTATTAATTCCATCTGTATGGCACCACCATCGGTTGGAATTATCGGAGACACTTGCCAATCAGATAATAATTGTTCAAGTTCTTTAATTTGTCAAAATACTATATGTAAAGCCAAGATTGGTTCTTCCTGTAATATGTTACAAGATTGTGTTTCTAGTGCAACAGCCTGTACTAAAATGACTAAAATTTGCTCAGCACAGCCCTTGCCTGGATCGGGTGAAATGTGTAGCAATTTACCATGTCAAGCAGGATTATCCTGTCAAGATAATATTTGTAAATCTCAAACAGGTGGATCATCCCAAGATAATGATGGATTCCTAATAGATACCGGTGGAAGTTTGAGTGCCAACATTAGTTCAGGTGAACCATTAAATAATATTTCTAGTTTGCCTGATCCGCCCAATACGTCATTATTTGATTATTGTACTAACAATCAAGAATGTATTTCTGGGTTATGTGGAGATAGCAAATTAATATCAGAAGTGTCCCCGGGAAGAATTGAATTAGTTCATCGTTTTCCTCATTCATTGATGGATGTTATTCAAGAAGGTGATAATACATTAATGTTATTGGGAGACGGGAATATTATGAGGGAAATTTATTCTCACAACGGATCAGGAAGACTAGAAATGATTAAGAGTGATCGTATAATAGAACAATTTGCTTCTATGGGTTCAAATATATCTAATAATATTATCTTATGTGGCCTGAGTCAGGGTCGTTTATATCAGGTGAATGGCGAAACATCGACAGCAAATTCTTGGAAATGGAAATTATCTGATTGGGCACCATCTGGTATTACTCATATCAGTCACAGTTATGACGGAAATTATCTTTGGATTCAATCCCCGATTAGTTCTTCTCTGATATTACAAACATCAAATAATATCCCTTCCCGTAGAAATGTGCCTTTCCGTAAGAAACTAACCCAATGTGGTAATTTATATAGATTTATTGGAATGGAGGAATCACCAGTCTTGGTTAAACAAATTCTCTTGCCTTGGAGGATAATAAGAATTTATGGAAGAAATGATGTCTGTTATTTAGAAATAAATCAAATCACACATCGAGCAATTAGATATCCAAAAGGTGATACTATAAGAAATTGCCATCTCGGATTATTAATGCCAAATGGGAAAGTTTATAAAATTGGGGAGGGCAATAATCTTAAAATCAGAAATATCAGATTAATCAGAGAAATACCCCATTTGATCACCCATCGACAGTGTGCTTCAACCTTTGATAATTCAATATACGATGGTCCAGCCATTCCCCCTATTCCTGAAGTTTTAGAGCTTTCCTCTGAATGGGTGACTTAGAGTTTTCTTCTTCATTTGATCGAATTAATTATTAATCTGAAATTATTGATTTGTATTTTAAATTAAAATATCAAGAAGAAAAAGATGGAACCCTTCCGACTCACTTCTCATAATCCACCAATCAATCTAAGCAAAATTCAAAATAAAGAATTATATATCCCTCTCTACATTAAGGATCCAGAAACGGACGAATTCGAAATTGTCTCGATGCCTGTTGAGTATGATAAATTAATCGAGCTATTTTATTCGGAAAATAGAAATAATATAACCAAAGAAGACATCGAAATAGAAAATATATTCCGATCCTCCGGAACAAAACAACAAAGGGACAATAATATTTTACATAAATCTTCAAAACCGAATCCTAGAACTCTGGGAATTTCATTAGATAGTAATCATGGACTGACAGATTCACGCGGTAATACGACGAATCAGCTAGATTCATGGAATAAATCGCCACAACAAAATCATAATTATTTTGGTCATGAAGAATTGGATGCTGCTGCTACATTTCTAGCCGTACCACCATCGGCCGATCTAATTTTTCAACAAAATAATTCCCATCTACCAGGGAATTCCCCGGTTAGTTTTCATTCACAGAATAAATCTTCCAATAGTATAAAAATTGGACATCAGTCTGTTAATATTACAGACAACATCATTTATTCATTTTTGAAAGAATCTTGCCTAGAATCATCTTCTGGTTTAGTTTCAAGAAACGAATTACAAACGGCTTATCAATCATGGTCACAGGATCGAGGCCAACCCAGTATTGCGGGGAGTATTTTGGCTGATTATTTGGACCCTTTATACAAAACGACTAAAATCAAAAGGAAAAATTATTATGTTGGTCTCATACTTAAGTAATTAAATCCACCCTAAATAATTCCCGAACCTATGGGTTCAAGAATTATAACTATTTTTTATATTTGACTGATTCTGACAATATATGTTCACTCATAATATATTAAACTATTTATTCTTATGTGTTCTTCTTAAAGAATTGAAATAATAAATATATCTTAATTCAGAATAGAAAAGGATGTCTCTTCGTTCTTCTGGATATACTTCTTCAAACAGGTATCAAAAGAAATATCAAAAGAAATATGAATATATTAATGGACGAAAATGGTATTACTATTTGAAGCCCAATAAAAAGAAGAGAAAAGTTTTAGCTCTATTAAGTCAACATAGCTGGGATCAAGTTAATGATGGTATGGTGATACATTTAGCCACTAAAGATACCAGACTCTTCACTCTCTTTCAAAATCCATTTCAATTTTTAGAATATGAAAAGAATATTACACCCTCAAAGAGATGTTTTTTCGAAACCGTTTTTGGTCAATCTCAACAAAAACCACATTTCGATATTGATATTGATCTCACCAAGGAAACCTCACCTAGAATAAATCAAGAAGTTAACGAAATGATGAACGAGTTGATCTTAGCTATTATTTTAGTGTTGGAAGAGGCAGGTATATTTTTGGATTTAGAAAGAGATATGTTAATTTTTACTAGCCACGGCTTGAAAAAGAAGAGTTTTCATATAGTAATAGATCATTATTATCATTCGGATCACAAGGAGGCTAAAGCTTTTTATCAATTGGTTGTTTCAAAAGTCCATTTTCGATATCGTCATTGGATTGATGGAATGGTCTATTCTTCCCTTCAACAATTTCGTCTGGAAGGAAGTCAAAAGTCTAATTCCGGAAGAGTTAAAACCTTACAGGAGGAGTGGAAATTGAATGGTTCAATTATTAAATATAAATTTGCAGAAACTCCCATCAACCCAATTCATCAAAGAGGTATGATTTTTAGTGCTTCTTTATTAAGTTATAATAGAACTGGTCAACTTATACCTTCATTTATCATTCCAGTCGACCCAACAAGCAAAATAAATTACGATTCTTTATCACTCACTGATAGGGAAGGAATGATGGCTTTAGAAATGGTGGCTAAATTGGCAGGGGTGAGCATTTCACATCCAGCTTTTCCATATCAATACATAAAGACCGAAAGAGGTCTAGTGGTTTTGAAGAGAATACATCCGTCCAACTGCAGAGTTTGTAATAGGATTCACGAGAACGAGAACCCATATTTAATCATTGTTGGGGAAAATAAAAATGTTTACTTTGATTGTCGGAGGAATGAAGAAAACCGCCGTCTATTTGTTGGAAGATTATCATCGTCGGAAAATGATGAACTCTCGAGAGAAAAAGAATTAACTATGGAAGAATTGATGAAGATGCCTGTAATGGTCCCGACTGTCGACGATGATGGATTGATTATATCTAATCCGGTCACTAATTTGAAACCGACAGCCAATCTAATACCGAAATCAAATAATTCTGGAGAGCTACCATCTGTAGAAGTGATTCCTGTGTTAATACCAAAAGCCCCACCTTCTATTAGAATAGCTATTTATCCTACACCCGTAAAAACTAAGTCTGCTATGGCAAATTTACAAATTTTATCAAGAGGGTCCACCTACAAAACCAAATCTGGTAAAACTAGAGGGAAGAAAAAATCATTAGGTGTTTATTCACCTCCGATGGATTTATTGAAAGACCTTGTATTTTAGAATTTATCAGATTAAATGTATATAAAATTAAATCAGTCCTCTATGAGAAGATCGATTTTTAACAGTGAACTATATGTCCTCAAAGCTAAGTAGAAAGTCATGCGGCAACGGTGAAATGGTTGTTTTCGGTTGGATTGTTCCCCATAAATTAATCGCACCATCATTGGTGACAGCTATCGTAAACTTGTCACCAAAATCAATATAGTTAACAGGAAATCTAATTCCAAATAAAGTTGGCAATAATACCAGAGAATGCTCAAGACAATGATGATCTCTATCGGGAGGATCATTTCCTGAACTTACTATTTTATTTCTAGAGTTAGTAATTTGTTGGTACAGATTATCTCCCCAGATATATAGCCCTCCACTTTCTGTAATAAAGGCTGTTAAATAATTACCAGCCGCAATATAAGAAATTTTATCTTTGAATGTCCACCCCATTTTATCCTTTGGTTTATTAATCTCTGATATATCCTGACTTTGTTGAATTGGGTGATCTGTTCCCCATGAATATATTCTGCCCGTTATTGTCAAAACCGCAATATGATCATCTCCTAACGAGACTTGTTTAATTGGTTCAGGTAAGGGAAAATGAGTAAATCCAAATATACGTTTACCTTCAAAATAATCTAGATAACCATCATCATTATTATATTCGTAAGTTCCGGGAATCCGTCCTTCTAAATATAAATTTCCATCTAGATCAATTATGGCTAAGGTTTCGTTATTTTGTATGATATTTATGGCCACGATAGGAACTGTTTTAATCTCTTTGGATGAGGAGATTAAAACAGGTTGTGATTGGTGTTCCTTAGGTAGGACACTAATTCGATCGTATTTCTTTTTTCCCTGACTCCAAAAATAAACCAAATTGTCACGGCCAATTATTATGATTGTAATATTTCCATCGCGGCTCAAACTGACGGAGACCTTGACAGCTTTAGGTAAAATCTTGGCTTCCCTTGGTCGATGAATGGTTTCTGTCTCTCCTCCCCAATAATAAACTTTTCCATCTTCGGTTACGGTCGCTGTTGTATTGTCATAACATGAGATGCTTATTACTTTTGATTTGAACGGTATCATAATTGGGTTCTGTAAATCAACTTCTATATTAGAACCATTGCCCAATTGTCCATGTCTATTCTCCCCAGCCATATATAAAACCCCATTTTGATCAATTACTCCATAATGATTTAGTCCCGCAGAAATCGGGGAATTTGAACGTAAAGTTTTAGTTGTTAATTTATATCTTCTTTTCCAACTTATTTTTGGTTGGTCTTGTTTGGCGTCATTGGGGAATAATATCTCCCCGTAATCTTTGCGGTATTTTTGTTTCCAAAATCTGTCATCCTGACAAATTGCAGCAGCGGGTTTATAATATAAACACCATCTACCGAGAGTATCTATATCATTAGTTTCCAGCAAAATCATGGTTAAAATTTCCGTCGGGAGAATAGCCAAATTAGCTAGAGGAACGGACGGCTCCATTTACTTGTTGCACTGCTTTTAAGGTACAAAATCATTTTTGCTGCAATTTCTAACATTTTTCCACGGCATGCAGATTTATTGAAAGACCTTGCATTTTAAAATCTGATTAAGCAAAATTTGTGAAAAATGATTTTTTAAAAATTCATTAATCAAATTAGAAATCAACATGAATCAATCTACAAACAGGGTTACTATTGATGGAATCAAAGAAATTTTGAAGAAGGAAACGAGAACTGAGTTGAAAGAGCAGGTTATTTCTGTTTTAGAATGGTTAAATTCTGATCGACCCGAAAATGGATTAATAACTTTAATTGAGCTAGATTCATTTAATCAATTGGGAAAGCTTTTCCCGTACGAACTCTTATTTGGAACCATCCGAAATAAATATATATTTAATGAGGATTTTATAGTAGCTGATAGATTGGAAAAATTAACACATTTGTATCCCATTTTCTTTACAGGAAATGGGGCTCAAGAAATATATTCTTATTTAATGGACGACGAATCTCCACAGTTTGATTGTAAGTTTTATATTTATTTATCATCAGTGGACGATAATATTTCCGACGTTTTAAGTGAAATAGAAAAAGGGGAAGATGATGTATATATGAAGAAAATGTTAAAAGTCGGGGCAGAAATTAGACTTCTCCAAGCTTATCTTTTGGATACGGTCGATTGTGGTGAAACATCCGAATAATTATTAAAAAAAAATCATTCATGTAAACATGGATGATCTAGATTTAGACTTAGGTGAAATGAATAGGGAGACGAAGGGTATCTTTGTCTATCTTGCACAAAACTTCAATTCGGCGGAAAGGTTTCCAACCTAATGTCATTCCAATTTCAATACAAACCTTTTCCCATACTTCTTCATAATATTTAATAATAGCAGGAGTTGTAACAATTTTAAAATCTGAGGGATGGCATGGAAATCCTAAGTGCCATAAGTGGCGAAAAAGTCTATAATCTGCACCCAGACTTGATTTACGGGAACCCTTGACCCTATTAAATACTTGCTGACTCAAATCATAATCTCTAAGTATCCTATCCCTGATTGTTGTTAAATCTGGAAGTTCTGATCCCCATATTAAATTGGAAAGTAAATTGCAATCTTCGTAGTGTCCCGAAAATAATGTTTCTCTTAATGCTGTCATCATCATTTCCCGACTAGTACCTTTTCGTTTTCTGCGACCCTCGACTGTCCCGACTAATTCTATGTTTGGACTGTTTTTTCTTGATGGATAGCCTTTAGATTCAAAAAATGAATCCAAAGAGTCCAATAAATCTGACGGAAATGACACTTTTTGTTTTCCTTCATATCTACTTATTCCCTTGACGAAAGTTTCCTTATCTTTGTAATTACTTTTTCCTGTATTATTTACGGTATAATTTTCTTGTTGTGTTGGTTGTAAATAATGTGTTTCTACTTGACAGCCCGGGCATTTTATCATCCCAGTGTCATCGGGATAGACATTGGCCAAGTCTGTTGAACAAACCTGACAATCTTGGTTTGATTTTTCGATATGTATTAAATTTATTTTGATATATTTTCGAGCAATCCCGAGATACTCCATAATAATTCGGAGCCTATTTGAATCAACATTTCCTATTTTAGCAGTTTCACCAAAATTAATAATTTGAATATACCTACCAATCTCTTGGTAGGACTTCAAAAGATTATCAGACAATGACTGGTATTTAAATAATTTTTGTTTAGTTCTTATCTGGTCTATTTCGGCCGCCAATTCACTTAGGTCTTTTCTTATGCATACTGCTTCGGATCTCCTAACAGAAGAGTTTAATTGGTTAGTTAACAATATCATCTGTTTTTCTTTTTGTCCCAAACCGGCAATTTCCAAGAGAAGCTTTTTATTAATCAATTCATCTATTCTAATTATATCCACATCGGTATGATAAGTTCCATGAATATGCTCTTCTTGATAAACGATTTTATTTTCATAGATAACAAAATCGTCATCATTATTGAAGTCAATCTTAGATTTATCCTCCTCAGAAGTATCTGGTTTAATATATTGTTTTGCGATATTTTCCATCATCCCGACCAAGGTTGGCGGCTGCTTATTTTTAGGGGAAAATGTCTGTTTGGGCGGAAAGAAATTATTCAGAATATCTCCGAAGTTGAATGGTTGTGATTCATTAGTATCATAACCAGACCAAGCACACTTGGGCGGACAATTGGAATTTTCTTTTTCTGAAATGGTAAAATCCAAATCAGCTTGAAACCCGGAGAGCGATTCTTCAACTTTACCAGAAATATGAGCTTGAATTGGTCCTGTTACATCAGCATTTAATCCTACCTCTCTTGGATTTAATTTTTCATTTGGATCTTTTGAACCGGAAGATACATTAGAAGCATGAATATGAAGACCATTTAATTGTCCGGAATTGTCATATTTAATTTGTAGTGTTACTGTTGGTGTTGGTGTTGTATTAGGGGTTTCAGTGAAATAATTTTGGTTGGAATTATTTGTTGGTTGATCTTCAGCTCTTACAGATTTAGCCTTTGAATTATAATCGGGAGGCGGCTGAGAAACTAAATCTATTAACCTCAATAATCCATCCATGACTTTTTTGCCTATCAAAAATAACTTAAGACTGCCAGATTTAATTAAAAATTAAAAATAAATAAGACTTTGTGGATGGTTATTCTTTTAGTAAATATGGTCTAAAAGAATAATACGTGTTTTAATTTATCACTCGGAGAGGATTTAATTAGCGGTCTTCAAAACAGCTAAAGTTTAATTATTTTGGTTTAAAACTAATTTAGGTTTAATGGTTCCCAAATTGTTCCTTTGGCGGTATTTTGCCAATTGCTGCTGAGCTAATGTTTTTGACGAAAGTGGTTCTCTAGCTCCAACTACTAAAGGACTCCTACCAATTGAAATCATTCCTTTTCTAGATATATACCATGGAGATGCAGCTGACCAATGTGCTTTAGAAATATGATTAGCATCACAAAAATGAATAATGTTTGGAAATTGAGCACGAAAAACACGGCCAGCAACTTGCTCCAACAATTCAATTGATCTCATTGATCCTACTAATAATAATAAGTCTAATCGACT
>SDBT01017748.1_pt1 | contig 11224 bp, 8 predicted proteins | sample 2277101 | NCBI WGS metagenome assembly SDBT01 (sample SAMN10404973, study PRJNA504765) | marine sediment metagenome | isolation source: marine sediment core GS10_PC15, 103 cmbsf | place: Arctic Ocean: Southern Knipovich Ridge | collected 2010 | reverse complement strand
CCGGAATAGTTCGGCGTGGTCGACGGGCCCGTGCAGGAACGCCCGGCTGGCCACTCCGGCCTGTTCGGCGAGCCGCTCAATGCTCTTGAGGTAGTCCGGCAGCCCTCCACCCACGAGGACGAGCCCCACATCTTCAGGCAAGTGGGCCAGCGCATTGACCGTGACCTCGATGCCACGGCCGGCGATGATCGCGCCTTGGTGGAGGCAGATGCGCTTGATTGCCGGGTTGCGCTCGGCCACGTACTCCTGGAGAGAATTGGACGGCCGATACTCCCTCCGTGGCGGAACGTTCCTGACCACAAAGGGAAGCTTCGGGCAGCCGTATTCGGCGACCATGATCTCGGCGCGCTGATGATTGCAGGCGATGACAGCGTCGGCCCGTTTCATCGCCCACGTCTCCATGAGGATGCTTGGTTTGCCCCAAATGTGCTTATGGAACCATTCGCTGTCACGGTAAAGTTCGTGGCAGTCGTAAATGAGCTTGGCTCGGGTTACGGCCTGGATGGCCGTGGCGGCGGGCAGCGCCTCGGGTTCGTGAGCGTGGATGACCTCGGGTCGCAGGGCGATTCCTCTCGCAATGACCCGCAGGTTCAACTCGGCGTATCGCGCCAGGTAACCCGCGGTGTTGCGTGGCAGCTTGGCCGTGAAACGCAGCGGAACCCAATCGACCTTGAAACCGAGTCTGCGACGCTGCTCGTCAGGGTCGAAGTCGATCTTGCCCATGTCGACGCCCAGGACCGTAAGGTCATAGCGCTCAGCGATAGCCGAGGCCGCTCGCATCACCCGACCGTCTCTGAACACTTCATTCTGGATCAGCATGCATACTCGTTGGCCCATGGTCTTACAGGGGGTGCTCTGTGAGTCTTATGGAAACCGCTGATATCCGTGCGAACAAGGTCCGAGCTACGTCGAAACTGCTGCCCATCACTCTCTCATCGGCATTTTCCCGGCGGACATTCAGGCCCGCCGGTCCTGAGTATCGCCTAAACAGCGTCTGCGAGGCCACTTCGGAAAGACCAATGGCCATCGTCGCTGCGGGCGGCGGAAGACGCGACAACCAGACCTGGTGCCCCTCACAGAGCCCTTGGCAGGCTGGCTTCGGGCCAGTGCAAGGACCTCTCCGCAGGCCCGTGCGTTAGGTGTCTCACCGCCCCAGGACCAGCGGCTTGTTGGTGAGGGCCTTGACCGTGGCGGCGGAGACCAGAACCGAATACGGCGGGCAACTGGCATAGATCACATCCGCCCGGCGTGCTGGCGCCAAGGAAGCGAGGATCGCCCAAGGTGACCACCAGATCATCTTGTCGGGCACGCTGAGCCATTCCTGCAGGCGACTGCTGCGTTCTTGAACGGCCGCGACGTCAGCCGCGGTCGGACCCGAGGCGGAGGAACCGCCTTTACCGAATCGGAACTTGAGCAACTTGTAGAGATTCTCCTTGAGCGTTTTCGAGAACGGATGGAACGTCTGGCGGATCTGCGTTGAATCGGGGATCTGCTGGCAGAGGCTTTCGTCAATTGGCCAGTCGGTCTTGCGCGGATCGACCGTGACGACGGTGACGTCGTATCCGAATTGTGGCAGATACTTGCAGAACTTGCCGCTGCGATGCGTGCCCACAAGCTGGCAGGGATAGAACTTGTGAGCCAGCATCAGTGTCCGGCCTCGTCGTTGTTTTCGATGATCTGAGTTCATGCTGTCTTTCGATTCTGGCCTGAGTGTACTGGGAAGCTACGGGATTCCGCAAGAGGCGCCTATCCTCGCTTGGGCCGGCCTACCGGCGTTGGGGTCCTTGGGTCGAGGAGAGCACGGCGTAGAGTCGAATCAACTCTCCGATGCGACCCCGCCAGGACAGTCGCTCGCGGGACAGGCGGCTGCATCGGTTGCGATAGGCGTCGCCCTCGGTCTCCAGCCGGCACCGGAGTTCGCGAGCGACCTCAATGGTCTCCTTGGCCCGGACGGGGAAGGGCACGATGCCACCCACATCCTCCGACAGGGCCAACTCGCTGAAATCCACGATGTGGGGCGTCAGGATCACGGGCAGGCCGCAGCGGAGGTACTCGGCGAACTTGACGGGGGCAGCCGTGCGGTTGATGAGATGATCCTCACGCAAGAGCAGGCCCACGTCGGCGGCCATCAAGTAGTCAGGAACGTGCTCATGGGTCGCCGAGCGGCATGTAACGGCTCCTTCCGGCACGCCGGCGCGCTGAAGATGCTCCAGGAAGGCCCCGGACTGTCGGCTGAGCAATAGCATGTGGGCGTCGGGCATGTCGCTTCGGATTGCAGCGAACGCCTGGGCTACGGCCTCAGGTCGCTGCCAGTGCCACATCCCGCCGCAATAACAAACGACGAACCGGTCATTGAAACCCAGTTGCTGTCGTTGGGTGCGCCGGCGGGCGGGATCGAAGAGGAACCGCTCCGTGTCCACGCAGCCGCCGATGATTGAGACGGGAATGCTATCGTCCAGCTGTCCGCTTTGCCGGAGATGCATGGCCAGCGGACGCGATACGGTGTTGACGCCGTCGGCGCCCGCCAGTGCCATGGCGAGGAGACCTGCTTGCTCCGTCGGGTGAAATACCCGCTCCGCAGGCCTGCGCGGCCCGCCTCGGCCTCCTGAGCGCCGCGGAGGTCCAGCAGGACGCGAATGCGAGGGTCCCTGCGCTTGAGGTACGCCGCGGCCGCGGCCGTCCATTCGCCACGACAGTGGACGACGATCGGTTCGCCGCCGGCGTATCCGAACGTGGCGACGGCACGGCTGAGTTGCCGGGCCCACAAGCGATGCTCCAGCGGGATGCCCCCGAAGAGCCTGTAGCGAAACGAAAGCTGCACCCCCGGCAACCTCTGCCGAATTCGTTCGACTTGAGGACCGACGGCTCCTCGTCCCCAGTGCCGTATTCCGGTCAGGACCAACAGCGATCGTCGGATCTCGGGCGCGGCTTCACGCATCATGCGCAGCGGGACGAGCACTTGCGAATCGAGCACGGGCGAGAATACGCCCTCACCGGCCAGGTAGACCATGCGGATGGGTTGTTGCTGGTTGCTCATTCCTTCTGGCCGCGTGTTTGCAGGGAGAACTCGGCCTTCACCGGACCGAGGAAGTCGCCCTCAAAGATGAGAACGTCGGCCTCCACCTCGCGTCCGTATCCGGGGGCGAACGTTGCCGGCTCGATCCGGCTGTCAACGGCTGGCCCCTCGACCCATCGCAGCACGACCGCGGCGCCGTCGCGGGCGATGTGCCACCCGTCCGGCCCCGACACGGCCCGCGCATCGGGGTGGAGATGGAATGCCCACTGGCAGCGGTGACGGCCCGATAAGTCCAGGCGGTCACCGATGCGCCATAGCCGCTCACTGGCGTCGAAGAAGACGGTCCGCTCGTGGTCGCCGCCGCCCCGCAATCGGCGGTAGCCGCGATGGACGCCTACGAAACGGCCCCCGCCATCCCCGGTCTCCCATGCCAGGCACCTCGGCCGGACCTCCGGGATGATGCTGCAGATCATCCGGCTGGGCGCAAAGATGCGACACTGCGACTGGCCGTCGACAACCACAGTATTGTGCGAGCCCGTGCTCCGATAGGCGTTTCGTCGTTCGGGCCAAGGGGTGTAGCAGAACTGGCCAGGATCGACAATGAGTTCCCTTGATGCCACCGTCAGGCAGATCGAAAGTTGGTCGAGGTGCTGGTGGCTTCCGACCGGACGATATGTTAACGGGCCGCAACGGATGACCATCCGGTCTCCAGTATCGCCGAGAACGAACAGGCCGCTGTCTCCGAGATAGGCCCCGCATCGTTCTGGCGGCGCGCTCTTGGGGGAGGGTCCGGGCGCCGGCTTGGAATAGCCCGGTCCGAACAGCAGGACAAGCTCCGGTGAGGTAGGCCCCTCGGGCAGTTCGGCTTCGCCGAGCAGTGCCCGGCCGATTGCACGGAAGTGGTGGACATCGCCATCGCACCGTTCGGCAGCGGGGAAAACGCGGCCACTATCGTTGTCCCCAATCAGCGGCATCGTGCCGACCTCTCCGGCGAGCGTTGCCAGCGCCTGGTACGCGGCGGCCAGGCGCTGACGGCACGAGGTCGGAAGCGATCGCCCGCTGATGTCGAGCGCCCGCGCCGCCACCGTGGCCAATTCTACCATCAAGCGGTGGTAGGCCGTGGAGCATTCCTTGTCGAAGCCGTCTTCGGCGAATTGCTGAGGGATTTCACGGGACAATTCCCTGGCGGCGAATTGTGACCACTTCTCGGCCGGAGGATAGCCCTTGAGGACGGCCCCGAGAACCGCGAGCCCCGTGATGTCGCTGAAGTAATGGTTCGTCCGGGCCAGGGGTTGCCATTCGAGGTTGCCTCGAATGAAATGCCCGTGGTCGGCCAAGGAGGCCCACATGCGCCGGCGCGTTGGCTTGTCCCAGCTATCCCACCAGCAGGCCATGGCCACGCTCCAACTGATCGCGCGCAGGGCAACATCCATCGGGCAAGACCAGTTCACACCCCGAGCTAGCGGGTTGGCGTCCATCCAGTCTCGCCATTGGCGGAGGAATGCCGGGCCATGCCGAGAGGGATCGGTCCAGACGTAGGCGAAGACATGCTGAAAGCGTGACAGCTCCCAGGGGACCTTAATGTCCGTTCCGGGGGCTTCGAGGCAGATCGGCACGTCCAGGTACAGACAATCCTTTGGGAATACCTTGCCGGCCTTGAAGTCGTCATGCCAGCGGATCCGTCCGTCCTCGTCCAGCAGGCTGGTCGGCCCGCTTCCAAGGAGATCGAAGCGACCTTCGGCGGCGTCGTCGGCCCGCCGGGTGGCGGCGCTGTGTTCCTCGGGCCAGTACTGCCCGGCCCGGGCCAACCAACTGCGGTCGTAGGCGCCGGGCCAAAGATCGCGCGCCGCCCCGGCGGTCAGGTCGGCATGCATGTCCTCGGGACGTGTGGCGATCGACGCTCCGCTCCAGCGCCGTCGTCGCCAGCGGTTGCCCAGGCAACGACGATAGCGGAACAGCAGCTTCGCTGCTAAGTGTAAGGGGTTGTCTCGTCGGAGCTTCTGAATGAACCAGTGCCAATGCATGAAAGACGTTCTCGCGAAGTAAACGCGTGATTCCCGCCGGCGAGGAACCGGGACAAGGCCAGAGGCTACTGCTGTGGCAGAGCTGCCCCTTGCTCGGCTTCCAGATACAGACGCTGCTGCTCCTCCTCGCCCTGCACTTTGACGGTAATAAGGACCAGGGCGATGACCAGGTGAAAGGCAAACGAGCCCATCACGGTAGTCCCGCTGTAGATGTATCCCTCGACCTGGAGGGACGTGATAGTCAGCATCATCATGGCCAGCATTGCGAATCCTGTATCGCGGGATATACCAGGCGGAGCGCGACAGGACCATCGGAAACTGCTGATGCAGGTGTAACCCACGAGAATGACAAAGCCTATCAGGCCCAGCAGGCCTACATCGAGCCAGATGGCCAGGAAGACGTTGTGCGCATGCGCGTAGTTGACGGACTCGATCTGGAATTTGTCCATCCCGATGCCAGCAACGGGGTGTTCTCCGAGTATGGCGGTCGCCCGTGTCCACACTTCCTTGCGGCCGCTGCCCGCGACAAAGCCCAGCTCCCACACGCTCCGGAAACGAGAGAGCTGTGTGGTCTTGCGGGTTGTATAGACAGCCGACATGCCCAGATATCCCATCGCGAGGGCGCCCAGAACAATGAAAGTGATGACGACGTGCGGCCGAAGGAGAATGGCACGGAAACGGACGAGAGCGAATATCAGCAGGAAGCCTCCCGCCAGAACGATGGACGTCCGGCTGGAAGCCATCCAGATCTGTAGCAGCAACACCAAGGCCAACACGATCCCCAGCGCTTTCATGAGTGTCCGGGGGTGTCGCAGCGCCCACACGAATGCGACAGGTAGCATGTACAGGCACATCATCGCAAAGACGTTGCCGCCCATTTGCAGCCGATGGAATCTCTTGGCAGACAGCCCGAACCACATATTGTAAATGATCCCTGCAGCCAAGACGAGCAGCACGCCCTTCAGAGCCAGTTCCAAGTCCCTGCGGGTGGCGATGCTGCGGATGGCATTGGCGCAGATCGTGACCGGGATGATCATGCGCAGGAACATTATGCTGAGCACCTCACCGGACTTCTCGGCCGCGAATGCACCCACCAGAGCGCCGGCAATGCCGAGCACTATGAAGGCCCACAACGGCCCCGGAATCGATCGGCACTTCCGCCACAGGAAGCTCTGCAGAAAGACCAGCAGAAGAGCGATGTTCTCCGGGCTCGCCTGGATGCCGAGCACCTCCGGGAACATCGTGAACCGGCCGGTGGTCCGCCAGGCAAGAGTCACTGCAACCATAACCAGCATCAGGCTGTAGGCAGCATTGCGGAAGCCCAGCATCAGCAGCGGCGCCATGATCAGCGGGGACAGGAACACTACGATACCAGCAAAGCCTACCGTGTGGGTGGAACGGGCGAGGATGAACAGGGCGGGCATGGCGGCGATGCCAATGCCCAGACCGGCCACTGCCAGACTGGCCGCACCGGTTGTGGGCCGGCGGGCCCCCGGGTAATCCGCATGGGCGTCGCCGCTGTCGTAGGCGTATTCGTATTGTGGCGCCCATTGGGACAAGCCGTACTCCTAGCCGCCGGAATCGTCTTCTGGTCGGAATTCCTACTGGTTTCTTATCGTCCAATGAGGGAGGAAAGTTCGAACAAATTCGCTCTGGCGCGTCCGTTGGCGGTTCTCGGCGCAACGACACTTGTGCCGCGGCGATCGAAGGCGTTACGGGTCAGGCGGGAATAGCCCGCCCTGCCCCGGCAGGGACTTGGGAATGACCAAGGGCCGGTCCAATCGGACGGCCCAACAGCCGCTATTCTTCTTCATCGTGCGAATCGGCCGGCGGGGATGCCGAATGTGTGTGCTGATGATGGCGCAGCACCCGTTTGCCGAAGAAGCTCGAGCCGGCGAAGCCAACCAGAGAGCTGCACAGCAGCGCAAGCGCCGCCCCGCTGGCACCCCAGGCAGGGATCAGCACTACGGCCAGCGCGATATTCGTGATCAGTTGGGCCAGGGCGACCAGGAAGTTGGTCCGTACACGGTCGAGCACAAGCATGGCCTGCCCGAACGGCGCGCCCCCACTCCATGCGACGATCGCGCCGGCGAGCAGGATCGCCGGGACGTAGCTAGCCGTGTAGTAGGGTCGGGTCAGGAACGGGATGACCCAGTATCCAAGAAGGACGACGCACACCATCAGGGCGCCCATGACGAGCACCTGCTTCCTGGCTATTTCGTGGACCCTCGCTCGCAGCGCCTCGGGGCGGTCCTTCAGGCCGGACAGGTAGGGGAAGGCGGTCTGAAGCAAGCTCTGAGGCAGCAGGCGCAATGCCATCGCCACCAGGTTGGCGACGCCGAAAACGGCCACTGTGGGGCCATCCTCCGGCCTACGCAATGCCCTCAGTAGGAAGATGCTGGCGGAGGCATTGGCGAATCCGGAGAAGTTGGCCAGCAGGCTGAAGAAACCGAAACGGGCCAGTTTCAGGAACAGCTTCCAGCTCGCCCGGGCCCGGCGGAGCGATCCGGCGGTAGCCCACAGGAAGATGACCAGGGCCGAGGCCGGCGTGAGTACCATCGCGGCCAGGTATCCCCACAGCCCCAGCCATTTGACCCCTCCGACAACGAGTCCCAGGCCCAGGACATTGGTGATCAGAGAGAGCTTACTGGCCCGCCGGATCTGCTTGCGGGCCTGGAGGAACAGTGGGGGAATCCTCGAGACGGCCACGAGGGGAAGATACATCGCCATAAACAGCATCGGGCGATGCAGTTCGGGCGCGTGCCCGGCTGCGCTGAGGGTCAGAATGACCGCCGCGTAGAGCAGTGCAAATGCCGTCCCGCTCAGGGCGCTATAGAGCACCCCGGTTCTGTAGATGTCCTGACGTGCGGCTTCGCTGGGATCCTCGGCGGCGTACTTGAGCACGCTGGTACAGATCCCCAGATCCGCCGCGATGGCCAGCAGGTTGATCAGGCGGAGAATGTAGATCGCCTGGTCCAGGATGCTTGGGTCCAGAATCTTGGTCAGGGCGATCTGCTGGATGAATGTCATCCCTCGCATACCCACGACCATGATCAGCACATGGAAGACGCCGACGCTGAACATGCGGCGAAGGTCACGATTGGCGTGGGCCCAGAGGCGCCTGACCCGCGACTGCGACGAAGGGGCCAATGGCTCCGGCAAGGGAGCCTCGGGTTGTTTGTCTTCGGCCATGCTTTCGGAAAGGCCTGCCTCGCCTAGCTATCTGAGTGCCATCGTCTGGTATAACGTGAGCAGGTCTTGGTGATAGGTGAGTTCTGCTCCGCTCCCGTAGGGAACGCCGTTGGCCAGGGCATTTTCGGTCTGCCGCGCCAAGTCGGAGGCATCACCGCTTCGGAATAGATACGCTCCGGATGCGCGGTCACACACGTCGCTCGCGACGGCCGGAGTGCCCAAATAGATCGCCTCGGCTACGCTGACGCCCCACCCATCGGCTCGGGTAGGGCGGAGAAGAACGTCGGAGACCTCCAGGACGGGATAGAACTGGCAACCCGGATGGATGAAGAGCACATGCCCTTTGACGTCCGGGGCGTTCGCTCTGTCCTGAATGCGACGCCATAATTGAGGACAGTTCGTCGGGGGCTGGACGAAGCTGACGATGAGCCCGGCGTTTCGGCCACTGCGACGGATCCCCCCCAACACGTCCAACGCCAGGTCGAATCCGTAGAGGTCTTGTCCCTGATAGACGCATACGGTCCCGTTGAAGGCGATGGCAGGACTATGCGTCTCCGCAAAAGCCCAGACTTCTTCCGGCAGTTCGTCTCGGTCGGCCTGGTTCGGTTGCGGCGGGACGAAGGCGGGAAGCACGCTGACCCGGTCCGGGGGGACTCCGGCCGAGAGGATGGTCTCGGCGACCTGGGTGCTGACGCCAATGAGATGATCATGGTTGTGAATTGCCCGTCGGAGTATGCGGCCCAAGAGACCTCGCCTGCGGGCAAGCTGATCCCGAAGGCTGTTGCCGTGGACGGTGAGCACCATCGGGCCCTTCCGCAAGCGATTGCCCAGGCCCTCCAGTATCCTGATATGGGACCGAATCAGGTGTGAATGAACCACGCTGTTCCGCTCGCGCGTCATCATGGTCAGAATCGAGCTTGTCTCATGGCGGAGCGGGTAGACGCCCATTTCCGGGCATCCCTGCCCGCCGACCTGATAGATGCGCACTTCGTGTCCGACGGACTTGAGCAGTTGGTGGACGCGCTGAATGTGGACCGATATGCCGCCGATGGCCCCGCCGAACGCCGGATAGGGCCCAATGATTGCGATCGGCCTGCCCCGGCGCGCGGGAGGGGCGCTGCCTGATTCTCTCGGCAACTCCGCGCCGGCGTCGTGCTCGCCCAACCGGTTTCGGATTCGTGAGGTCATAGCCGACAGTACGCTGCTACAACGGACCTTCGATCATGCTCCAGTTCGTTCTGCTTCGGGAAGATACTCCGAGTTCACCACGACGCGCTGTTTGCCTGCCCGCGTGAGAGAGATCTCTTCCACCTGCCGAAACTCCAGGGCCAGGCCTATCTCTGGTAGGTAGGCGAACGCGTTGCGGATCGCGGCCATTCCCTCGTCGTTGATCTCCACGGCCGGCATGAATCGCAATGTTGCCTTGCCGGGCTTGTCCTGGACGAACTGGAAGCGATAGATCAGCGAGAAGAACGTCCCGTGCAGAGCGTTGATGTTCGTCAGGGGGAAGCGTGTTCCGTCGGCGAGGATCAGGTACTCCTGAATCCGACCGTCGATCCGTGCCATCCGCTGGTGCGCCCGCCCGCAGGCGGGACATGGCCCGGGCTCATCCCACGCGCCGTAGTCGCCCGTGCGATATCGAATCAGCGGCATGATGTCGTCCATGAACCCAGTGGCCGTCATCTCGCCCGTCACGCCTGGTTCGGTGATGAGCTTGCCATCGTCGTCGAGCAATTCGAGGTAACCATGGTGCGGAAGGAAGTGGAACTTCCTAGTATCCTTGCACCACCCGCCGAGTATCGCCATCTCACCATGACCGTAGTGCGAGTACGTGATGCCGCCGAACACCTCGGCGAACAGCTCGACCTGCCAGTCGTACACGTTCTCGCTGCCGCAGAGCACGCCCTTGATCTGGCATCCCAGGCGCTTGCCCGTCCGCTTCATGATGTTCGCAAGTTGCGAGGCCGCCGATGGATAGACGTGAAGCCAGTCCGGGCGGAACTCGTCGATCAGGCGGATGATCTCATCGACGTTGTCGTCGCGGAGATGATACGTGCTGATCGTCAGCCTCCGGCCCCCTTCCTCGCGCACGTGCAGCTTCCGTCCCTGGTCCAACAGCGCGCCACGGAGGGTCACCTTGTGATCGTTGGGGCGGACCCCCATGCGAGACCACAGAGCGTAAACGCAGCCCATTTCCAGGCAGGAGACTCCGCGCCGGCTGATCATCGTCGCCACCGTACCGGTTGATCCGCCCGTGGTATGGGCGACCGTGAACAGCTTGCTCCGCTTCGAGCGGACCATCTGATCGCCCGATTCAAGTAAGTCATGCCGATCGATAGCCGGCAGACGATGCATGTCGGCGACACCCGAAAAGCTCGCCACCTCTACGCCTGCTTCACGATACAGCCGCCGGTAGAAGGGGATGTTTTGCGCCGCGTCGCGGACGATCTCGACGAGCCGGCGGTCGAAGTGCCGACGGATGTCCTCGGCCGACCACGCGTCGGTCGCCAGAGATTCCCGGAAGCCCCGCTTCTGCAGGCGGCTTCTCTGCAAGCCCCACAGTGCCCGGGCCAGGCGGTTGAAGAGGTTGTGGCCTTTCGCATTCATATGCCGAACTCCCTACTCTACCTCGCCAGTCTCATCTTGCCGGCGCGCAGCCGCAAGTCCTTCTTGCTGCGGTGGCCCTCGGCCATGAAGAAGCGGGTGACGGTCTTCGTGAAGTCGCCTGCCCGCTCGGCCATGTGGGTTTCCTCCAGGCGATCATACTGGCACCAGGTCGTGCAGTCATGCCCCGCCCGGAGCAGGTGCCTGCGCAGTCGGCTGATGTGAACCGACACGCCCCCGTACGGGGGAGGCAATGGTCCAATCTGGTGAATATGCATGGCCGCGTCCTCGGGATATCATCAGTCCGACGAGACGCCGCGGCAGGCGGCATCCACGCGGAAGCTCGTTGTGGTCGCTCGCACGCAGGCGTTTACGGTGATGGGGACTG
>SDBT01017747.1_pt1 | contig 11224 bp, 9 predicted proteins | sample 2277101 | NCBI WGS metagenome assembly SDBT01 (sample SAMN10404973, study PRJNA504765) | marine sediment metagenome | isolation source: marine sediment core GS10_PC15, 103 cmbsf | place: Arctic Ocean: Southern Knipovich Ridge | collected 2010 | reverse complement strand
CACGAACTGGCTTCGACAGATCGACACTCTTGGCTCCCAGCTCGACCGAGATTGACCCCATAATAGCTACCTAAATCCCATCATTTTAAGAAGTTGCCGTCGGCTGAGATTTTTGACCCTACGGGGAAGAGCACTTCTCTCTGGAAACGGGAGGCCGCACTGTCGTCGTCACCCCCTCGCAGGCGCTGGGCGACAAGGTGGAGCAGATCATACAGGACGTCGCCGGCTGATCCCTTCAGCCGGGCCGTGATCCGCGGCCATTCTCTTCAGCCCGGTGCAGCGAGCTCTGGCAGCGCCACGGCGTTGCCTGGGTCGACGAGACTGCAGCGCGTGGACGAGCTTTTTCCCGCCTGCTATGTGCAGCCCCACCATCAGTTCGTCCAAGACGTAGAGCGACCGCGGAGGCCTCTGGCTCTCCCCTTCCCTCCGTGCGCCTTATTTTTCCTCTTTCTCGACGGCCTGGCTCTTTCATGGCGCCTCGGCCTTTTTCAGATTGGAAGCTTCTCCCGCAGCACCCAGAATCACTGCATGAGTGCTCACAAGAAGCCTTAGGGAGGGCAGCCCGCCATCCCGAAAGGAAATTTTTGTCATCCTCATTAGTGACTAGAGTAGCTATCGAATCCATATGGGTGCGATCTAGAAAACATAGCCGAATTCGACAGCAAGATCCGGAACTTCATAATAGATTCCGCCCTTGCTGACCATACCTATGCCCGCAGAGAATCGAAACAGCAGGCTGTTTCTTACTGCCTCCATCAGCAGTCCGACTGTAAATGCTGCATCACTGATATCTATCTTGTGCCTCTCCATTTCATCAGTTTCGGTAAAGATTACATCCCCGCTGGCGTTGATGTAGCCGATTCCTGCCCCTGCGCCAATCTTGAAAGTGGGCAATTCATCGTCTTTGGAGGGCCCCCAGAATATCATCGGTGTTAAATACATCATGTAACCCGATGCGGAAGTCCCCAGTTCCTGAGAACTATTGCTCGCGCCCACCAATTGCTTGTCGGTGTCGAAATGGCGGAAGGCACAGAGGACGTACCAGCCAAAATCCGACTGCCCGAAATATTGGTAAGGCGATCCGATGTCGACCAGAATCGTAGGCTGAAAGCCGCTGGAGAGTGTTCCGAATTCATCTCCCCAGAAGCTCTCCTTAACGTGAATCCGCTGCTCCTTGAGAGAAACTCCCAACGTCAGATTCCATTTTTCAAACCAACCCTTTGAGGAAGTCGGTTCATCCGCCTTTATTTCTCCCGGGCAAAGAGTCAAAGAGATTACTGCCCACAACACAACAACGAAAAAGCTTGTTCCCGCACGTGTACAGCCTCTCTTGTTTCTACTCCGGCATTCCCTTTTGTTGGTTCTTGACTTCATTCTTCAGTTCCTCGATTTCTTTCTTCGAATTCTCTTGCCTCGACCTCGAAAGGAATTTCACTGAAGGCTTTCCCAAAATTCCTGTACCGTATGTAGTTCTTCCCCTCGTAAAACAGATAGTGGAGAAGAACCTGCGCAACACCGTAGCGATGGAATTGAGCGATGTGAAAGAACTCATGCAAAGGGACCTCTCCGTCCTTTTCACGGTGATACAGTGTCTTGCCGAAAGCTATACACTCAACACCAACCTTTTTCGGAAGCCAGTGGCCCCGCTTGACCCTGAAGTCCACTCCTTCCTTGAGGTCGAGTTTGTATTTCATGGCTTTGCACTCTCCTCTCTTGCCCCGTTGCCCAATGCTCTGATCTTCTTGAAAGCATCCGTTGTTTCACTCTTGCACATCTCGGGCCAGAGCTCGTACGTCTTCTCCACAGGAAGAGGCAAGACTTCAGACTTCTCCATTTCCCCAGCGAGACAATGGACGATGCACTCCCGCACGGGGTGGCCGCACCGCCCACGGAACCTCTCCCACACTTTACTGAAGCCTTCGGTGGTTACGTTGCCGAGACCTGCTTTCAGAAGGGGGCAGGGCTGGACATTTCCTTTGGCGTCTATATAGGTCTGCTGGCCAGACGTCGCTGTACAGCCGAACTTGTATGGCTCCTCGTTGTACCACGGCATGACGATGGCAATCCGGCGTTTGCTCTTGTTGTTCCTCCTGTAGAAGTCGATCAGGATTCTCTTGTCCTCGCTGGTCAGGAAGAAGTCGTAGCCCTCGGATTCGATGGCCCTCCCGACCGGCCTGATTTCGTTGAGCTGAATCGAGTGGGCTCCCAGTGATTCCGCAAAGTCGACGACTTGAAACAGCTCGCCGTTTCGGACCATGGAACTTGTCGTGCAGCAGACAACGGAGACGTAGAACCCGAGCGAGGCTGCCTCTTCGATGGTATCGCATGCCGCCCGGTATGCATGCCTATGGTTCCTCTTGGTGTTGTGGGTCTCCTCGTCAGAGTGATCGAGGCTGACACATATCCCCTCAAGGCCTGCCTTCCTGAGTTTCCTCAGCCTCTCGGGCGTGGCGCCGACACCGGACGTGAATATTCTCGTATCCATCGTCTCTTTCGAAAGCTCGACAAATTCCAGCAGGTCTTCGAAGCGGGACAGGGGCTCGCCCCCCACGAAGAAGATGAGCGGAAAATCAGCGTCGGCTATCTCCTGTATTGTTTTCAGGATTATCTCTTTGGACATGTCATCGTCCTGGGTGTTTTTCACGTGGCAGTGAACACAGCGGCAAGGGCATCGGTTCGTTATGGAAATCTGCGCAAAGTTGGGCTTCGGCGGGAAGGAATCGGAGGAATTGTTGTTGAACATCTTTGCGCAGTAAGCGCTTGGAAAGTACGGCGCGAAAGGATCGATGAAGACTTTTTTTCCTACACGAGAGTATTTCGCTTCTCGCAGGAGTGACGTGACGGTTTTTTGCTTCCTCAGGGAGCGCACGATCTGTTTCGCAGTCCTTTCCCCCGTCAGAAGAGCGCGGCCGTGGTGCTTCATCAGGAAGAAGAGCAGTCGGGCCCGAAGCAGGGATGTTCCCATCACACGCCTCCCGCAAAGTGCAGAATCACAATAAGTACAATCAAGGCAGCAAAAGCCGCCATACCAACTCCACGGGGACGAGGGATCGTAATCGATGAAACCATAAGAAGAGCAAGGCCGAGCAGTACCACGGCCGAGGCGACAGCTGACGGGCGGCCGAGAAAGGCTCCCGACAGGACGAGCGCGGCAAGTGTAGTCGGCACCCCGGTGAATGAATCATTCTCGGATTGGTGAAGATTGTAGCAACCAAGGCGAGTGAGGGCGCTCACTAGATAGGCCATGGCCGCCGCCGACCACAGCATTGCCACCAACAGCGATGCCGTGATGTCGGTCAGAAGGTAAATGCAGGCTATCGGCACAAAGCCGAAGACCACAGCATCGGCAAGGCTGTCCAGCTCAACGCCGAACGCTTTCCGGTCCTCGCTGCGGGGAAAGCGTCTCGCATATCTGCCATCGAAGGTGTCCAGCAGCGCGCACAGCGCCAGGAGACCCCCCGCGATGTTCCAGGAATCTGCCCTTCCGGCAGCCATGACCGCAAGGAGCCCCGTCAGGAGCGATCCGTAGGTCAGGGCATTGCTCCTGTGTAGGTAATGCAGCGGAGTCAGCACGCTCATTTCCTCAACACCTCCTCCAGAGGGAAGAGGCCGTAGAGATTCCGCCAGGTAGAAACCACCCTACGCATAAAGCGCTGGGGCCGAAAACAGTCTATCATCGCGTACATGCCGAAGCGGTCAACGAGAAGATCGTGAAGCGAGAGGCCGAAACCCTCCACCCATTCATTCGGATCTATTTTCACGCGTGCTTCTCTTTCGAGCTCAGCCCGGTGGAACTCCAGATAGTGGAATACTTCCCTTCTGTCAGCCCCGGGCGCCAGAACGAAGCAGAGAAATTCCGCCAGATCGTGCTGGGGAACACCAACAGTTGCCAGTTCCCAGTCGTAGGCGCACAGCCGCATTTCCTTACCTTCACGTCGCAGGGCTATATTGCGGGAGTTGAAGTCGTTGTGTGTGAGCGTCCGTGTCATTTCGTCCAGTCGCTGCCATCTCGAGTCAACTTCTTCCACGAGACGACGCTGCAGTTCTCTCATGTCCGGCCCCGCCCACTCGCTGAAGCGGCGGCAGGCGTTCTCGGCAAGAGCAGACCAGAGATCCCCCATCTGCGCGCGTTTTTTTCCGGAAACGACCGGACCAAGCCAGGGCTGCCCCATGAGCTTTTCCTCGCGGCCAAACCAGACGGAGTGCAGCGACGCCAGCCCGCGGAGTGCGGACTCGATCCTTACCTCGCTCCAGGTCTCGATGCTGTGTGCGGAATCGATCATATCCAGACTTGATATGTCCTCGAGCACCAGGATCCATTCTCCCCTCTCATCATCACATCGGCTACCCAGCACGGCCGGCATGTGGCGGCGAAAGCTCTTGTTACGCTGCAGGTAGATACCAATCTCGCGCACGTGCGAACCGGCAAGGCCGATTTCCCACCCGTGGCGGGCGAAAGCCCTGCCCATCGCGGGACTGCACTGCCCTGCCACCTGGATGGCAACATCGATGGCATGTTCATCCCGGGCTTTTTTCTTCACTATCACGGTCAGCGCCTCCGGGGCTCCGCCGTTTTTGGAAAACATAACCCTGCAGCGATCGAGTCCTGCGGCGTTCCCGTACTTCCAGGAAGCAAGCTCGGAGATGATACTGTGCTCCGAATTCAACGGCTCCATCTTCACTTCCAACACTTTGACTTTGTCTCGCCCCAGGATTCCCCTGAAAATGTCAGAGAGGAGATCTTCATCCGAAACTGTCTGCGCTCTTCCCTTCCTCGTTCGCCAGCCGTTGGACGCCTCTGGCAGGAAGCCGCTGTCGACGTAACTCTGAAAGTAGCGATCGAGCAGGCTTGCCCCCAACCTGGGGCTGCCGAGGGAGTATCCCTGAAGGGCTCTCAGGGTCTGATCACCATTCACACGGCTCCTTCTCGATTCCTCATAGAGCTCCGGAAGCGTCAGCCCACCCTCGCCAGCGGGCTCATTGGAAAAGAACGGCAGCAACTCGCGGCGGGGATGGTCCGTGGCGCGGGACTCAAGTACCAAAAGCTCTAGCCACTCCCTGAAGGGGACGATCTTCACTTCGTAGCCGTAGAGGTTCAACCACAGGACAAATTCACGCCAGTGCCGCTGGACGGGATTGACAAGATGAAAAATCCGCTTTCGCTCGCCGCTGGAGGCAAGAGACACAATCGCGTCGGCCACATAATCGACCGGGCAGCAGTCCATGTTCCAGTCGAGATCGGGAGCAGTACCCATCAGGATCGTCGCCTTGACGAGCCTCGACAGAAGGTCGTCCGTTTTGACGGCGCCTGAAGAGCGATCACCGGTAACCAGGGAAGGGCGAAAAATGGCAACAGGCACGCCCCTTTCGCCGGCCTGGCACACAAGCGCCTCAGCCACACACTTACTCTGTGCGTACCCGAGGTGTATCCCCTGCAGGAAGGGATGCACGTCGTCGTCCTCGCTTACTTCGCGAGGCCCGGCAGTCGAATAGCAAACGCTGACGGACGAGATAAAATGAAATAACTTTGTCCTCGCCGTGCATGCAAAGCGGAGAAGCTCTCTTGTCCCTGAAACGTTTGTGTTGCGGAGAGCGCCGTAAGAATAGACCCAGTTCACGTTAGCAGCCGCGTGATACACCGCGTCCGTCTCGTCACTAAGGGCCTCATAACGCTTTCTTTCAAGCCCGAGAAGCGGCGATGCAATATCACCTTCGACTACTTCAATCCGGGAATCGAAATCGGCCTTCCAGATCCCCCAGCCCAGCATGGATGTTCTTATGCGATCCCGGGCACTCCTGCCCCCGGCGGGTCGGGCCAGGCAGTGCACCTTCACATGCATCTTCTGCAGCAGCGATCTCAGAATAAACCCTCCGAGAAACCCGGTCGCCCCTGTGAGGAGTACACCACCACCGGCGCTTCCGCGCATCGGCGGTGCCACCGGACGGATATCTGGCGACAGCACACTGTCGCTGACCATTTGCTCCATTCCACCCTGGAATACAGCGACGCCGGCATCGGCAGACGTGAGGTAACGCTCCAGGGAGTCGAGGTCGGGATGTTCCAGCAGGACCGTATCGGAAAGCCGACGGTCGAGCGTGCGCTCTATGGCCGCCGTCAATTCGATCGTCGCAATGGAGTCGAGTCCGTAACGTGTGAGCGGCACGTTCCGCTCCAGATCACCTGTTGGCACGTTCAGGCATCCCGCGGCGAGAGCCGCGAGAATGTCGGAGAGGTCCCCGGCCACTTTATGTCCTTTCATGCCCTGCCTGCGGCCACGACACGCTGGGTCCGAATCCACTGCGCAACAGGCTTGAAAGTGCCCGTCTGGAGTGCCTTGCGGCACAAGTAGCGCTGGATTTTGCCGCTCGACGTCTTTGGGATTCTCCCCGGCGGCAGAAGCGCCGCCCGGTACAACTGCAGCCCATGTTCCTCGGTGACTCTCTGTTGAAGGGCTTCAAGCACCGAATCGAGCACCAGCCTCTGCCGCAGCCGGCTCCGCTCAACTTCAGCGACTACGGCCAGCCTCTCCCCGTCATCACCGTGGAGCGCGAAGGCGGCGACACAACCGGGACGGATCGCGTCATGACACTTTTCGATCGATTGCTCGATGTCCTGGGGGTAATGTTTTCTCCCCCGCACGATGATGAGATCCTTGATGCGGCCGGTGACCACCAGCTCGCCGCGGGAGAGGAAACCGAGATCTCCCGTGCGGAGAAAAGGACCCTCGCCGCTTCCCGCCAGAGCGGCGCCGAAAGTTTCCCGGGTTTCCGCCGGTCGGTTCCAGTATCCCATGGAGCCACTGGGGCTGCGCAGCCAGCTCTCGCCGATTTCCCCCGGCCCAACGAGCGTATGGGCTTCGGGGTGAGCGATGACGACGCTGGTTCCGAACGAGCAGGGGCCGCAGGCGGTGAACGTGACCGAGTTCCCCTCCGCCGCATCCCGCTCCACTGCCTGATCGGCGGCCAGCCTGGCGGCGTCGAGCCCCACGAGTCTCGGCTCATCCGACAGCCGGCCGCTCGAGACGAGGACCGTAGCTTCGGCAAGCCCGTAAACGGGGTAGAAATACCGCCGCCTGAACCCGCTCTCGCGGAACGCGTCGTGAAAAGCATTAAGGGTGCTCCACCGTATCGGTTCAGCTCCGTTGTAGGCGACCCTCCAGCTGCTCAGGTCTATCTGCCTCCGCTCCTCCTGCGTTGTCTTCCGCACGCAAAGGTCGAAGGCGAAGTTGGGTCCGCCGCTGTTTGTCGCCCGGTATTTTGAAACGGCCTGCAGCCAGCGGTAAGGCTTCTGCAGGAAGGACGCCGGAGCCATGAGGTAGGAGGGGTAACCGCCGTAGACCGGCAGCAGCACACCGTTGACAAGACCCATGTCGTGGTACACGGGGAGCCAGGAAACCGACACGCTCTCCTCGTCGTTCTCCGCGCAGTGATCTATGTATGCAAGATTATGAAGGAGGTTGCCGTGGGTCACCATCACCCCTTTCGGTGACGATGTCGATCCTGAAGTGTACTGTAGAAAAGCGAGAGAGTCATTATCAAGATCGGGCTGACTCCAGTAGGCCGCCTCACCGGGAGGCACATTGTCAGTCGCAAGCCAGCGGGCTCTTCCGAGCACCCTCGATTCGCTGGACATTTCGGAACTCAGGCCGACCATACTCCCGGTGCAAAGGACAACACTCACTTCGGCATCGTGCGCTATTGCTTTGCAGCGCTCCAGCCCCCGTATCGGCCTCACCGAACGCGGAGGGTAGGCGGGAACCGCCGTCACTCCCGCATAGAGGCAGCCCCAAAAGGCCGAGACGAAATCGAGCCCGGGAGGGTAGATAAGGAGCGCCCGCTCTCCCGGGACGACCCGTCTCAGCAGCATGGAGGCAATGCCGCGGCTTCTATGATCGAGTTCGCCGTAGGTAAGGCTGCCGGCCTCTCGCTCCCCGTCGGACAGGAACGTGAAGGCCATCCTGTCCGGCGTCTCCTGGGATCGCTTGCGGACAATATCCATCAGAGTGCACGGCCCTTCACTTTTCATGACCGTCTCCATAAGGAAGAGGTTCCGGACCCTTCGCACGCAGGTTAGCCAGGAATCGAACGTAGACATCACGAACGGCCTCCTTGTTTTTCAGCAGGTCGACAAGCTCCCAGCCTTCAGTGGAAATCTCCGGAAGTACATAGAAGTGAACTGTTCCGGGGATCACTCCATATCCCATACCTGGATTGATCTCAACGGGAATGTCGATGTACAGCGGCACGATGGGAACTTGAAGGCTGGTTGCAAGGTGGAAAGAGCCCTTGTTGAAGGGGCCGATCTTTCCATCGAGAATGCGCCGCCCCTCGGGGCTGAGGTAGACCGAATCGCCGGTCCGTCGAAGAACGCGATCGGCGTTCTGAAAGCACCTGACGCGGGCTCCTGGTTTCGTTTGCGAGGGTGTGAAAAACGCTCCTATGAGGTGGCTGATGATACCCAGGGGGATTATTTTTCGAAACTTGCCGCGCATGAAGTAACGTGTCCTCGGCAGCCCCAGAGAGAGAAGGATAAAGATGTCCAGAGTCGATGTGTGGTTCGCAAGGTAGATGGTTTGTGTCACAGGATAGGGCCCCTTCCTGTGCACGATCACATTTACCCCGGCCGCCATGAGAATCCCTCTGGAAAGCCACTTTGCCAGCACCTCGGCGTAGAAGCGCCGTGCCCGGAAGAAGGTGACAAAAGCCACCACCATCATCACGACGGCCGTCAAGCACATGAGGACCGACATCACCGTCAGCCAGAAAGCCACTCTCATCTTTCCCCGGGGGGACGCGAGCCGCCGGCGTCGCCATTCGAGCCGTTCTTGTCTTCGAGCGGTTTCTTCGGTCGCTCTTTCCTGGTCCGCCCTCTGCGTGACCCTCATGGGGCCCTCCTGCAGACCACGGTCTGCATGGAAAGGTTGAGCTGCCTCTCGAAGAGGAGCACCGGTGAAAGGAGCACCTGGCCGAGAAAATACGGCAGAACCACTTTCCCAAGGTCAAGTCCACGCCCTTTGAGCAGCTTGAAGGCCGCGCCGGCGAAGAGGTAGAAGTACGCCGGGTAGGCCCCATACGGCAGGTAATCGACAACTTCGAGCCCCGCTTTGGCCACATGCCGCAACAGGGTGTCTCTCGTGAAAAGAACCGTGTGCTGCGGCGCCTGCAGCCCCGGCCAGCGATCGCCGTAAAGGCGGTAGGAGAGACTGTCGAGGCGCGGCACCTCTATCACTACGCGCCCGTTCGGCTTGAGAGCCTCCCGGGCGTGGCGCAGGCTGCGATGGGGGTCGTAGTCGTGCTCGAGAAAGTGCCACATGCTGACGAGATCGAAGCGCCCGATTCCTATGTCAAGATCATAAAAGAGACCGCAATGAAAATCGATCTTTTCAAAACCGGGAAGGTGCCCGAGATCGATGAAGTCGACCCCGGAAGGATTCGCCCCGTAAAGGGCCAGCAGCTTCGTGAGAAACGTCCCCGCCCCGCACCCCACGTCAAGCACCTCGCTCGCTTCATCGAGATCGACATAACGTCCTGCTATCTCCGCTTTTTTGCAGTCGAGGCGGTCCATGGCGCGCTCGACAAAGCCTTCCAGGAGTCCCCAGTTGCGGTTCTTGCGGTGCGCTATGTACTCGTCGTCGTAGTACGCCTTGACGGCTTCTATGTCGAGCCGCGGATGCTGGTACGCCAGCCCGCATTCGTCGCACAGAACGAAAGAAAAACGCCCCGGCTTTCCCGTCAGGTCGTCCTCGGCCGTAAGAAAAGGACTTCCCTGCCGGCTTCCGCAGTAATTGCAGCAGGCTTCTTCCATCGATTGAGCCGGAGATTCAACCATCATCGGACTCCCAGGGAAAAATTGACGACCAGAAGGAACCCAAGGGCAAAAACGGAATAGCTCGAACTGCGCGACTGAAGATGCAGCCCCCGGCGCTCGAAAAGCTCACGCAGAACCAGGAAGGCTGCCACCCCTCCCGCTCCCTGCAGGATGGCTGCCGCACCGCTGCCGCCGGCCATCCGAAGCGCCATGAGAAGCGAGACAACAAGCAAGGCGGCTGCCTCCAGCCGACGAATCTGTACGACACGGGAGTTCTGGTTCAGTTCCCCGTCGTGCAGCGCTTCGTACATTGAAAAGGAGATAAAGACCATGACCACCGCGAGAAGAAGCGACCACATGTCGCCGCCGTCCCCGCTCAGGAAAAAGACGATCACCGGGTACTTGACAAGGACCACGTGGTAAGCGAATACCCGGCTGTGCAGGATGCCCCTCAGCAGATTGTACCACAGCAGATACGCCGCATTCAGAAGCAGAAAGACCCAGAGACGACGGGGAGGTCCCGGCTGTGCGGCCAGGAGAAGAAGGTTCACCGTGAAAAGGGCCGCCGTCAAATAAATGAAAGGCAGAAGAGTTTCAGCCCGTGCCATGACCCGATCGGGGTGCTTCTGCCGGTCTCGGTCGATATCGCTTATGTCGTCCCAAAGCCTGAACTGCAGCAGGAGCGTAAGGGCGGGCAGAAAAGAGAAAATCGTTCCAAAGAAAGAAATCGAGCGCCCTCCAGACATACCAGAGACCACCAGAAACACGGCGCAGGGAAGGTACACGCCGGGGGCAAATCGGGTTTTACGGTACTGCCTGAAGATGTCAGCCCACGATCTGTACACTGCCTTGATCCCCGTCGACCTCAATCATCCGGCCGGTTTGAATTCTCTGCGTGGCGTTTGTTACACCAACCACCGTCGGTATGCCGTACTCGCGGGCAACTATGGCGCCGTGCGACAGCATACCGCCCCGCTCCATAACGAGGCCGCTAACCATGAAGAAAACCGGAGCCCACCCCGGATCCGTCTGCCGCGTGACGAGCACGTCGCCGGCGGAGAGACTGCCGGACTGGGAGACATCCGTTAGCACCCTGGCTGTGCCTGTGACCTTCCCACCGCACGCTCCTACCCCAAACATCGCTCCCTGCTCGCTACGCTCCTCCGGTGACTCCTCTTGTTTCCTGGTATAGGGGCAGGCGGATGCTCCCTGCGCCAGAGTCATCGTGTCAGGCAGGTTCATCGTGCCAAGCCTTCCGTGCTCCTCGCGCCGGATCTCGACAAGAGCGCCCACCCGGTCGGCAAGTTCAGAAGTGCCCGAAACCAGTCCATCCAACTCCTGGTACGTGAGAAAAAAAACATCCTCTCTCTCCTTGAGAACACCCTGTCCTGAGAGTTCCTCTCCGATCCTAAGCAC
>SDBT01017746.1_pt1 | contig 11225 bp, 11 predicted proteins | sample 2277101 | NCBI WGS metagenome assembly SDBT01 (sample SAMN10404973, study PRJNA504765) | marine sediment metagenome | isolation source: marine sediment core GS10_PC15, 103 cmbsf | place: Arctic Ocean: Southern Knipovich Ridge | collected 2010 | reverse complement strand
AATGCGGGGTTTCGCCCCTACTTTTAACAAAAGTAGATCAAAAATGATGCACTGAAAGGAGCTGCGCTCCTTTCGAACCTAGCAGGCTTATTGCCTGCGGCGGTTTGGGCACTTTAGTGAGCCGCCAGGCGAGCGTCCAAAGTGCAGCGCATCCTCCGTGGCCCGCAACTATTTTTCTAAATTCATTTTAAGAGACAACGGGACTCATAAAATGACTGAACGTTACGATAGGCAGAAAGTAAATAGTAGACACTGTGTACTCTTTTCCAAGCCAAAAATCAATGATGACTTGTTTTATTACGATTTTGATACTCACGAGTGGCGAGAGGTGATACCACTAGATAACTTACCTTATGGCTTATGTATCTATAAATTTGTAGACGAGGATGATGAATCAAGGTGTGTAGTCACATGCCGCGATTCTTATCGCTTATCTACTAAACCCGACACCGACGATGCAGAACTAGAAAAAGAACGACAGTGGCGCGATCAAATAGTTAACGGTACTGAGGTGGAATATGTTGACCCTAAAAAGGGTACTGCGCAGAGAGCAAAGGTCTTGTGGTTCAAATCCGACATTATTCCCGGTGTAGTTTATTGTGGCCCGCATAAGCGTCCAAACGTTAATGGTTGGTATATCTACAAGGAGAGTTTACGTCTTGCCAAGAGGGGATCACATATCCCATTACTAACTGATGAGGAACTTGCTGAGGAGCAATGTACAAAAGAAAAAGCTGAAGAGAGATACAACAAATGGCAAGATACAGTACAGAGTTGGAAAGATAAACTACCATATATTTCTTGTGAAAAGTATGCAGACAGTACATTCTTCATGGGTGGATCCGTACGGGTGTATGATACTCGGGAATACTGGCGGAGTGTTAAGAAGTATACTAACGAGATTACTGTTAAATCTATTTTAGATTGGTGTATCGAAAACCATAAAGATGGTGAGAAAGTTGAGAATATCGAGAAAAATAAGGAGATCGAGGTATATAAAGATACCGTTCAGTTATGCATTTTGGGTGAAGCAACAGTTGCAAAGGATTATGAAGCATCTTTCATTCGCCGCGAAATACTAGTCCCGCAAAACGACCAGAAACCTCCAGTAAAATTATCAGATTTTGACTTTATCTTTGATATCAAAGTGCACGATGCTACTTTTGCTTATATGCATTGTGGCGACCTGGATCCAAATGGTGAGTGGGGACGTCATTTCGACATGATAAAGGTTAATAATGTGTTTACATTCCCCGACATTACATATGAAAACCCACTCCACCAAGCCCAAAGTGGATCAACCTTTTGGTTTTATACTGACGGTTCTAGAATTACCTATAAAGCTGGCTGGAAATACATGGATGTTAATAGATTAATGGCAGAGATGAGTAATTGGACTATTAATGAACTTCAGGGTAAATTACTCCTTAATGGTCACATGTGGGCACCAAGCGTGTCTTTTCCTGTAGAGGATATTATAGAGGTCCCACGACCGCAACAGAAAAATGAGGATTGATTTGGCCTTTGGACGCTTCTTGGAACGCAAAACGTTCCAAGAAGCCGCGTCGTTTGTTACTTTTTAACAAAAAGTAGGTTAAAAACAGAAGACGGTCTCTTCTTTGGTTTCTTTCTAAGAAAGCGGGGCGGGGTGCAAAGGCCACACTTACGTATGAACCATTTGCCGATGCCCCGGTTGAGTCCACAGTTGGTAAGACCCTGGACTTTGGGTTGGAGGAGGATCCCGATTATAAACCTCCTGAGCCTGATGTCCAGAAATGTCGCATATCCAAGCTAATCATATGTAATTGCGGAGCGCTACAATTACGATGTACTCACTCTACGTCGCGGAACGCGTCATGGAACGCGTCATGCGTGTAGTCTCTGGCGAGGAGGGGTGATATTTCCCCGGGAGATAACCTATATTGCCCGGGGCAAAAACTTTCGAGATCAAATACAGCCAGCAACAACCAAACAGTAGAGCTGCACCAACCCACACTATCAATATGGTTTCCACAAATTCCCACATTTCAGTTTGTTTGTAATACTCGAAAAGGTTGAGCCGGTATATCAATTTTCTCACTATATTACAGAAGTACGGTATTCTACCATAAATCATCTCATCAGTGTTCGAACTGTGCACGCGTAATAGATTAATGGCAGAGATTGGCAATTGGACTATTAATGAACTTTAAGGTAAATTACTCCTTAATGGTCACATGTGGGAGCCAAGCGTGTCATTTCCTGTAGAGGATATTATAGAGGTCCCACGACCGCAACAGAAAAATGAGGATTAAATTTAATAAACCATTGATGCCTGTACGGCATATATGGTTTAATTTTGGAAGCTTACAGCTTGCTCTCGTACAGCCGGTAGGTGAGATTGATACGTGGTTCAGTGACCTTTTTTCGTTTGGGTACGCTATGTTTGTATTGTTCTTGACAATCGTCATACATCACTGCCAAGTCACCATGGACTAACGGATAGGTCCATACTTTTTTGTCACTGTTTCTACGGACCTTAAAGTCTCGGGTCGCGCCCAAACTTATGCTGGCAATCACATCACTAGCTAGACCGGGCTCGTCGTCTGCGTGCCAGCCGATGTAGTTGTCTCCGTCCTGATACAAATTGCAGAACACACTATTAAATTCAACCTGTCGACCCAACTCCTTATCAATCACTGCTGCAGCGCACTCACCAAGGTCGATCAACAGTTGGGTCATCTGCAGCGGTTCATTCTTCTTTCCAGCGTAGACATAAGTGTGACCTGTGGGCGCAAACCACATCACCTTGCGCGGCTCATCAAAGGTCTTGCCGTACATAGCGATCTTTTCTTGACGCCATGGATACTCAAGAAGCTCCTCAAAAACTGTAGCTGGATCTGGACAGAACCCAGGGATATGCAAGAGTGGCGGGTTAGCCATTGCTACCATTTCGACTAGAGAGGGTAGTGGAAATCAATTTTGGCCTTTGGACGCTCGCCTACGCAAGCTCCGGCTTCGCTAAAGGCCCCAAACCTGCCCGCTTTTCAGAAGATTTGTGATGCGAGTGTAGTACTTACCCCATTCACTATCCATTCCGTTATGATAGGCTAATACTGCGGCATTTCCCACGGTCGTCGTGTTAGCTTTGCGGAGAGCCTCCTCATCGTGTTCTGGACTGATCATATCCCGGAATTTCTCCAAAAAGTGGGGGTTTTTAGAGTATCGGCGAGCAATTGCATCTGCATAAGTCATCTGTTCTTCAATTGATATGTACAGAACTGCCGGATACGCCTTGCCAAGTTCTTTGAGTGATTTATATAACCCCAAATTAGAATATCCTATTGGATTGAGCATCATCTCTTCCACGGGTATATCGATCCAATTATTCGGGTCGTACTCTTCGAGGCTATCCATTTTATATATCAAGCCTTGTCCTTCTTTTTAAACAGATTATTTAAAGGGTATATTGATCAGCAATAAGATGCAACGTACAATTGTTAAATACAAAAGTTTAGAATTATTATGCAACCCCGATACGGTTACAAAGTACCGCGAGGAAAAGCTCAAACTAGACAAAGTTATACAGACTGATGAGATCTTTACATCAGTCTCTAAAGGAACAAGAGCCAAAGATACTGATCTATCCTCCGTGTTTGGAACTACTAATGTTCAGGCGTGTATTGAAATTATGCTCCAAAAGGGTACTTATCAAATAAGTGCCGCTGAACGTAAAGAACGTGTTGATGCAAAGCGAGCTGAAATCATTGGTTATATCACCAAGAACTATCTCGACGCCCGTAACAAGTTACCAATACCTTATACCCGTGTTGAAGCTGCTCTAGAACAGCTAAAGATACGCGTCGATGCCGAAACACCAACCGATAAACAACTAGCACAGATTCTAAAGAAACTACCATCAGCCCTCCCACTTAAAAAGCAGCAGGGACTACATGGCGCGCTCCGCATCCCACACCAGTACGTAGGTGGAGCACAGAGCATCGTCCGCAAGTTTGGTACGTTGGACTTTGAGCGCTACGACTCTGCGGGGGCAATCTTTGAGGTTACAGTGACGGGAGGAGAAACAGAACACTTTCTGTCCGCAATCGGAAAGTTGACTAAAGACAGCTATCAGTTTGATGTTATCAAGGACTAATCCTCAGACTTTAGTCGCACCAAAAATTCACCAGGGCGATTTTCATCGTGCCAGAGTTGGCAGTAGCGGAGAATAAGCCGATCGCCAAATTTTGCGTTGGCGTATGAGATACTCTCGCGGTGATGTTGGCGATGATAGTTTTCGGCAAGATCAATCATATCTTTCCAACAGGCTCTGTCAACCTCGAATATTTTTTTCGTTTTAACCTTTACAGTGAGATTAGGAAGGACTGATATAGTATTAGAGCGTCCAATAGTTGAATATCTATCAGAGCGAGGATTGTATTGCAACGTTCGGTCCAGGCTAGGAAGAACGACCATAGTATTGGATCGTTCAATACGAGAATTAGGCTGCATCTCTCGCTGTTGATTTAAAAATTGAGCGCAAGCGCAAAACAATCAATTTTTAAAATATCATCCACTACCGCGTCGGAGGGCGTGGGCGGAGCACTCTCGTGGAAGACGAAGCCGCGCCGCAGCCCTGGGCAGGAGTTCGAAGTGCTCGACGTCGTTTGGAGGCTGGTTGGTTAGTTTCAGTTCGGGATCTCTTTTTGGGACCCCGTTGGGCTGCTTTCTTAGCGTCTGCTCTTATTTTACGCTTCTTAGCAGCGAGTTGTAACCGCATCTTTTTAAGTTGTTCTTGTGCATTTTCTTGTTGTTCCTTGGTCTTGACAATGTTTGCTACCCCTCGTTCAGCGTTACGGAGGTTACAATTATAGCGAGTGACTGTCTGCTGCTTTTTGCGAATTCTTTGCTGCAAATTCTCTAATGCTCGGTTGCTGGCAACGACTGCAGTCGATGTTGATGGATCCTCCTTTTGTAGTTCACTCCAAAACTCCCAGCTCTTTACATCTTGCTCAAGCTCTCCTTGATCCCGACCAACGTATTGTTGAAGCACACTGATTACTTTGGCCGGGGTTAGTTGTTTGGGCACTGCTCCGGTCGGTAGCTCTAGATCCACCTCCGCAAAGTGAGATACCATCCGTTCCAACTGTTGTTTGTCTACATAGTCCAATTGGATCTCCTTGTCGATCCGTCCAGGACGGAAGAGAGCGTCGATACCCTCTCTATTATTGAAACGTTCCCTAGTATTAGCAGTGATGAAGAGGATCCGACCAAAGGTCTCAGCAACCCCGTCTAATTCGTTAAGGATGCCCCCAAGACTAAGCTTGCTATTACCACCATACCTATCGAACATTGTCGACCGATCAAAATCCTCCAGCGCTAGGATGTAGGGGCGATTACCAGTAAGTTCAGTGATCCGAGTCATCAGTAGCGTAAATTGAGAGTTGTTAGTGAGATCATTCATTTGCACACTAAAGATATCCAGGTGGTATTCGTTGGCAATTGCTTTGATGGTACTAGTCTTGCCAGTACCAGGAACACCGTGTAAAAAGTATCCCCTTTTATAGGGGATACCTTGAGTATCGTACAGCTGTTGGTTGTCGAGAAACCACTCTACATCTTTATACATCTCCCGTTCTGCAGTTTCAGAGAGGATTGTGTTTTTAATCCTCTTGTTGGTCAAGGTATTGACTAATGACCAGTAAGCATGGACATGTTCTTTGTCACCCTTGCCTTCTCGTTCAACAACTGCACGATAAATGCGCAGACAGCGGCTACTCTCTCGGTATTGACAGATGTTCTCTACATATTGCTGTAGGTCTTTAACCTTTGCAGTATTAGAATAGATAATAATTTGATTATTGACGGTGGTCGTTCCATTGGTCGTTCCATTGGCAGCAGCGGCAGTGGTCTCCTTAGTAACCTCAAACTTCACATCATGGGTTCCCCACTTTTCAGTGATAGTTCCGCGAATATCAGCACCTTCCAACCCGATGACAATTTCGCCATCTTTTGGCTGTAGTGTACATGCACGTACTTTTTCGATATGACGTTGTACAATGTAGCGTTCCAGCTTGTTATAAATAACATTATCGTCATTACGACTAATGATAATCCTGTAGTTATTCTGCCACCACTTACTCATCCAACCAGTTCCAGTAGAGCTTACTTTATCAAGCCCTTTTTCGAGGACTCCGCCAATGACTCCACCAGTCATAGCTTGGACTGCTGGATCAGATCCAGGAAGGTAACTAGATAATGCGATGCCTACTAAAGATCCTATTGACATACCTATAGTTAGGTAATTATAATACCCCTAAAACAGAACCAATTTTATGTTTATGTGTGCTAATATGAGTTATCTAAAACTTTCTTGAATATATATAATGTCTGCAATTGTGATTTTAGGATTAAAGCTACCGTTTCGTGTACTTTGGGAAAAGGTCGGGGTAAGGGAGCAGCCAATCTGCAGTTGTCTTGATACACCCAACGCTTATGTATTTTGTCCTTACTGTGGCGTGCGCAAGACGATGAGATCACTAAAACTATACAAGTCTAGATTAACTGGCGAAGAAACGACCTACCGTAATGTTAATACTGTAATGGATCATCTTTACAATAAACATCTGGATTTGTATGATACTAACCCGCGAGGGTACACTGATGATATGGTCTACATTTATTTTACACAACCATCTTGTTTTCTAGAGGTCACTAATATTAATCCAGTAACTATGGGAGCAATGAAAAAACATCCATATGAATTAGAGGATTCATTACATAAAATCTTAGGAGATAGTTTGTGGAATTCTGGGGAGTATGGGCTATGGGCATTTACAACTGAAAGCTCTGAAGAGGAGCCCATCCCAGAACTCTCTGAAAGTAATAGTAACGATAATAGTGATGCGATTCGCTCCTTTATTATACCTCTCGGACCTCAATTTAAAATGTAACGTGTACAATCTTTATAAAGTAAATAGACCTTATAAAGGTTAATGTGGCCACTCATTCAAAAAGATATGATCAAAAGTTTCATCGGACAAATATCCTGGAACAAACTCATCGCACAGTTCTTGATAGACCGTGTCGTGGAGATCTTTTAAAAAGTTGATGTAAATCTGATATTCGTAACACTTGTCGTCAGCCATGGCAATAAACAGGTCGCCTTGCAGATCCTCTGGAGCCTTACGAACCGCAGCGTTAATACGGGCTTTGATGTTGTTCTCTAATTGGGTTTCAAAACTGGAGAATTGTTTGATATCTGAATAGTAGCCAACCAATACAGACACTGCACGAGACAAATGACCGGTAGCACATGTGTTAAAAGCCTCGGCTAGTTCCTCAACCAAGCGGATGCACATCTCTGGGAACTCCTTGTGACGACACATACGGTTCCAAACCAACACCAGTACTGCTCCAAGCTTGAGGCGTTTATCAGTAAATACTGCCGGATCTTCAATGTACCGTGCAAGAGAAGCCTTTGCGCGATGACGTTGATCTTGGTTGGCTCGGTTGTCTTCTTGATGTGGGAGCTTGTCGATCATATCCGCAATATCATCAGTAACCTTGTACACTGTATTCCCACGGATCTCTACACCTGTGGACATTTTCAATAGTGATTCCTTTATTGCTTCATTGATTTCAGTAGCGTGTACATTCTGGGAATCGTCATAGGTGGTACCAGCAATACCTGGGGCAAAATGTGGACCAATCACAATAAGATTATTCCCACCAACAATGGCGTTCAATACCACGGCTTGATGGTTACCAAGTTCCGCTGCTTGCATTCGCTGATTTGCTTCAGTATCCTCACGGACAACGCGTAAGTTATCACGTGCAGCGTTGATCCGGTCGCGATGCTCTTGTGATACTGGATTACGAAGGAGGACATCCAATGCATCACCGCGCACAAAGGTTGAATATTCTACACTCTCAGCAATACTCAATAAAAAGTCTGTAGCAGTGCGTTGCTCTCCGGCCCGGTAGGACTGTAATAAGAACTCACAAGCAAAGAACTGATACTTGTATTTTTCACGCGGAGGGAGCTCCTCATTAAACGGTGGATCTATAATCCAGGTAGTAAGATACGCCCACAAGGTTTCTTTTCCTGCAGGGCGTGCAAACTCAATTGCATCACAAACCCAACTCCATGCCTTGTGGATTACGTAAAAGTGAGTACCGCGAGATCCAGCAGTATACAGCTCTAGGCTGCTAGCCCACACATCCATATGCTCCTTGAAGACCTTTGTGTTTTCTTGTTGTAGAACTGTGTTTCGGATTCGAAAGATACTAGTGAGTACATCTCGCACTGAGGCATAACTAATTGGAGTGTCTTGTAAAAAGGTGTAGATCGGGTCTAACACCGTTGCAATAGCTTCTTTTTGCTCAGGGTTGTAGCAATCGTTAATCATAGTATGAACAACGGTCAGTTTCTCTTGTATGCTGGCCTGATCATGATTCAATAGTGTAGTGAACGCATCTACGGCCTCTTTTAAGGTTCCTCGCTTCCACAGCCTGCGCGCATATTCTATCAACTCAGCTGGGTCTTCAGGCTTGGATGCAGGGTCGACCTTGCGATATCGTTTAGTGATAGCTACTATATCACTCTTATGGTAGATATCTGCTGTCTCTTGTATAAGTAGTGCAACCTTGTCAGCTACGGTGTGGTATTCAACCTTTGTTAGTAGGGTTTCAAGCGCAGTACGTCTATGATTAAATGAAACTTCTGACTTGAATGCGGTATAGTCGAGAAATTTTATAGCATCACTTGAACGTTTTGAGTCAGAGCTGTTGATGGTGGTTATAGCATTATTGAGGTCTAAAATAAAGTCCATATTTGCCGTCTCTCGATTAGCTTGTCCATGGGCAAGGCGACGAATAAAGTTCATTCTTTAATGATAGACAGAATTTTTTTAAATAGATCTTGACCCTTAAAATGCTGATCACTTAAAAAAGTTAATGTATTTGGGTAATGGATACTCTAAAGGACAGATACAATTTTAATAATCAACAGCGTGTTGTGGCCGAGTATGTGTGGTTTGATGGGTACGGTGAGTTGCGTTCAAAAATAAAGATTCTAGATTCTGGAACGTATAGTGTTGAGAACATGCCAATTTGGAATTTTGACGGTAGTTCCACGCGGCAGGGGACTGCAGAACATTCAGAAATAATTCTTCGTCCAGTGCAAGTGTACAAGAACCCTTTTCATCCCGGAGGATTTTTAGTTCTGTGCGAAACCTACACTCAAGATGACGACGGTAGTCTTCGTTCTCACCAATCCAATATTCGATATCGTGCACAACAACATTTTCAGTATGCCAAATACTATCAACCTTGGTATGGTATAGAGCAAGAGTATTTTATTTTGGAACCTGGCACTGATAAACCCTACGGCAATGAAAGTTGCAAACCACATGACAAGTACTATTGTGGCACTTGTAATAAGGGTCGCGAGTTTGCTGAAGCGCACCTCCGAGCTTGTTTATATGCGGGGTTAAAGGTATCTGGTATTAATGCTGAGGCGGGTCCTAGCCAATGGGAATATCAGATTGGTCCTGTCGAAGGTATTGAGGCTCCAGACCAATTGTGGATGTCGAGGTATATTTTGTATCGAATAGCTGAAGACGTAGGGGTGGACATAACATTACATCCCAAACCATTGGGTGAAGATTGGGCTGGCAGTGGTTGTCATATTAACTTTAGTACCATTCAAATGAGATTGCCTGATGGATATAGTGAAATTCTGCGGTCTATCGAAAATCTTGGACAGACCCACAGTGAGTATATCAAAATGTGCGGAGATGATTCTCATAAGCGGCTGACAGGTGATCATGAGACTGCAATGATGGGTAGTTTTAGTTGGGGAGTTGGTAGTCGCAATACTTCAGTAAGAATTCCAACAGAAACCCACATCAAGAATTGTGGCTACTTTGAGGATCGCCGTCCTAGTAGTAACATGGATCCATACCATATTTGCGGGCTGCTGTTAGCATCAGTGATAAAATAGATTAAGTGCTTTATAAAGCATTTAATCTCATGCACTTTGGACGCCTCACTGGCGTTCGGCTAAAGTGCCCAAACCTAGCCTCCGGCAACAAGCCTCGTCGTCTCTCCGCATAAAGGACATTCTGTCCTTTAGAACCTCCGATGCTCTGCAACACGATGCCAGAGGCTCGTCGTCTGCGGGGGCGAAACCCCGCATTACTATTTCTGTAGTTTAAGTTGAATGTTAATATTCTGGTGAATCTGTACAGCCACGGCCAACGCAACCAACAATAACAAATAATTAGTCAGGCTCCTCTGCTCTGGCGAAACTACAAACAAGTATGCCACGTAACCAAATAGTACCACAACTGCAAGGTGGAGGATGATTTCCCACAGTCGCCAGTTGATAATATTCTCAACAATATTTTCGGTCTTTTGTTCTACATATTCAACATCAGCGATGATATCTTGTCCAAGATCGTTCATTATACTGTCTCAACATTTTTTTATCAAATTTTACTGAGAGGATTTACTTTGAAGGATTATGATTATTGTATTATTCCTACTTTTTACCACAATGGTTTTTCCATATAGTGTATATATAGAAAATCTTTAGATCTTGTTACTTACAGAGTCCCCAGCGCCAATTGTTCTTGCATTGGTTCTGGTTCTTGCGTGTTGCTAGGACCGTTTGCAGCATGGTGCCTTGGGCGGGTATGACCGCGCTGTGCGATGTCTCTTGTTCACGACCTTGTGGAGGAGGTGCTCTACTGGGTTGGGACAGTGTCGCACTGGATGTACGAGCGTTCCTTCAACTTGACCCAATCTCAGATGCGTGATATCTGCCAGCAGTTCTCCGCTGGTTCTTCTTGCATTGGTTCTGGTTCTTGTGTTGGTTCTTCTTGTGTTGGTTCTTCTCGCGTTGGTTCTTTCTCTGGTTCTGGTTCTTCTTGCGTTGGTTCTTTCTCTGGTTCTGGTTCTTCTTGCGTTGGTTCTTTCTCTGGTTCTGGTTCTTCTGGTGCTTGCGTTAGCCCTAGGAAATACATCCAATAAGGCTTTTGCGTTGGTTCTTCTGGTTCTTGCGTTGGTTCTTCTGGTTCTTGCGTTGGTTCTTCTGGTTCTTGCGTTGGTTCTTCTGGTTCTGGTTCTGGTTTCACAAAGTGGCGCTCAAGTGCCACCTGAATCTGCTCGTAGTTTACCAAGGTGCGATTCTTGACGCTGAAAAGATGAGCCAACACTGGATCACAGACAATACATTGAGT
>SDBT01017745.1_pt1 | contig 11225 bp, 10 predicted proteins | sample 2277101 | NCBI WGS metagenome assembly SDBT01 (sample SAMN10404973, study PRJNA504765) | marine sediment metagenome | isolation source: marine sediment core GS10_PC15, 103 cmbsf | place: Arctic Ocean: Southern Knipovich Ridge | collected 2010 | reverse complement strand
AATATCGCAAGGATATGGCGAGGGTTTTTGTCCAAAGAGGGTTAAAAGAGGCATGGAACATGGTCAATGGAGGTCAATAGAATGGCAGAAAGTCGTCGAATTTCAGTAAAGGTAAATGGACTGAAATATCAAAGAGAGGTAGAACCGAGGAGGCTCCTCGTTGATTTCTTGAGGGATGATCTGGAGCTTGTAGGAACACATATTGGGTGTGAGCACGGAATTTGCGGTTCCTGCACAATTTTGTTCAACGGGAGAGCAATCCGTTCATGTCTGATGTTTGCCGTTCAGGCCCATGGCGCTGAAATGATGACCGTGGAAGGTCTTGCCGATGGCCAAAAATTGCACCCGATTCAAAAGGCATTTCAAAAATATCACGGCCTTCAATGCGGGTATTGTACGCCAGGAATGCTGATTACGGCATACGAATTTCTTAACAACAACCCTAATCCTACAGAAGAAGAAACACGAGAAACCATGGCAGGGGTATTGTGCCGATGCACGGGATACAAACAGGTCATTGATTCGGTTATGGCAGCAGCAGCTGAAATGAGAGGAAAATGATCTTTCAGCGCAGAAAAGCTGCAGAAGTCTTTGAGGCGCGATGGCTAAATTTTTCTACAGCGCAAACATGCGATTGGAGGGTATAGGATTTATGGTAAAGACTTACAAAGAACTGAGGGAAGTTATTGACAAGAAGGACCGGGGGTTACGTGAAAAAATCATGTCCTTGGAAGAGGCCGTGGGGATGATCAAGGATGGCGATCATGTTGCCTCAGGAGGCTGTCACTACTCCAGGACACCCATGGCCGCTATATGGGAAATCATCCGCCAAAAGAAAAAGAACCTGGTTTATTCAAGAAGCATTACATCAACCGAAGGGGATCTCCTTTTGGTATCTGAGACCACAAAACACGTGGTTACAAGTTGGTTCAGCCCTGGTGTCACATGGGGTGTTTCCCGTGTGATGCGTCATTACATGCAGGAGGGGCTTGCCGTTTTTGATGAATGGAGTCATATGACCCTTGGTCTGAGGTATAGGGCAGGGGCAATGGGCATTCCCTTTATGCCGGCAAGGTCCATGCTGGGTTCTGATCTCTACCCGAGACTTTCCGATATCAAAGAGATGGAATGCCCCTATACAGGGGAGAAACTGGCTCTGGTACCAGCCCTCAACCCTGATGTGGCCATACTCCATACACAGCGTTGTGATCCCTATGGCAACGTTCAAAGTGAAGGGCTTCCTTTTATGGATGAAGATATTGCATTGGCCGCCGACAAGGTCATAATCACAACGGAAAGAATTGTAAGCAATGATCAGGTGAGAAGGACACCCGACAGGACAACTATTCCTTTTTTCTGCGTAGATGCGGTAGTAGAGGTCCCCTACGGATGTCTGCCACACGAGTGTTACGGACAATATGAACCGGATTTTAAGCATATGGATAAATACGTGAAACTTATGATGGGAAAAGGACCGGACGGCGTAAAGGAATATTTGGAACAATACGTATTTTCTCCTGCAACATGGAACGACTACTTGGACCTGTTAGGATTCAAAAATATTCTCAAAGCGACTGTTCAGGGGAAGGGGGTTTACTATGACTAAAACAGCATACAATACTGCCGAGCTGGTTGCGGTGATGAGCGCAAGGGCGCTTGATGACGGAAAGATCGTCTTTGGGGGGGCCGGCATGCCTCTTATATCCTGTATTCTCGCACAAAAGACACACGCCCCGAGATTGACCATCCTTTTTGAAGGGGGAGTGATCGGACCCCATATAGAAGTCGGCAGATTTCCTCCTTCCACAAATGAGCAGAGGTGCGCCAGAAAAGCCAACATGCTCCTTTCGATCACCGATATCCTGCTCCTCCAGCAAAGGGGCTACGTTGACTACGGATTTCTGGGAGGCGCCCAGATCGATCAATTCGGAAACCTGAACAGCTCTTTTATTGGTGATCCGGATAAACCCAAAGTTCGACTTCCGGGAACCGGTGGCGCCAACGATATAGCCAGCCTGGCATCAAAGATATTGGTGGCCATGCATCACGAAAAAAAGCGATTTGTAGAGAAGGTTGATTTTATCACGACCCCCGGGTACCTGCAGGGAGGCGACAGCAGGGAAAAGGCCGGGTTAATCGCTGGAGGTGTTTACCAGGTGATCACACATCTGGGAATCTTTGGGTTTGATAAAGAAACCCGGGGTATGTGCATCCAAGCGCTACATCCCGGGATCGACATAGATGAAGTAAAGGAAAGGACCGGTTTTGAATTGATCATACCGGATGATCTTCCACGTACTGAACCGCCATCTCAAGAAGAACTTCGGATTTTAAGGGAACTTGATCCTGATAAGAGATATACAACCCCAAAGGAAGGATAAGAGAACACACAGATGGATAAAAAGAGAAGAGACAATCTTCAACATCTCTTTAACCCCCGTTCAATTGGGATTCTCGGGGCCTCTTCTGATCTCAACAAGGTCAGCGGGCGGCCCCTTTCATATATGCTTCGTTTTGGGTATCCGGGAAAAATTTATCCTATTAACCCCAAACATAAAGAAATAGCAGGGGTTAAATGCTATCCATCGATAAACGATGTGCCTGGAGAGATCGATGTCCTTATGGTGATAATCCCCTCTTTTGAGATTCTCCATAACCTGGAGTCGGGGCTGGATAAGGGGGTCAAGACAGCCGTGATCATCAGCGGGGGGTTTGCCGAAACCGGTGAAAAAGGCAGAGAATTACAGGAAAAGCTGACCTCTTTTGCCAAGGAGACCGGGATGTTGATATACGGGCCAAACACCACAGGCTTTCTCAGCCTTGTAAACCGCGCCGTCGCCACCTTTTCACAGTCCCTTGAGGTGATCGAAGATATGGTGCCGGGAAAGACAGGGCTGATCACTCAAAGCGGTGCATTTGGAGCTGCTATTTTTGTTCGGGCCATGCGGGTTGGGCTTGGGTTCAGCCACTGGGCGGCAACGGGCAACGAGGCTGACCTGGAGTTTTGCGATTTTCTTGAGTATATGGTTGATGATCCTGATACACATGTGATTACCGGTTTTTTGGCCGGTGTTGAAAATGGCCAAAAACTGATGGAAGGGTTGGACTTGGCCGCCCAAAAGGGAAAACCGGTTGTTCTGCTAAAGGTGGGCGGCACAGAAGCCGGAAAAAGGGCTGCGTATTCCCATACAGGGGCCATTGTAGGATCAGCCAAGGCATATAATGCGGTCTTTAGACAGAAGGGGGTGATCGTTGCCCGGGATATTGCACAGTTGATTGACTATTCCATGGCCCTGACCACCACGTCTCTCCCAAAAGGAAGAAGAATCGGGATTATGACCGAATCCGGTGGAGGAGGTGTGCTCCTCACCGAAAGGTGTTCCGAGTTGGGACTTCAGGTCTCTGAAATCCGGGGAGCCACCCGTGAAAAACTCAAAGAGGTGGTCCCTTCCCTGGGTTCCATAAAAAATCCAGTGGATTTGTCAGGGCAGAGTTTGAGTAATCCGGCCCTGATAAGAGGTGCCATAGAGGTGATGCTTGAGTCAGGGGATTTTGACACGGTGGTCCCCTTGCTATTGATGTCCAAGGCCACGGCAGAGAAAAAGGTCTCCGATCTTCTGCAAGTCATAAAAAAGCATGGAAGGGATACATCGGTGGTGGTCTGCTGGCCCGAAGGCCCCAAGCAGTGGATCCAACGCCTTACGGAGGAGGGGGTATGCGTGTCCGTTACCCCTACCCGATGCGCGCATACATTGGATGCCCTTGCTACCTATGCCGATTTTCTGAAGCAGTATAAAAAACCAAGACCCTTAGATTCGACCACAATACCCGGTCTTCCGTCGGATCGAAAGGAACGGGCACTTGAAGTCATTGGAGAGGCGATAAAAAAGGGCGAAAGGCGTTTGAATGAACACGAGGGGAAAAGAGTTTTGCGAGCGTATGGCATTCCTACGTCAAATGAAGTACTGGTCGGATCAGCAGAAGAAGCGATCGATGCCGCAAGTGAGATTGGGTATCCGGTGGTCGCCAAGCTCATTTCACCCGATATCCCCCATAAGACTGAGGCGGGAGTTATTGTGCTGAACATTGAATCGGAAGATCAATTAAAAAGCATGTTCGAGGAAGTCATTGAAAAGGGGAGAATCTATTGCCCTGATGCCACAGTGGAAGGGGTCCTTATTCAGGAGATGGTCTTGGGTCAAGGGGTAGAGACCATCGTGGGAGTCTCACATGAAGAGCCCTTTGGGCCAACGATCCTCTTCGGACTGGGGGGTATTTTTGTGGAGGTCATGAAGGATGTGGCTATAAGGATCCTACCTGTTGGCCAAATTGAAGTGGGAGATATGATCCGTCAGATACGCGGGTACACCATCCTTCAGGGCCTCAGGGGAAGAAATCCCTCGGATGTGGATTCGCTCGCCAATGCGCTTCTTAAAACTGCCTGCCTGGCCGGGGAACTCTCGGGGGAGATTGCTGAGATAGACATTAATCCCCTGATAGTTTTAGAGAAAGGAAAGGGTGTTAAAGCAGTAGACGCACTTATTTTACTGCAAGATCAGGGTGAAGGCCCGGGCCAAGATAATAGTACAAGATGATGGAACCCTATGAATAAATTTGAAAAAAAGAGAGTCTTAAATAACGGTCAAAAAAACCCTGATGCGTTTTTGAGGGGCTACTGCCGTGTCTGCAATCGCCATTATTTTTTCAGGAATAAACTTGACGTTGATCATGTTCAATTCCATCAACATCACGGGGGTGTTTGCCAGAGATGCAATTACACCTGTGCCAGGATAAAATATAAGAGGAAAATATGATCATTGATTTTCATGTCCACACTGCATTCTACGAGACAACAACGCAGACTTACAGAGATCTGGTACGGCGTTCTTACGGGGACAAAATGGAGGAGTACCTTGAAACCTATTCATCTCCGGAGGCCTTTTTAGAACTGATGGACCAGGCTGGAATTGACTATGCGGTCATCCTGGCCGAGTTGGCGCCTATCACTACCGGCATTGCAGATAACGAATACGTTGCCGAGTTCTGTTCAAAAAGCCCTCGCCTGATTCCTTTTGCCAGCATCAACCCATACACAGTTTCCAGACCCGATCGGGAACTGGAGAGACTGGTGAAAGATAATGGGTTTCAGGGTCTTAAACTCTATCCAACATACCAACTCTACTACCCCAATGACGCCATGATCTATCCTTTATATGCAAAGGCCCAGGAACTGCATATCCCTGTGTCTCTCCATATAGGGTCATCGGTATTTGTGGGTTCCAGGCTTAAATACGGGGATCCCATCTACGTGGATGACGTGGCCGTGGATTTTCCGGATTTAAATCTACTCATGTGCCACAGCGGGCGGCCCTTCTGGTATGATAATGCCTTTGGCATTGCGCGGCTCCATAAAAATGTCTACATGGAAATCTCCGGTCTTCCGCCTCACAAGCTCCTGGACTATTTTCCAGAATTGGAAACCATTGCCCACAAGGTCATATACGGTTCAGACTGGCCGGGAATACCCACTATCAAGGAGAATATACAAACCCTCAAAGGCCTAAAACTAAGTGAAGATGCAAAACAAAAGATCCTGGGCAAAAATGCGGCTAGATTGCTAAATGTTAATGGCCCCCGGTGCCAGGAATGATGTCACAGACAGAATAAGAGACTTCTTTCAAGGTCACGGCCAATGCCCTTCTCCGTCATTCCTCTGAATGGGGCCTTATTGATAGAAACACAAAACCGAAAAAAACCTCTTGACACCGGATCATATTTTCCTTAAAAAAAAGAATATATGATCAAAACGACCGATCGATTTAACTGATCGTTCTGTTCTGAGGGCTTTTATCCATGGAAAAAGAACGGAAAAGAGAAAAAATCTGTGAGGCGGCATCCCGCTTATTTGTGAAAAAAGGTTTTGAGAAAACCACAATCCGGGATATCGCCCTTGAAGCAAATATAAACAGCTCTGCCATTTATTACTATTTTGAAAACAAGGAATTTCTTCTGTATCGGATACTCACGGAAATTATGGATGTCAGCCTGGAAAAAATGCGGGTGATATCAGAAGGATCGCTGAGTCCGGAGGCAAAGATCAGTAAAGTAATCCAACTCCACACCTGGGTCTACGGGATAAACCCGGATACTATGGAACTGATCGTCTACAACATGAAATCACTGGACCAGGAACACCATGAGGAAATTAGAAAGAAACAGAGCCAATATGCAAAGATTGTTGTCAAAATCCTGGACGAACTAAAAAAAAGAGGTGAAATGATCGATCTGGACACCACGGTGTGCACCTTTTCCCTCTTTGGAATGATCCAATGGGCCCACCGGTGGTATAATCCGGAAGGGGCCATCAAACCAGATCAACTGTGCAAGATCTTTACCCAAATTTTTGTAAGGGGAATCTATTCGGATAGGGGGTGATAACTGTCAGGAGACATTTCTTTTTTGGACGTAATGGTAAGAAGCTTAAACCAATTTAGCTAGGGAGGTAAGCATCATGGGTAAAAAAAGTTTTCTTTTGGTTGGGGTGATCTTTTTGATGTCACTATTCATCACTGTGCCCCATCCGCCGGCAAATGCAGCAGATCCCATTGTTCTCGGGCTTCCGCTCTCCTTAAACTACCTCTATGGTTGGGATGCAGAAAAGGGGATAAGGCTGGCAGTTGAAGAGATTAATGCCAAGGGTGGTGTCAACGTGGGGGGCACGAAACGCCTCTTTAAGGTTGAGGTCATGGAAACCCGGGATCTTGAACCGGGAGTTCCCGTGAGTGAGGCCCTTCTGGCAGTAGAGAAGCTGATCCTTGAAAAAAATGCGGACTTTATTATGGGAGGACCTGTTCGTTCCGAGGCCGGAATGGCCGCCATGGACCTTCTTGCCAAATACAAAAAGGTCTCGATCCTCACAACCGGTGTGTTAACCCCCAAATATCATGCACGGATTGCAAAAGAGTATGACAGGTTGAAGTACATGTTCCGAGCGACCGGTGAAGGCAAACAGATGGTTAAAGAGATGATCGTAGCTCTCCTGGAAATTGAAAAAAAGACCGGTTTTAACAAAATGTACCTCATACTCCAGGACGTTGCCCATTCACGGGCAGGCGGCAAGATCATGGCCAAGCTGATGAAAAAGAAAGGGTGGGAAATCGTCGGATCGGAGATATATCCCACGGGCGCAAGCGACTTCTCCATGAGCCTCTTCAAGATGAAAAAAAAGGGAGCCCAGATCCTGTTTACATGGCTGGACATGCCGGAGGCCACTATTCTCATGAAACAGTGGAGTGATCTGAAGATAAAGGCCCTGCCTTTTGGGTTTAATAACGCCGGTGATCAACCCGGTTTCTGGAACGCGACAGAGGGAAAGGCCCAGTATTCCATCATAAATCCCGTTAATGCCGGCAATGCCCCCTCCAATGCCACGCCCTGGACAATGAAATTTTACAACGCCTATGAAAAAAGATGGGGGATCGCACCGGAGGGATATGGTACCTCAACCAGCTACATGGGGCCTTATATATTGAAAGATGCCATTGAAAGGGCGGGCACGCTCGATTCGGATGCGATTGTAGCGGCCCTTGAAAAAACCGATATGGTAGGGGTTCAGGGCCGGATTAGATTTGATCCAAAAAGTCACCAGATCATCCCATCCTTTGATCCAAAGGAGGGGGCTGTTGGGACAATCTTCCAGTGGATAGACGGCGAACGTATAGTGCTCTACCCAAAAAGTATCGCCATGGGAGAACTTCAACTGCCGCCATGGATGTTGAAATAGATGGATAAGTAAAAACGATAACGATGATGTTGTGACCTGTATAACCCCACCCCTCAAGAGGGACTTGGGAGAGGGTGGGGTTATGCCGTATTAGGGAGCTGAGGGACAATGGAAATACTGGTTTATGGCGTCATAAACAGTCTTACACTCGCGCTTATGGCTATCGGTTTTAACCTGATTTATGGAATCAGCCGTATCGCCAACTTTGCCCATGGGGCCATTTACATACTGGGTGGTTTTGCAATTTATATGGGTCTTAACCTCCTTGGGTTGAATTATGTGCTCAGCGCCATATTAGCCTTTTTGGCGCTCGGGTTGCTGGGCGGTCTCATCTACAAGATTGTCCTGATCAGGGTGAGGGGCATGGCAATTTCAGAGATTATCGCCACCTATGCCATTGGGTTGGCCATCCTGGAAGGCCTCAGATGGGGAGGGTTCAAGGGCACCACATACACCCTTCCGTCATTTAAGCAAGGATATCTACTGATATTTGATGTCCCTGTGGACATGCAGAGACTTCTGATCGTCATCATAGGCGTCTTGGTGTTTATCCTCCTGTGGGCCTTTACCCATTATACAAAAATCGGGTTGGCCTTACGAGGTATGGCGCAGGATGAGCGGGCAGCCATGATGCTGGGCATAGATACGGACTTTATGGCCGTCGTTGCAATGGCCCTTGGTTCCATACTTGCGGGAGCAGCCGCGTTAGCCTTGCTGCCTCTGGGGACCATCGCCGTAGAGGGTGGATATAATGTCCTGACCATGGCCATAGCGGTCTGCATCGTCGGAGGCCTCGGGAGCTGGATGGGGGCCTTCCTGGCCGCCTTTGTCATTGGCTTTCTGCAAATCCTGACATGGGTCTATATAGCATCCCATTTCCAGATCGTAGTCGCCCTGCTGGCTATCCTCGTCACCTTACTCGTTAAACCCTCGGGAATCCTTGGCAAACAAAAGGAACTTGAAGAAAGAGTTTAAAAATATGAAGAATGATAAAGCACAATATCGCCAGGAGAGATTGGACAGGGGCATAAAGGTTCGATCAGAAAGCATCTATGCCATATCTTCATGGCAGGAAATGAGCTATTTGGTTGTGCCAAGACTTTTTCTGATTTTCGGGCTCTTACTGTTACCGCTTCTCATGCCTTCCGCCTACTGGAACAGAGTGATATCGATCGTATGTATATATGCGTTGCTTGCGCTTGGCTTTGACCTCATGGCCCATTTTGCGGGTCTGGTTTCTCTTGGCGGAGGGTTCTTTATCGGTGTAGGCGGTTATATTACTGCCATTTTGAATGTTTATCTTGGTTTTCCCATGGCCCTTTCAATCCCTATCGCCACCATATTTGGGGCGCTTTTCTGCACCGTACTCTTGCTCCCTTGTCTGCGTCTTCGAGGTGTTTATTTCGCCATAGCAACGCTTATGTACCCTTTGATTTTTATGAGGCTTATTGAAGCTCTGGACATCTTTGGGGGGACAGATGGCATTATGGGGGTGGCCAGTTGGTCCAATCCCTGGGGCGAGCGGTACCTGATCATCGTTGTGCTCTTGTTATTTCTTTTCGCCATCCGCAGGTTGATGGTTCAAGACTACGGGCTTCTTATGCAAGGTGTAAAGGATAACGATCAGGCAGTACGGGCATCGGGAATAAATATTACTTCAGTAAAGGCCGTATCTGTTTTTATCGCGTCGCTGATGGGTTGCTTTGCCGGCGCCTATCTGGCTCATATCTACATGTGGGCCGGGTTATCACAGTTTTCCCTGGACTTTTCCATTATTCCCATTGCGGCTACGGTGGTCGGAGGCGGAGGTACCCTTGTTGGCCCTGTATTAGGCGCCTTTATTCTGGTCCCCATCTCGGAGGCGTTACGTGAGTTTGGCACCCTCAGGATCGTCTTTTACAGCCTTATTCTTGTGATCTTTATTATGTTCAAAAGCGAAGGGATTATGGTCTATGCCGAGCGAAAATATCATCAGTTTCAACATTGGGTAAAGGTGTAAATATGAAAAAGGAGCAGCCGTTACTTAAGGTGGAAAACATCTCAAAATCGTTTGGTGGCGTGCAGGCCCTAAGGAACGTGAGTTTCGAAATCCACAAGGGTGAAATCCTTGGAATTATAGGGCCAAACGGTTCAGGAAAAACCACACTGTTAAACTGCATAACATCCTTTGTGAAAAGGGACGAGGGGAACATCTATTTTGAAGGCAAAGAGATTAAAAGAAAATGTCCCCCGCACAAGGTCGCTGATATGGGTATCGCAAGGACATTCCAGATCACAAGACCTTATTACAGCCTGCCGGCCTTCAAAAACCTTGTCATTCCACTGCTCTCTCCAAGAGCAAGACGGACCGGGGGTTGGCGAGGCGGAGGAAAAGACGGGGACAGAAATACCGTTGGCCTCGATATTTTGGAAGAGATCGGTTTTGAGAGAGACTCTCGCATTCCCTACAAATTGGCATCCACTCTCCCGACGGGATATCTAAAACGTCTTGAATTGGCCAGATGTCTTGCGATCAGACCAAAACTGATATTTTGTGATGAAATCTTTTCAGGGCTGAGCGGAAGCGAAATAGCCACTATGACGCCACTTGTTGAAAAATTACAGATGGAAGGGGTGACCCTGATCATGATCGAACACCGGTTACGCGAACTCTTTCGGGTAGCCAATCGGGTGATGGTACTCAATTTCGGAGAGAAACTCGCTGAAGGGACAGATAAGGAGGTCATGGCCGACGAAAGGGTTAAAGAGGCCTATTTTGGTGCTGATCAGGAGGTCATGGATTATGCTTAAGGTCAAGGATCTCATGGTCTTTTATGAAAATATGGTGGCAATCAATAATGTGAGCCTTGAATGCAGACAGGATCAAATCCTGGGCATATTTGGCGCCAACAGTGCGGGGAAATCCACCCTGTGCTATGCCATCTCCGGTATTATTCTCGATATGGCCCAAAAGGAAAAAATGGCCGGGGGTGAAAGAATAACGGTGCTCGGGGATATAGAGTACAAAGGGGTTGACATATCCAAGATGAAGCCCAGCAAGAGAAGTAAGAAAGGGATTATCTTGTGCCCCGAACGCAGAAGAATATTTGCTGAAAGCAGTGTCCTGGAAAATCTCCGAATAGGCGGGTATCTCGCCTCATCTTCTCAGGCAAAAGAAACCCTCAAGTATGTCTTTGAGACTTTTGAGCCACTCGCAAAATTAAAAAAAAGGGAAGGAGGCTTCTTGAGCGGTGGAGAGCAGCAGATGCTGGCCATAGGCAGGGCCTTGATGGCCCAACCCGAACTTCTCATTCTCGATGAGCCTTTACTCGGTCTAAGCCCATTGCTTCAAATTACCCTTATCAGGTCAATCAAGAAAATCAAAGAGGAAAGAGGCATAACAACGATCATTGCAGAGCAGTACGCCAGACCTGTTTTACCGATTGTGGATTATGCCTATATT
>SDBT01017744.1_pt1 | contig 11225 bp, 19 predicted proteins | sample 2277101 | NCBI WGS metagenome assembly SDBT01 (sample SAMN10404973, study PRJNA504765) | marine sediment metagenome | isolation source: marine sediment core GS10_PC15, 103 cmbsf | place: Arctic Ocean: Southern Knipovich Ridge | collected 2010 | reverse complement strand
TGCGGGGACTTCCAGCTGGAATAAAGACGGGCGGATTTGGAAGCGATTAGAAGCGTTACAGTTCTTTGCTAAACTCTGGATGGCTCCAATAAATAAAATCTGCATAGAAAACCCAAAAAGTTGTGCATCACCAACAATCGCTAAATATACTCAACAAATACAACCTTTTTATTTTGGAGATAGCGAATACAAAACAACTTGGCTATGGCTCAAAAACCTGTCGCCCTTGCATCATTTAGAAGAGGATACTTTGTTCGACAAAAAAACTCACTCAAAAAAACCAGAGCCGTATTTTATTGATAATACGCCGAGACAAAAAAAGAGGTATTTCACGGAGAGTTTTAGTCCTACTTCAGACAGAGGATACCAACGAAGTATAACTTTTCAAGGCATAGCCGATGCTATGGCGGCCACCTGGGGATAAATACAATGAAAGCTGAAACGTGTGAACAATGCGGTCGGGATTTGCCGGAGTCTGAGATATGCGGCAACTGCGGACACGATAACCACAGGAAGCACATGGGCGGCTGGACCAATAAGAGAATCCGCAACGAAGTTGAAGTTGAAAAGGGACTGACTGTCAATGATGCCGGAAAATGAAATGAGTTTATTGTAAAGGAGACACGAAAATGAAGGGCTGGCTTTACGAAACGAATAGCGACAATTCAGCCAGATACATCTTAGGCGAACAGGGGCGAAATCCACTCGTTTGTATTGGAGTGAATCCGAGCACGGCAGAACCTAATAAGCTTGACCCTACCTTGCGAAGCGTAAAAGCCTGGTCAAAGCGGCTCGGTTATGACGGCTGGATTATGCTAAACCTTTATCCACAACGTGCTACCAATCCAAACAACTTACATAATAAGCCTATTTGCTGGTTGCACAGAGAAAATAAAAAGTGGATTTATCGATACTTAGGTAGCGGTTACATTTCACAAAGAACGATTTGGGCTGCATGGGGTACGTTAATTGAAAAACGTAGTTATTTGAAATGCGGCTTACGAGCCATAATAGAAGAATCAATAATTAACCATAACTGGATAACTATAGGAAAACGTAGTCAGGCGGGTCATCCGCATCACCCGTTGTACCTATCTAAAACATCTCAACCAGAAGAATTTAATATAAACGAATATTTGGAGACACTAAAATGAAAAAGACTAATTTAGAAAAAGGAGACACGAAAATGAAACGAGTAATTGTAATTATTGTTGGTACATTCTTATTTGTTTGTTTGGTGCAGTTGGCAACTCTGGCACGGGCGGCGGAGTATCAGCTTGTCTACGAAAAGACTATGTGCCAGGGCGACCCGAATGACTTTATCTGCCAGTGGGACATCATCGACAGCAATATGGGCGTAGTTACCTATGACTTTGTGGAGCTGCCGCCTGATGCGATTGCTGATGCCAATACCGGTCGAGTGGTATTTACGCCGAGCCAGGCAGGAACTTTCTACATAAAGCTAATAGCATCTTGCCGGCCATACGATCCTAATGGTTGTCTCTGGCCTGAACAACGGTGGGAGGAAGTTATAATTACCGTAAACCCTCCGGTAGAGTGGGAACTCCAATTTGCGGTGGTCCAGGAATAATAGTCGCTATGACGTTAATTTGGTTTTGGAAAAAATCTAAGTAAAGGAGAATTGTTATGGACCCAGGAAATATGCCAAAGTACAAATGCTACAAAGAAGTACACGCACACAAGATTAAAGAGATTGTCTTTAACGTAGATGAGGCTGTTAAGGAAGGGCGTGAAACTACGGGCAAGGCTGTAATTATGCCTGCTGAGGACGGCTATCCTTCGTTTGAAGTAAGTGCTGAATATGTAAGTAAGCATAAACCCAAAGCCGGTGGGTATTATGTGATTTACAAAGGTGGGTACGAATCGTGGTCGCCGAAAGATGCGTTCGAGGCTGGATACACTTTGATTTAGTTCATTGAATTGTAGAAACCGCCATTGTTTTACTTTGGCTGGTATGGAGAAAAAGATGAGCAAAGTCGTAAGCGGAAGTATTTTTTTGAATATGCCTGATGGTACGAGATTTAGAGATATAAACAGGGACACTAATAAGCCGATAGGCAACATACAAATTAAAACAGGCTTAGTAAAAGATGTATTTGGGTATGAAGCAATAGGATTTTATGAGAAGGACGAAATAACAGGCGAGGAAACTTCGTCTCGTATGCTTTGCCCATCTGCGTGTAAATTTTTAATTATTAAAAATAATCGAGGCTGAAAATGGCAACAAATAGCAAAATGACAGAACATCCTATTTTGTTCAATACTGATATGGTCAAGGCGGTTCTGGATGGTCGCAAGGCAATGACCAGAAGGATTGCGAAACTGCCTGAAAAATGGCATCGTGGTTTTAGGGCTTTTGAAAACAACCCAAACGGCGCAGAAGAGTTTGTGATTCACGGCGATTGTGGAACAAAAACAACCTATTGTCCCTACGGCACAGTCGGTGATTTGCTGTGGGTGAGAGAAAAGATATATACAATTGAAGAAGAAGCCCTTTATTACTCAGCAGACAATAGTGTTATTTATCCTGAAACGGAGGCCGAAAGAGTTTGGATATGGCAACGAAAAATAAATACTACTATTTCTTCAAGGTACATGCCCAAATGGGCTGCCCGTATCTGGCTCAAAATCACAGACATCAAAGTAGAGAAAGTGCGGGATATAAGCCTTGATGATTGCAACGCTGAAGGCACAAGCAAAACCAAACACATTGATAAATGGAACGCTCGGCATCACTTTGCAAAACTTTGGAACTCCATCAACGACAAGCGAGGCTACGGCTGGGACGTAAATCCTTTCTGTTGGGTGATTTCTTTCAAGGAATATAAGGAGATACCGAAATGAAGAAATGCAAGGATTGTGGACATCTCAGAACAAATATTCAAATGGTGGCTAATGCAGAGATTTCAAAACAGTACGGTAAGTGGACAAAACCCTGTAATCGCTTTCCTCAAAACATAATGCGTAGCCCAGAAGAACCAGCTTGCGGTGAATTTAGAAGACGGTGGAAATTCAGGAGGCCCAAGTGAAGTGGTTCAAAAACATAGTTGATGAGGTTAGATATAACCATAGGCGGTGGCTAAGCTATTATAGTCATATTTTTTGGGACGTACTGCTTATGTCAATAAATGAATCACTTCGTCAAGCTTCTAATCACGCAGGAGAAGATGAAGAATTCAAAACTTTACACTGGCGCTACCGGTGGCGGATAAGAATTTTTAACTTGAGTGAGTGGCTTCATTGGTGGCGTTGGAAATATTTTTTTAAGAACTGTAACCACAAGTTCATTATGTGGCAGCACAAACACAATTTTTTATGTAGGTGCGTGAGTCATTATCAGAAAACGGGCAGTCACACATCCCATTGTCCTAAGTCTAAAGAGTTCCGGAGGTCGAAATGAACTGGTCAATAATACTCATAGGATTCCTGCTCTTCGCTCTGTTCTTTACTTCACACTGGTTCGATAGAATCCTGTGCTGGTGCGGATGGCACCCGGGCAAAGATATATGTAGGTGTTGTGGTAAAATAAGGAGAAAATGAAATGAAAGAGAGAATATTGATATTAAGCCGAATAAAGTCAACTTGGAGCGATTGGTATTACTTGAAGTACAAAAATGGCACCTGTATTGTCAGTCCTGACCTTAGTCCTGACCTCAGTCTGACTTTTTCAAAAGAATGTGATATTGGGGCTGTACAAAATAACCAGGCGCTTTATTCCCTAAAATATCCCGCTTGCGAAGCATAGATATGTTTTGTAACCCGCCCTTTGAGAGGCTCTGTCTTGGCCTTAAGCTCAAGCCTGGCCAGAGAACCAAGGTCAAGCTGACCCAACTGAAAAACGGCATCAAACTGGAGAAATTGAAAGGAGAATAAGATGTTTATAAAATTGACAGGCTTATCTGACAATAAACCAATATGGCTAAATACAGAAAAAATAGAAGGTTTTGCAAAACGACAACCAATTGGGATAACAGTTTTTATTTGGGCATCAGACGAGACTTACAGCATCAAGGAATCCCCCGAAGAGATACTGGCCCTGATTGAAGGCAAGGGGCCGCCAACACAGCCAGAAGAGAATCCGATGAAATATCATATATTATACCAAAGCGAGAAAATAGCTTCTTTTGAATATAAATCAACTCGCGATATATGTTTAAATTATCTTATTTTAGAATACAACGATACTAAATATACCACCCCAAATGACGAATAAAGGAGCAACGCTATGGCGAAGGACCGCAAATGGCAAAACTAATCAAACCAAGTAAATATCATCGGACTATTGATGGGGGTGAGCTGTTAAGGCAGAGAGAGCATCGGGGTTGGTCTCAAGGGGGATTGGCTCGCCGGGCGGGGATATCAAGGCAATTTTTATCCCGGTTGGAATGCCCTGGCAGCGATGGAGATTGGGAGCATGAAGTAACAATTGCACTCGCTAATCAAATTGAACAAGCATTTCGTTTGTGAGGACAAATACCTTTATTAAACGAACGGCCAATATTACAATTAAAACATAATATTTGAAAACCTCTTGGATAATTATTTTCGACAAGCCAACGATGCAAAACAACAGAAGCTTTCCCGATTTTTCTACGATGTGCATTTCCTCCACCATTAATGTGGTCTATTGTCAGAAATTGCGTATTATTTTCGCTACAACAGCTACATCGTCCTCCGTAATGTTCTATAGCGAGTTTTTTTAATTCTTTGCGTTTTTGGGCATGATATTGGCGTTTTGCCTCATGGCATTTAGCGCAAAGAATATGACCGCCTTTGGCTTTTGCTGTTCGACAAGCAATGCAAATTCCTGCATCTTTTAGGGCGTAATACCATTTTTTATAGTACTCCGTTCGCTTGGTATGCTTACGTTTTTGGTAGGCTTGCATAATAAAAGAATAGCAGATTAGAGGCTGTTTTGCAACGCCCTTGTTGCAGATTGCAACCATTTAGTTGCTTGCAATCCATAGATTTACAGTTCTATAGTATGGGGTATGGCGAAAAAGGCTAAGAAACCCACCAAAAAACCGCGAACCAACGGTAGAAATGGAAAAGGGCAATTTGCCAACGGCAATAAGGCCGGATTAGGCAAACAGACACCCTCAGCAAATCATAAACAAAAACTCACTGAAGCTTTCAAGGCCACTGTTACCGAAGCAGACATTATCGCTATTGCAAAGAAAATGGTTGCAAAAGCCAAGAAGGGGGACAATCAAGCAGCAAAAGATATCCTGGACCGTTGTTTGGGTAGGCCAAAAGAGACTCACGAGATTGGCGGCATTGACGGTGGGCCAGTTACCCTGCAAATAATTGATTATGCGGGGGCCTCGAAGAAATGATACCGAGCGAACAGTACAATTCTATGCTTGATTACCATGAGCTTGAAGTCCTCGATGCTTTCGACTCACCGGCTACGCCAGACCGCCCGATTACCCGGTTTTTGTTTAATGAGTGGCATCGCAGGGCACATAAAACAACGCTTTTCATTAGATTGGCAGTCCGCGAAGCTTGCAAGTATGCCAAGTCAAAGTATATTTACATTGCACCGACGCAGGTATGGGCAAGGAATGTAGTTTGGGACGATCCTACGATGCTATGGGATGCGTTACCCGATAAGGCCGAAATGGATTACACGGTCAATCAGCAGAAGATGCTCATAACCTTCGCTAATCGCTCGATGTTCAAGTTTGGAGGCTCAGACGAGCCAGATGCACTGCGTGGGCCTGACTGTGACGGTGTAGGGTTTGACGAGTGGTCCTTGCATAAGCCTCAGATATGGGGTGAGGTTTTCCGTCCGATTATTGCCGGCAAGCCAAAGCCAGGGCACAGGGCAAGATGGGCGATGTTCATGTACACGCCAAAAGGCCCGAACCATGCTACGCAGATGTTTAACAATGCTGCCAATATAGAGTCCGAAGCAAAATTGCCGACAAATGGCAAGGCGACAAACTGCAAGCCCGGATATTTCGCAAGCCGGCTCATTGCAGATGAATCAGGTATAATACCCCGCGAAGAGCTTGATAAAATGCTACAGGAGATCGCTGATGGTACAATGACACAAGCCGAATACGATCAGGAGATGCAATGTCGCAGGGTTACAGACGAGGAAAGAACGCTGATAACCTCAGCCCTGCTCGATAGGCTTAACAGTGTTAATTGGGATTCTTTGCGGATAGTACAACCCGAGATACGGAAGATTGTGGCTATTGACCCCGCTTTCGGTGGGGACCAATGTGCATTAAAAGGTTTTGAGAATGGCAGGGTGGTTGATGAAAAACAAGTCAACTGGACTATGACACACGAAGTGGTCTTTGAAGGTAAAGAAATGGCCCGGCGAATAGGCACAAAGAACTTTATTGTCGATTGTATAGGCAATGGAAAAGGTGTGTCGGACGGATTGAAAATAGACGAAGCCAAATATCATGTCCAAGCGTTCAATTCTGCTGAAGCATGTGAAAACTCAGACAGGTACGCTAATAAGAAGGCGGAAGCTGTTGGCTATGTCGCCCAAGAGATACGTCAATTAAAAGTTGAGCCGATAAAAAGCCCTGAAACACGCAGGCAATTAGTGGCTTTGTCCCGGTATAAGATTGTAACTCGCAAAGGCAAAGGTGTTATGATAATGCGGCTCAATGACGATGTTAAAAAAGACCTTGGTTGTTCACCGGACCAAGGGTTGTGTTATTGTTACGGTCGCTATGGGTTGAAACGAGTAAAACCTGAAACAGCGAAAGAAAGCACTTATGCAGACAGGAGCCATCGGAACAAGTTGCAGACTCCGATGACTGTGTGATTATGAGAAAACTGTGGAAAAGAGAAAGGTGCGAGACTTGTGACTACTGCGAGGGGATTTGCCGTGTCGCCCCGCCACAAATTATCATTGTTCGGCCTGGTGTATCAAGAGTACGATACCCAAGTGTGATTGATAAGAAGGCCTGTTCAAAATACGTGAAGAAAACGTGATGACGGTGGGATTATATGAAAATAATAAAACGAGGTTATAATGCCCGCTGATATATTGGCTCACCCAGTCACCGACGAAGAAATCCTGAATAAGATTAAGGAATTTCGCCGGATAGGCATAGACCACTCGATGAACCAATACGACCGTATGCGTAAGGGCGAGGACTTCACCCTGCCTGGCGGGCAATGGGACGCTGCTGTAGTCTCTGAGGCTCAGCGCAACCACAAATTCACGCTTGAAATACCTATAATAAAGCCGCAAATAAAGCAAATTGCAGGCAGTGAGATACAGAATCCTCAAGATTTCATCGTGGACAATACGACCGAGGGCTCAGACACGATAGCCAGGGTATTGACCGCAATGCTCAAACAGGTAGCTGATTCAGAGAGCGTTAGGTACGAGAAATCTACAATGTTTGAATCAGCTTTAGGCAGCGGTCAAGGCGTTTTGGGTGTATTTATCGACAAAACCACAGACCCGAGACATGCTAATTTATTGATACAAAAGCTCAATGAGCATCATGTATTATTCGACCATTCTACAGTTTATGACCCTAATCGCCCGGAATCTGGCAGTCGGTTTGTGATATGGGATGAGGCTGTAACGAGGGATGAAGTGGAAGTTCAGTACCCCGACAAGAAGGACGAGCTTGTGGCCGCGAACAATATATCAAGGTTTGGTGCGGTGATGGGTAATATAGCAGGCATTATCCGAATGATGGTTGGCACTACTGGTAATAGAGAGCGAGAATCTTCCTCGTTCGGCAGTCGGAGGCGAAGCAATGAGGAGAATACTAACGAGTTAAGGTATTGGAAAACTCATACATGGTGGAAAGAATACAAGAAATGCGTTTGGTGGTTTGATAACCGCAAGTCTGAGCTTGAAGCGTTTTTTTTGTGTACTGACAAGAAAATTAAGGCCGCTAAGGCCGCAACCAAGAAACACCCCAAGACATTTACTATCGAGGAAGTTGATTCGTTCGTTATGCACCACACTATCACAGTCAAAGACACTTTCCTTGAGGACAGGATTGACGAACTAAACGGCGTGCAGATGTTCCCGCTCGTGCCATACTGGCCGCACTGGGTAAATGGCTACAAATCAGGTATCTCCGAAGACCTTATCGGTACGCAGGAAGAAATCAACTGGACGCACTCAATGGCTTTGAACCAGGTTAAACAAATGTCGTACCCGCCAGTTGTTATCGGTTCTGATGATGGAGGTAACAAAAAAGACGAACTCCGCAACATTCTCAATAGTGGCGAAAGGGCTGTTATCGATAGATCGGACTACGGCGATTTCATTGAGTTTGTTAAGCAGTCTGAATTCCCAACTGTTGAAGTCTTTACCCAGCAAGCCATGAACAACGTGAAGACTATCACTGGCCGGCTTGACATCCCTGAAACTAACCAGAAGTCCTTGTCGGGTAAAGCTAAGATCGTTGATGTTCAAAAGACTCAACAAGGGTCTATGACGTTATTTTCTAATTACAATCATTCACTATCAATTCTTGGTAATTTAATTATTGAGATCATCCGTAACAATGATATATTCAGTGATGAGGAGATTTTGGCGACTGTTGACGGCGATGACCTGATAGATGCTGATATTTTAGACCATGCAAAGGGAATTATTTTACAACAGATTCAGCAGATGGGCAGACAGATACCTCCACAGCCAAAACCACCGAACCCAATAAGGATGTCCCAGGCACCGCCGGAGTTTCAGGCCCAGATGTTAGACAAATTTCAAGAGGAAATGGCATTGTTTGAGCAGTTTTTTGCAGAGGTAGAGGCCGAAGCAACGCCTATCGCAAAGGAAATACTTATTAACATGATCCATCAAATGAATATCGGTAAGTATAACACAAAGATAACTATGTCGCCGATGGCCGAGACTATGCGGACTATTAAGTCATTACAGATATTCGAGGCGCAAAGGCTGTTACTCGAATCCGGGGACGTTGGCCTGGACGGCGAGGACTTGATCGATGCCCTGGACGTACCTAATACCGAGAAACTAAAGGCTGGACGTGAGAAGAAATTACAGAATTTAGCGAGGGTAGGATGATAGAAGGAAAAATGACACTACGTCAATTGACTGCTGTGGTTGATGAAGCAAGATCAATTAAAGATAGCTCTGATAACAAAGTTTTATCGTTTGCTGTTGTATCTAAATTCACTAAACCGGATGGTGGTGGAGAAAATATATATATTGACGTGGAGTTAGATAAATGACAATAGCAATCAAAACCCGGAATTTCAGTTTGAACAAAAATAAGATGGAGGGTACGTTCGACAAAGGCGATGGTCTTGGCTGGGCTCCGGGCTATGAAAAGACGTTTGAGGGTACGGGTATAGATAGTGTAAGATACGGCAAAAACTACAATCGTGGTATAGGTATTTGTGTGAAGTGTGATAAATTCAGGGGTAAAGAGTCGGCTGTGAGTGAGCATTGTAGCTTGCCGGCTAAGGAACGTTGTCAGAAATGAGGATATGCGAATAATGAAACTTATAACTTTCATCTTCGGTTGTATGATTGGTTGGGGAATAGGAACCCTTTTGTTTTCAAGCGGCTGCAATGAAGCAGAAAGTTATTATGGATATGTAACAACAGATGACTTAGATGTGAACAATGTTGTTCCAATTGGCTATAGATATGAAGTTGGATATTATGAGAACGCTATAGAAATTGCAGATATTAATGTTGTTCCTCTTATCGAGATTGAGGGAGAATATGAAATAATAACAGAGGAGTCGAATTTCTTAACTATTGAAGTTTGGGATACGGGTGGATGGTATATAGAAGGAGAAGATGGCGTTGTAATTAAAACACTCCGTAGGGTTGAAATAACTGTGCCATACACCATTGAAATTCGCCAATCTAAACATTTGCGTGTCTTAAGAAAATAACAATACAAAGTAAGGAGAAGAACGAAATGAGAACAGTGATTTTGGTGGCAATTTTGATTGTGCTGGCTTTGGTAGTGTGTGGCTGCAATGAGGCCCAGCAGAAGGCCGTCTGGGGGCAAGGTGAGTTGCCCACTGGCTGGCAGAGCTTCTTTGGCAGTGATAACACTGCCAGGCTTAACTTTGTTCAGACGAATACAATAAACAAGCAAGGTCAGAGTATAACTGAGTTGGCCGAGCGGGTCAGGTTATTGGAATCAGAAAATCCGGCTGAGTCGAGGATTGAGGCTATCGAATAATATGCCCCCAACCCCTACAACTAAAAAGCTTAATATAAATCAGATATTCGCTGCTGCGATTGGGGAATCAGTCGAGAAGAAACTTGTAATTTCGCCGCAAGCCGTTGCGAATGTGAGCCAAAACTGTACGATTGAAATGGCTCTCGATAAGGATGGCAATCTCGTATTGACTGTTAAGGAGATATAGTGATACGGCCAATTAAAGAAGGAGAAATAAATTGAGCAAAGAAACCATAAAACTCGGGCCCGGAATGATGCTGGTTTATACTTTCCATGGACATTTATCATTTGAGGGCAAAAAAGAAAAACGTAAGATGATTGAACTTGAGGTCCGCGAGGCCTTGAGTTTGCCCTCAGGGTTTCCTTTGCCAATAGGGATAGTAATATTGCATTCCGTGGAGACTTTGGAGGCGGTAGGCGTACTACCGAAGGGCACTGTTGTTGAGCCCAAATCCACAAAGGTGAAGATAGCAGAGCTTGAAGCCATACTAAGCAAAAAAAAAGAAGCACATGCAAGACAGCAAGCAGCGAATAAAGCACTGGATTGTATCTATTGGGAAGTAATGGAAAATGTTAAGCGAAATGAAAAGCCAGTAGATGTTCAGTTACGCGAATTGAAGTTAAGCGAGTTAAAGGCGATGGTGACAGTGGTAGAGGACTTCGCTGATAAGTATAAGGTCAAGGCTGTGATTTTTAGTTCAGATGGCGAAACAATAGACCTTAAGATAAAGGTAGACGAATGATACAGCCAATTAAAGATACCAGACGTAAAAATGCGGCCAAAAAGGCTATAAAGAATCTGCCAAAGCCATGTTGGGTACAGGCATTTATGATTATGTTGCTGCATGAACGGGCGATACTAAAGCAGCAGATTACCGGCAAAGCTCATGTTCCAAAAATAACATTGACACTTGCCACTCTAAAGCGATTCGAAGCTTTGACGTCTGGCAATGAAACAGCTTTGGTATTTGATGATGTTGCTGAAACAGTAACGCTCACGGCGCCAGAAGCAACACTGCCGGAAAAGCCGAAGGT
>SDBT01017743.1_pt1 | contig 11225 bp, 10 predicted proteins | sample 2277101 | NCBI WGS metagenome assembly SDBT01 (sample SAMN10404973, study PRJNA504765) | marine sediment metagenome | isolation source: marine sediment core GS10_PC15, 103 cmbsf | place: Arctic Ocean: Southern Knipovich Ridge | collected 2010 | reverse complement strand
CTGGATTATATGGCATTACACGTTCGGGCAGAACACCAAGAGAAAGTTCGCCCGCTCCCACACCCACCTGTTCTATTTCACCAAGACCGACGATCCGAAGAAAATCACGTTCAATGACATGGAGGTTCGCATTCCCTCGGCCAGGCAGACGACCTACGCCGACAAGCGGGCCAACCCCAAGGGTAAGATTCCCGACGACGTTTGGAGTTTTTCTCGCCTTTGTGGAACGTTCAACGAGCGGGTGAGCTGGCACCCCTGCCAGATGCCCGAGGCCGTGCTGGAGCGGGTCGTGAAGGTATCCAGTAATCCCGGCGACCTGGTACTGGACCCGTTCAGCGGTTCGGGCACCACGTTGGCCGTCGCCGCTCGGTTGGGGCGAGAGTACTTCGGTATCGACATCTCCGAAGACTACGTCGCCAACGCCGCGCAGCGAATTGCCGAAACGCTCGCTGGAAAACGAAAGACCACAGAAATCGCCGAAAACCCCATCGAGAAGCGAGCTGGACGAAAAGTAGGCGGAAAACGCAAGACGGCGAAGAAAGTGGCCGCTGGCGCGCAAGAACCAACGTTGTTCTGAGGAGTCTTAACTGATCAGGGACCATGCCCCGTTTTTGGCGGCGGGCGGACAAATGGTTTCGCATTCGCCTCCGGGATAAACCAAAAAAGTGGATATTCTCTGGTTTTCGGGAGTATAATGAAGCCATCAGGAATCATATGTTTCGGGTTGGGGATTTCATGGTCACAATGAAGCAGATACAGGACGTCGGACATCGGATCGGCCGAGAGTTTCATCCGAATCGGGTGATTCTTTTCGGTTCTTACGCGCAGGGCGAGGCAACGGAGGATTCCGACGTCGACCTTTTGGTTGTGATGCCGTTTGAAGGTCGGTCCGTCGAAAAATCCGTAGAAGTTCGGCTCAAAATCGAATTTCCTTTTGCCGTGGACCTTTTGGTGCGTACGCCTGAAACCGTGCGTGTGCGAATTGCCATGGGCGACGATTTCATTCGCAACATTCTTCAGCGTGGCAAGGTGCTCTATGAAACCGATCACCGCTGAATGGGTGCAAAAGGCAGAGGGAGACTACGCTACCCTATTGCGCGAGGCGAGAGCGAGGAAAAACCCGAACTACGACGGTGCATGTTTTCACGCCCAGCAATGTGCGGAGAAATACTTAAAAGCCCGGCTCTGCGAGGCTGATGTCGAGTTCTTCAAAGTCCACGATCTTGTAGCCCTTCTGGATCTGGTACTGAGCCTTGAACCCGGATGGGGTGCTTTCCGTAAAAACCTTGCTTATCTCAACGCGTTCGCCGTGAGTTTTCGCTATCCGGGTGAGCAGGCGGACAAGGGCACTGCCGCCGATGCCCGTAAACTATGCCAGGCGTTTCGACAGGCTGCGCGCGCGGCCCTCCGATTACAGACGGAGTGAACAATGTTGTAAGACGGATTGTGGAACGCAATCTATTACCGGTTCCAGTTATTTCCCCGCTCCCGCCGGCGGGAGTTTGATTTTGCAGAGTTTCTGGGCCGTGAAGGTTCTCCCGGTCAGGTAATCGGTGAAGGTCGCGCGGATGGTGATCTCGTCGTGTTCGGGCGGCGTTTTCCACTTGCACACGAAGCTGTAGTGATAGGTCATGAAGCTTCCCGACCAGTGCTCGCCGATGTCCTTTACGGGGAAGATGAACTCGTCCAGAAGGGTCTTGTCTTTCGGTTGGGCGAGATCGAAGAGTTGAATTTTCACGTCGCCGGCGACCTTCAGAACACAGCCTGATTTGTCCCTTGGGAGGAGGAAGACCTTAATGGCGTCCTGGCCGGGCTTATTGTCCAGGTCGATTCCGCCGCTGTGCCGCCCGAGCTTGATCTCCTCGACACTGAAAAGGTTTTCCAACCGCTTTTCGCCCAGCTCCTGGAGGGTTTCGATCTGCTCTTTTCGGTGCTTGAGGTCCCCGGAAAGCTTCTCGACTTTCTCGGTTAGCTGCCTGACTTTCGCCTCGGCGACGTCGCACTGCCGCTCGAGCGCCAGTTCCCTTTGGCGGTCTGATAATTCGCACCCGGTAAGGCAGATCAAGACTGCCAATACGGCCGGGAAAATGACAACGCCCTTTCCGCCCCGTTCTTTCATGAACGTAGATACGAGATGCTGCAGCGATAATCGTCCAAGTGGGCGGTACCGAACACACTGGCCTTTACCCACGGTGCGAGGGGTCATTTGTTCTTCTCTTTTCTGGAGTTTTTTGTCACGAGTTGGATCGACATGTGTTCGAGGACCTTGTCCACGCAGCCGTACTCCACTGCCTCGGTCGCTTCCAGCCATTTGTTGCGTTCGCAATCGCGTTCGATCATTTCGACGGCCTTGCCGGTCGCGCCGGCGAGGATTCCATACAGCCTCTTCCTCAAGCGGAGAATCTCCTGTGCTTCGATGTCCAACTCGGTCGCCGGACCGGTCAGCACGCCGGTAATCAGCGGCTGATGGATGAGCACCCGGCTGTTCGGGAGGATGTACCGCTTGCCCTTGGTTCCGCCCGCCAGCAGCACGGCGCCCATCGAGGCGGCCAGTCCGATGCAGTAGGTCGCCACGTCGCAGCGGATAAACTGCATCGTGTCGTAGACCGCCAGCCCCGCCGAGACGCCCCCCCCGGGCGAGTTGACGTAAATGTTGATATCGGCCTGGGGGTCGTCGTTGGACAGGAACAGCAACTGCGCGACCACCACATTGGCCATAGCGTCGTCCACAAGACCGCCAATAAAGACGATCCGGTCGCGAAGCAGCCGGCTGTAGATGTCATAGCTACGCTCTCCGCGTCCTGTCTGCTCCACCACGATCGGGATCAAACTCTGGTTTGTTACCATGATGAACAAGTCCTCTTTCGTCCCGGATGTTTACTTGCCGGTTTTCTTTTTGGAAGCTGGCGGGTTTTCAATGATCTCGTCCACGATGCCGTACTCCTTGGCCTCGGTGGGGTTCATGTATCGGTCGCGTTCGGTCTCCTCGGCGATCTGTTTGGGAGTGCGATGCGTATGCTTGGCGAGCAGTTCGCTGAGGAGTTTTTTTGACTTGAGGATTTCCTCTGCCTGAATCTTGATGTCCGAAGCCTGACCCGTCACGCCGCCCCAGGGCTGGTGGATCATGATCTTGCTGTGCGGTAAGGCGTACCGTTTGCCCTTTGTACCGGATGCGAGAATGATGGCGGCGCCGCTGGCGGCCTGACCGACACAGTAGGTCGACACGTCGCAACTGAGGAACTGTATTGTGTCGTAAATTGCCAGTGTGTTGTCCACGTCTCCGCCGGGCGAGTTGATGTACAGGTGTATTTCGCGGTCGGGGCTCTTGGACTGCAACTCCAGCAGTCGCATGATCAGCCCTCCGGCCGTGCTCGAGCTAATCTCGCCCCAGAGGAACAGGATGCGCTCTTCGGCCAGACGTTCCTCCAGCGTCATTTCCCTGCGTTGGAGGTAATCTCGTGCGGCGTGCACTGCGGCGTGCGAAGCTGCCCAGCCCTCCCGACCCGACGTTCGATCTATCTCTGACATTTTTCTATTCCTGTGCTGCAACGGCTTTCCTTCCTCGCCTTTGATGGTCGAACCGGGCTTATTTCTTCTTCTTGGCGGTTTTCTTCCCGCCGCTTCCGGTGGACTTCTTGGCGGTCTTTTTGGGGGTCTTCTTGACGGTTTTTTTGGGCGCCTTCTTGGCGACGGTTTTCTTGGCGGTCTTTTTGGGTTTGGCCTTGGCCTTTTTTCCAGTTTTGTCCTTTTCCTCTTCCTTCACTTTGTCCTCCACAGGAACGTCAACGATTTTGGCCTCTTTCAACAACTTATCGAGCGTCTTTTCCTCGCGAATGGCCACGCCCACCTGTTCGATCGTCCCGTCGGCTGCCAGTTCCTGGCGGACCCGTTCCGGGCGACGGTTGTTCGCCGCGGCGATCTGCGCCACGCGAGTGTTGATTTCGCCGTCGCTGACCTCGACGCCTTGTTGGTCGGCGATCTTCCCGAGGATAAATGAAAGTTTGAGGTTTCGCTGGGTGCTTTGTTCGGCGACGGCCTGCAAGCGGGCCAGGTTCTCGTCGATCTTTTCCCTGGTCACGCCAGCCTGGAGCAATTCGATATACTGCCGCTGCAGCGCACGCTGCGTTTGCCGGACCGCTAACCCCTCAGGCAGCTCGAAGTCCGTCTTGTCCAGCAGGTATTGGCATATCTGATTCCGCATGGAGTTGCGGACTTCCTGCTGCACCCGCGTCTTTAGCCGATCGGCCACGAACGTGCGAAATTCCCCCAGCGAATCGAACCCACGGGCTGAGGCGAATTCATCATTAAACTCCGGTAAGATGCGCCGGGAAACCTCGTGGATCGTCAGCTCGATCGTCAGTTCCTTCCCCCGCCACTCCTCGTTGGGATGGGCTTGGGCGGCGGTGGTTTTAAGGGTAACAGTATCGCCGGTCTTCTTCCCGGTTAACTCCGGACCGAGGTCCACCAGCGGGAGTCCTTCGATGACGCTCGCCGCCACCCGCAGCTGCACCCGCGGATTCTCCCACGTTACGCCTTCGCCGGTGATCTTCGCACCGGTAAGTATCGCATCACCTTCCTGCGCCGCGGCGTCGGTTTTTTCGTATCTCGCCTGAGCTTCCCGCAGGGTCTGGATATATTCCTCAGTGCGTTCGTCGTTTACCTCGAGGGATTCCCTCTTCACCTCTATCCCGCCGATCTCGGGCAGATCGAACTGCGGTTCGATTTCCACCTCGAAGCTGAAAGTCATGTCGCCGGAGTCGGGCAGTTCGATTTTGTCGAGATCGATGCTCGGCTCGCCAAGGGTCTTGAGTTCCGCCTCTTCGATGGCCGAGCCGATCGACTCGCCCACCAGCGCGTTTCTCACGTCCTGGCCGACTTCCTTTCCGAAGCGCTTCTCGATCAGCCGTCGGGGAACACGCCCGATGCGAAAACCCGGTACCTGGGCGGTGCTCCGCAACTCGCCGAACATTTCGTCCAGTTTAGCGTCGATCCGACCGCGAAGAACGGTTACGGCGACCTTCTTTTTCAGCTTTCCGACGTCCTCCATTTCGACGATGTTCTTCGGGAGGTTATCTTCCTGCTGCGATTCCTGGTCCAATTCTACATCTTGGGTTTCTTCGGCCATGATGGGTTGGTCTCCGACGTCATTCGCTGCGACCAGATGCACCAACGCGGTGCATCCCCGGCAGCGGGTTTCCAACGTCCGGCCGGGGCCGGCAAATTATCGTAAGGACGAAACTCTACGCCAAACCTCCTCTCACGTCAATAGCCGGAAAAAAGAGGTTTACCAGACGCTTGACCGAGGGGAGGGTCCGACGTAAAAACATTGTCTTCACTATGAAAGGAAAAACGTCGATGGGCACACAAGAAGATCTCGTCCGGGCAAGCAGGAAGGTATTGATCGAAAACTACGGCCGGTTGCCATTTGCGATGTCCCATGGGGCCGGGGCGCGGATATGGGACGCCGATGGAAAGGAATATCTGGACTTCTTTGCCGGTTTTGGTGGTGGTGGTATCGGCGGGCACTGCCATCCCAAAATCGTAGAGGCGATCCGGGCCCAGGCCGAAACGTTACTCAGCCACGGCAATTTACTGACCAGCGCCCCGCAGGTGGAGCTGGCCGAGGCGATCACGCGCCACGCCTTTAGCGGAAAGGTTTTTTTCTGCCACAGCGGCGCCGAGGCCAACGAAGCGGCGCTGAAGCTCGTTCGCCTGGCGGGGCGTGGCGGAGAGCGAAAAGCTGAAGGGCCTTACAAGATCATCAGCTTCCACGATTGCTTCCACGGCCGGACGATGGGATCGCTGTCGCTGACGCCCGCCCCGTTTCAGAAGGGCTTTGAGCCCATGTTGCCTGGAAATGTGATGGTTGACTACGGCGATCTGGGCGCGGTGGCCGAGGCCATTGACGACGAAACGGCCGGTGTGTTCGTCGAACCGATCCAGGCCGAGGGCGGAATGAACATGCCCACGGGCGACTTCATGCGAGGGTTGCGGAAACTATGTGACGAGAGGGAAATCCTGCTCGTATGCGACGAGGTATGGACCGCCCCCGCGCGAACGGGCAAGTGGTTCGCCTATCAGCATTACGGTATCGTTCCGGACGTGATGATCGTTGCCAAGGCCATCGGCGGCGGGCTACCGGTCGCGGGCTGTGTGGCCTCGCCGAAGTACAGCGACGTTCTCGGTCCGGGGACACACGGGTGTACGATGGGGGGCAATCCGCTCTGTACCGCAGCCGGGGCAGCAGCGATGAAACTCATCGAGGATGAGAATCTCGTTGAACGGGCCGAGACGTTGGGTCGGCGCATCCTTCAGCAATTCCGCGACGCCGACATCTCGTGCGCGCAGGACATCCGCGGTAAAGGAATGATAATCGGTATGACGCTTCAAGAGCACAGATCCGCCAAGGACGTGATGACCGCCTGCATGGATCGTGGCGTGATCGTCTGTATCGCCAAAAACAACGTCCTCCGCATCGCCCCGCCGCTGACCATCAAAGAGGACCTGCTCGAAAAGGGTCTGGAGATCATCATCGCCGTGCTGAAGGGGTGAGGCGAAAAACGAATTGATATTGTATGTTTAGTAGCGGGTCGTAGACCCGCTTTCCTTCGGCGGTTTTTTGGGCGGGTCTGCGACCCGCCGCTAAACACGGAATATCGAACAGAGAATATTAAACGCAGGACGTGTGATTATGGTTATTGCATACCATGCTATCTTTACGACCTACGGAACATGGCTTCCGAATGACCCGCGAGGATCATATTCTAAAGAGGTTTACAACAGGGAGCTTCATCTGCTAGGGGAGATTTGCCCCGGCCGCCAATATCCACAACCACCAAAGGGCGAGCTTCGAAGGTTCTGGACGGCCTCCCGGACCCGTCTGAAACGACCTCCGTTCTTTATTCACAACTCGATTCGTCCGGTCGTGGCGCGTGGATTTGGAAATGTCGTTCGGCGTTTGAATCTCTTGGTTCACGCGTGTTCGATTATGAATGACCACGTGCATCTCCTCGTGAAGCGGAGCACCTACAGGATCGAATATCTTGTAGGCCAGTTCAAGGGAGCTGCTACTGGTGCAATGGGACTGATGGAGACACCTTGGACAAAAAGATGCTGGAAAATATTTCTGGATAACGAGTTCGCTATCTGCGCCGCTGCTAAATACATAGAACACAATCCCGTCGCAGCGGGTATTCCGCAGCAGCACTGGTCCTTCGTCACACCGATCACTTAGAAAGTTTTATCACTTAAAAAGTTTAGCTGTCGCCGGCACGGCGACAACCAAAGCACGGCGACGTCGCCCTCAGAATTCCTTCGCCAATTTAACGAGGCTATTTGATTGGGTGGCCTGGCGGGCCAGGTCGTAGGCCTCAGAGTATTGTCGGGCGACTATCTCCCACGAAACAACGTTGTCGAGATATTGCTTGAGGTTCTCGCCCAGCCGCATACGTGCCTCTTCGTTGCAGGCCAACTCCACTACGTGCTTCTTTAGCATCTCGCGGTTAGTGAATAGCAACCCGCCGCCGCTTTCGAGTGTCTGGGCGGTAAGACCCTCCATCGGAGCGGTGGTGATGTAGGGCTTGTTCAACGCAATGATTCGGGCCAGCGTACCCGACTGCGTCTCGTCGGTGCTGGGCAGAACAATAAAGTCGCACAACGCCATCATCTTATAATAAGCGTCACCTCGCGGGACAAACTCGTAGTAGTGAGCCAATTGCTTTTGCTCCAGCAACTCCACCTCACTGCGATACTTATCGTAGTCCTGTTTGTGGTTTGGATCGCGCCACGTTCCAGCGGCCAAAAGGTCCCAATCTTCACCGGTTCGGGCCTGAATCTCCTGGGCGATTTCTTCCCACATGCTGGTCAGGATGTCCCAGCGTTTGTTCGACTGAATCCAGCCGATCAGTCCAACCATGTGGATGGAAAGATGCTCATTCTTGTCCAGTCCGAGTTCTTCGCGCAGTTGGACGACCTCGGCAAGGGAATAGCGACGATCCGGACGTGCGCCATGAGGGACGACCATAATATTGGATGGGGTTGGCCAGTTGCGTTCGGTGAAGTCCCAGTCCAGCCTCCATTTCTGATAGTGACATTTGAAGAGGACCACGTCGGCGCAGTGACACATCTTGAAGATGAAATCCGCTTCGAAGTCGTTCAGTCGGCCATGTACGGTGTGTGGCTCGACGATTGAGGGCACGTCGCCGATGGCCTCCAGGAGATTCAGCAAGCCTTCATTGCCATCGCTCCGCCCTCGCTCGTCCATGTAATCGTACAGTCCATATTCGTGCTCGACATGCACGGCGTAGGGGTCCAGCTTGTGGATCTCATCGGCGACGGGTTTCCACCAGTCGTGCCGGGTCATGTCGATCAGGGGAATTACCCCCTCACCTTCGCCGTCAGCGTGCGAGATTACCAGCACGTCCCGCTCGGGGTGCTGTTTTTGAATGAATTCCCGGGCTTCTTCGCAAAAAGTGGCAATTCCACAAAGACGCGGGGGATAACTGCTGATCATTACTATCGGTTTGGCCATCCTATTCCTTCGTTCGTACAACTGGTCCCGTCGGCTCGATAGGCTTGCGAACGGGTCGCTTCTCCGTAGGCTTATCGGCAGGAATTTCGGCCAAGGACAACTCCATTTGCAAATCTTGCATGAGCAGGAGGCTCATCAGCCAAGCCAGAGTGCTTTCGGCACCCTGGTTTTCATTGACGTGATCGGAGTGTAACCCGTCGCGGCAACCGCCGGTAGTGAAGTCATAAAGCGGCGTGCGCAAATCATTTTCCCCGAGGAACCAGTAGAATGCCTTCCGGGCATTCCTGATCCAGTATTCTTCCCGTGTAACGTGAAAGGCTTCGATGCAGGCGTCGACAAAAGCGTGAGCCTCGATAGCCTGCTGATCGAAATGGGCTCGCTTCCCCCCGCGCTTATACCAGCCATTTGACCCGATGGGTGAAAAAAGCCCGGCCTCATTGGTATCTATATCCAGCAACCAGTTCAGGGCCTTTTTCCCCACGTCGATCATGTCGTTCCGCTGCATCCATTTTCCGCTCATCAGCAGCACGTGGGGCAGCTTGGCGTTGGCATAAGCGAGAATATCCTCGCACCACGGCCAATCGTCCGACATGTGGTCCTGGAATTCCTGAAAAACCTTTTCGCTCAACAGGGCGCGGTATCGCCTTACTTCGGAATCACCACCGAAGCGGCGCAGATAGGCATGAATTCCGCAAAGCGAAAAGGCCCATGATCGCGGGGAGGTGAATGTCTCCGTAATCGGGAGGGCGGCCATGAACAGTCTGCTCGCCAAGGTGATCATGGATTCGTGCGGGCAGAGCGCAACGGCCATACCCAGTCCCCACAAGGCCCGGCCATGCGAGTCTTCACTGCCACCCTGATCCAACCATGTCCGGTTATAACCCATGAAATTACGAAATCGGCCGGACTCCTCGTTAAAAGCGTGCGCCAGGAACGACAGATAGGTCTGCATCATCGGCAGAATGCTGTCCTCGTGGTTGAGGTCCCAATGCATACCGGCCACGATTAGTGCACGGGCGTTGTCGTCGGTGCAATAGCCATGATTCCGGTTGGGCGTGGCGAACAGGCAGTGCTGAAAGATGCCAGTATCGTCGGTAAGCAGTTGCAAATGACGCATATCCGGTTCCGGGAGGTCGAATTTTTCCTTCCGTCGCGACCTACTCGCTGTGTCCCGGGTGCGGCGAGTTTCCACCCAGGCGTCGGTGGCTTCTTTGAACAGGTCCAGATAATCCTGCCCCACACGCGACCAGATCATTCTCCGGCAGTAGTTATAAGCCCCCTTACGCAGTGCGTTCAGTTCGGTTTCGTGGTCGAGCAGGTCGAGGATTTGCTCGCCGATGGCGTCACTGTCGCGGAATGGCACCAGCCGCCCCCGGCCGTCGGCCAACAACTCGCTGGCGTGCCAATAAGGCGTGGAAATCACCGCTTTCCCTGTTCCCATTGCGTAAGCAAGCGTCCCGGATGTAATCTGCGCTTCGTTCAGATACGGTGTGACGTAAATCTCCGCCGCCCCGAGATATTCGCATAGTTCTTTCTTCGCCACGAATCGATTGACGAAAATTACGTTATCTCGCAGGCCTAGTTCCTGGACGCGGCGGGAGAGGCTGTTGCGGTACTCCTCACCGTTCTCGGCCTTGACGTGCGGATGCGTGGCGCCCAGGATAATATACACCACGTCCGGATGCTTGTGGACAATTTCGGGCATGGCGTCAATAACGTACTCCAGTCCCTTCCCCGGAGACAGCAACCCAAAGGTCATCAATACCCTTCGACCCTCGACGCCGAACGTGTCCTTGAAGAAATTAGAGTCCACAAACGGCACGTCCGGGATGCCGTGGGGAATGACTGCGATTTTTTCCGAGGGAATATCGTAATGCTCTTGAAGGAAGGTCTTGGCTATGTTTGCCATCACCACCACCCGGCCTGTGATGCGAATCGTCTCCTGCATGACCAGCTTTTGCTGATCCTTTGGCTCCTTCAAGACGGTGTGGAAAGTGGTAACAAGTGGACGGCGCAGCCGCCGAAGCATCGATAGCAAATGGGACCCGCACGTCCCGCCGAAAATGCCAAACTCGTGCTGGAGGCAAATGGTCGAAACCTGATTCATATTGAGAAATTCAGCCGCCAGGCGATAGTCCGTCTGTGCATTCTGACGAACTTCAAATCGAACGCGATCCGAGTACGGATAGCCCTCGGGTTTGTTGTTGACAGCCACCACAAAGACATCGCAATTGTTGTTTTCCTGTGTCGCCACCGCCTCGCATAAATCATGCGTGAAGGTCGCAATGCCACAGCGACGCGGCAAATAGGTGCCCACAAAGGCAATCGAAGAATCATTGGAAATCGTTCTGTCAGAATGAGGCATCTTCTTCCTCGATGCTAAAAGATTAAAAACAAGAACACAGCAAACAAGATAGGATATTGTAATGAATTATCGAACCATTCTCAAGAGACCATCAGAAAAGTGGCAAGTTAATATCTTGGTGGTGTTTACGGCCTCAAGGGGCCGGTAAACTATACCCGCGGGCACAAACACCCCTTATGGCTTGATATGGCCCGGTCCACAAGCTCGGACTTGACAGATAAACTTCCCTACTCTACAGTATCTCGTCCCTTGGGCCGTTAGCTCAGTTGGCTAGAGCGCCTGCTCGACACGCAGGAGGTCACTGGTTCAAGTCCAGTACGGCCCATTGAA
>SDBT01017742.1_pt1 | contig 11225 bp, 9 predicted proteins | sample 2277101 | NCBI WGS metagenome assembly SDBT01 (sample SAMN10404973, study PRJNA504765) | marine sediment metagenome | isolation source: marine sediment core GS10_PC15, 103 cmbsf | place: Arctic Ocean: Southern Knipovich Ridge | collected 2010 | reverse complement strand
TCCTATAGAAAAGTTTTGGGCTAATATGAAAAATAAAATTAAAGAATTGCTACCAAAAGTTAAAAAGTTTACTGATGCATTCGATGGAGCAATATTATCAATGTAAATTTAAACCACTATAATATCTTTATATGCTGAAATAGCAATTGGCTTTACATTACCATCCACTCCGAACATCACTATATAAATGATTAATATAAAATATTATTTTGCCAAAGCCAAAAAAGAAAAAAGACAGAAGAGATTAAAGTAATAATCAAAGCAAAAATAAGAGATTTTTTTCTGCAATAATAATCAGATAAGCCTCCTTGAATAGAAGCGCAAAAAAAGCTATTATACTTACAAAAATAGGAATCGCAAATTTATAAGTGGTCTCAGGCTCAAATATAATTATTGCAATATATAAATATTGAGTAATACCATTTATCAAATATTTATATTCATAATTTATTATTTTATTTTAAAAGCTTTGATCTAAAAAATGATTTCCAAATAAATCCAAATCAACTATTATTTTTTAAGTTTTATATGGGGTGCTTAACTAGCTGAGAAGCAAAAATTGCTAACCCAAAGAACCTGATCTAGATAATACTAGCGCAAGGAATATGAAATGTTTTTATTAATTATTGGATCTATTGCATCTTTAACATCTACAATTAGTTTGATTCCTCAGATATTTCAAACATACAAATCTAAATCTGTTGCAGATCTATCACTTCTTATGCTTATCAATTTCTTTGTTTGTTCTATTTGTTGGGTCATTTATGGAATCACTCTTAAAGCTACCTCTGTTTGGATAACAAATATTATAATGTTAATTTTTTCAGCTCTCTTAATAATTTTAAAAATCAAGTATAGAAGAAAATAGCTATGGTTCAAAAAATATTAAACTCTTATAAAAGCATCATTTTTTTAAATGGTGAAATACCTAATAAAAAACTCTTTGATTACATCAATTTAAATGTACCTATTATTGCAGCTGATGGAGCATCTAATAAACTCAAAAACTATTTAATTGAACCAACTTTTAATATCGGAGATGGGGACTCTATAGGGAACAATAAACCTAATTCTTTCATAAAAATTTTAGATCAAAACAAAACTGATTTTGAAAAATCCATAATTTTTGCAAAAAACTTAAATCTTTTACCTGCATTAGTTTTAGGTATTAGTGGTGGTGAAATCGATCATACAATAGGAAATACTCAAATTATTATGAAATATTCAGATGATAATTCTTTATTCTTTTTAGATACATATCATCAAAAAAATAGCATTAAAGCAAAGCTTGGAATAGTTCTAAACAAAAAAGAATTTAATCTAAAACTAAATGAAAACTCTATAATTACAATCGTATCTTTTGAAGAATCCGTTATTTCTACAAAGGGCCTGAAATGGGATTTAAAAAATAAAAATATGAACCACAACTATTATTCTTTAAGAAATTACAATACATCTAAGGAAGTCCTATTTAAAGTAAGCAAAGGCAAAACTCTTATCATTTTGGATATAACTCAAGAGATTTTATCTCTAAAAAAACCATTTGTAAAAATTCCAATATAATTTTTTTTTATTTTTTTGAAGTTAAGCTTTTCTATCTAATTCATTCCACCTTATATAAAGCCTTTCTATTTCGTTCTCAAGGCTAGCTAGTTCTCTACAAACTTCAGCAAGACGATCTTTATTTTCTATTACATCCTTTTGATTTAACAAAGTATTTAAATTTGATATTTCCTGCTCTAATTTTGGGATATTATTTTCTATATCTTCATACTCTTTTTTCTCTGAATATGTAATTTTTTTAATATTAGAATCATTTTTTTTATGCTTTGATTTTTCTTTTTTAGAACTTATAACTTTTTTTCTAGATGCTTCAAATTGAGCATAATCAGAAAAAATAGTAATGCTATCTTTATTTCCTAAAGAAATTATTGAATTACAAACTCTATCGATTAAAAATCTATCGTGAGTTATTAACACTATAGCTCCATTAAATTCTAAAAGACTCTCTTCTAAAGCATCTAATGTTTGAATATCTAAATCATTTGTCGGCTCATCCAAAAGTAATACATCAGCAGGCTCAAGCAAAAGATGAGCAATATTTATTCTAGCTTTTTCCCCTCCTGATAATTTTTTTATTTTTAAATTTAAGCTATCTTTAGAAAATAAAAATCTTTGACACCATGAATTAACATGAATCTTTTTATTTTGAAATGTTACGAATTCACCACTTGGACAAAGAGCCTCTTTAAGAGTTAAATTATCATCTAATTTCCTTCTGAGTTGATCGAAATAAACAATTTTTAAATTATCAGCTTTTTTAATCGTGCCGCTATCTGGAATAATCTCTTCAGCTATTAATTTTAAAAGGGTTGTTTTCCCAGATCCATTCGGTCCTATAAGTCCTATTCTAGTTTTTGGAGAAAGCATAAAACTCAAATTTTTAAAAAGCTCTTTTCCATTCATACTTTTAGAAATAGCTTTTAGAGTAATTAATTTTTTTGTTCCTCTATCAGTTGAAATGAAATCTATTTTAGCTTTTTTATTCTCATTTCTTTTTTTTAAATCAGATAATTTCTCAAATATTTCATGAGCCTCATCTATTCTTGATTTTGATTTAGTCCTTCTTGCTTTTACCCCCTGTTTTAACCACTCATCTTCTCTTCTAGCTTTTGTACTTAGTGATTTTTCCTGTTTGATCTGGCCTTGTAAAAAAGCTTCTTTTTTCTTTAAAAAATCTAAATAAGATCCATCTGACACAAAAATATGATTCGGATATGCATCTGAGATTTCTATAATTTTGTTACAAGAATTTTGCAGAAAATATCTATCATGAGAGACAAGGATAAAATTTAAAACTTTTTTATGTAAAAATTTTTCAAACCATAAAAGAGACTCTAGATCCAAATGATTAGTAGGTTCATCTAAAAGAAGTAAATCAGGGGATAATATAAATGCTTCTGCTAGAGATAATCTTTTTTGCCATCCTCCAGATAATTTCGAAGCATCAATTGATGGGTCTGTAAAGCCAACTTTATTAAGCCATTTATCAACAAGTAAATTTTCATCATATTCGGTTAAATTCTCATTTTTTAAAGAATGTAGTAATACATCTTTAATTGAACTATTTTTATAAGATACATTTTGCGGAATATAAGCAATTTTTAAAGAGCGTTTACGGGTAACGGCTCCTTCGTCAGCAGTTTCAAGATTAGCTAAAATTTTTAATAATGTAGATTTACCTGAACCATTTGGTCCAATAAGACCAATTCTATCATTCTTAAAAACAGAAAAAGATATATTTTTAAATAGGTCTTTTAAGCTATATGACTTTGATAGATTGTTAATATTTAATAATACGCTCATAATAAAATTATAGCAGAAGCAATAAAACTAATCATTACTAAATTTTATAACCCCAAGTTTTTTGAAACTCTGAGGAACAGGAGCAGAAAAGCTCATTTTTTTTTCGGTAATTGGATGTAAAAACTCTAAAAGAGAGGAATGCAAACACATTCTTGATATAGGACTTGCTAATGGAGAATACCTTTTATCGCCAAGAATTGGATGGCCCGCATCTTTACAATGAACTCTTATCTGATGTTTCCTTCCTGTTTCAAGATTAAGTTTTAAATAAGTAAAATTTTTAGATCTTCTAATTACTGAAAAATGAGTAATTGCTATTTTGCCTTCCTCTTCATTTTCAACAGATCTAACATTATACTCTTTATTTTCTACAAGATAGCTTTTCCAAGCACCCTCATTTTCTTTTAGATTTCCTTCAACGATTGCAAGATAAGACCTTTTAAGTTCATGATTTTTAAACATAACATTAAGTTTGTCTACTGCTCTTTGATTTTTGGCAAACATCATAACCCCGGATGTTTTTTTATCTATTCTATGTACTACAAAAATATTTTTTGTAGAGTAGAATTTCCTTAAAATCGAAAGTGCATTTTCAGTTTTCACTTCATCCAAAGGAACGCACAATAAACTTTCAGGTTTATTGATTACCAAAATATCGTTATCTTCATAAATAATTTTAATTCCACTAGGACTTTTTTTAATTATTTCACATATTGATATAGTTTTATTTTTTTCAATTATTTCCTTTGCATTTTCAATTAAAACATTATCAACATACACTCTTCTTTTTTTTATAAGATTTCTTAGGGTGGTATTTGAAGAATCAGGAAATATTTTTTTTAAAGCTTCAAATATCGTAGAATTTTCAAATGTTTTATGATTTTTCAAAATAATTCTTAAGTTTATTTAATAATATTTATGTCTTTCAAAAGAGGTTTTAATAGTAACATATTTTATATTGTTAGGTCATCATTATAAGCAAAGAATGAATTTATCGCCCATTTTATTTTTTAGGAAAATGAGATCTAAAACCACCATTTTAATGGTTAGATGAATGATGCAAAAAAAATATTTTAATATTTGGCAAAAACTTTAAAATTTAATCTGCATTTTATCTAGAATATTAAAGATTATCGAACCGTCTCATAACCGCCTAAAACTCCCCCTTTCGATAATACAACCTGCCAAAGTTGAATATCCCTTGCTCGAAAAGCTCCTGCACAAGATAGCAAATAATATTTCCACATTCGATAGAAGTGAAGAGGATAGTTCTGTTTAATTTTATCCCAATTATTATCAAAATTGTGAAACCAGGCCATTAAAGTCTTGTCATAATCAACACTAAAATTATGCCAATCTTCCATGATAAATAATCCTTCTATCGATGTTCCAATCTGTGCAATTGAAGGAAGTTGCCCTCCTCTAAAGATATATTTATCTACCCAAGGATCTCCGGTTATTTTTGATTGATTTCCTCCAATTGTATGTAGCATAACCATTCCATTATCATTTAAACATCTATGAACAATTTCCATAAAAATTCGATAATTTTTCGCTCCCACATGTTCAAACATACCAATCTCAATGATTCTATCAAATTTCTCATTCAAATCTCTATAATCCTGCACACGAATCTCCACAGAAAGATCTTTACATACCTCTTTTGCATAAACTGCTTGATTTTCAGAAAGAGTAATAGCAACTACATCTACTCCATATTGTTCTGAAGCATACTTTGCAAAACCGCCCCATCCACAACCAATATCTAAAATGCGCATTCCCTTTTTAAACCCAAGCTTTCTTGCTATCAGATCATATTTTGCTACTTGAGCTTCGGTCAAATTTTTTGCATTTTTCCAATAGCCACAACTATAAGTCATAAGAGGATCTAACATATTTTGATAAAGATCATTTCCCAACTGATAGTGTTGGTTAATCACCTGTATGCTACCAGATCTATTCTGTCGATTGAAGAGCTTGGCTTTGAGATAGGCCCAAACATGAGGCCATGTAGGTTTAAAGTTATGTTCAAGATCAGCCATTAAGATTCGATATATGCAAACATCTAATGCTTCTGCATCCCAAGCATTTTCCATATAGGACTCTCCAAAACCCAAAGATCGATCTTTTAGCACACGATTATAAAATCTTTCATCATTAACCTGAATATCCCATGGACGATCTCCATTGATCTTGATATCTGCAATAGAGACCATCTCCTCTACAATATCTTTTGATGAAGAGGCCTCTACTTGCATAACTGATAATATCAAAATACAAAAAGCAAATAATTGTCTCATAACTTTTATATGAATAATTTGAAAAAAAATGACAAGGAAAAATTTTCAGTGTAAAACAATTGTTTAGAAAAAAAAAGGAGAGTGACAATTTGGCCCCACCCTTTTGAAAGCATTGGATCTCTTTTACTCTGCTAGTTCACCAACTTCTTTTTCCATTAAACTATCTTCTGCAGAGAAAATATTGAAAGAATATACCATTACCAATATTGCAAAAATTATTTTCATTAAGCCATCCCTATTGTTTTTTGAAAAAAAAGATAAATATTTGAAAAAACTTTGTCAATTAAAAACTCCAAAAGTAAGATTTGAACTTACGTCCAATGGATTAACAGTCTTAAAAATTAAGCTCTAAAAACTGTTTTATATAACCTTAAATTAACCTCTAGTATGATAGAATAAAATTGATAGTTTTTAGCAGCTTTTATATACTCTATTTATTTTTAAACATTAGGCTAATATATGGCATTCTTATCAGTAGTATTAACTATAATATATTTTTTTGCACCACTGCAAGACAATGATTTTAATTGGCATAAATCTGATCTAAAAGAAAAATTGAATCATCTCTCCTGTTGCAAAACTAAAGAAATAGTCAATTGGGATTCTTCTCTTTCGGCTTTAACACAAGAAGATTATGCAATAAAACAAAGAGATATTCTAAATTATCTTCAACCACAAATTCTAGCTAGTGATGATGTTGAATTGATTACACTCTTCAAACGTGCTGCGAGAAACCATAACACACTATACAATGAATATGTCACCAAACCTATCCCATCTTTTAATAAACATCACCCTGATTTAGATTTCAAGATACCAGAAACTAATATCATATTGGATGTGCTGGAAAATAAAGTAATTGTAACATCAGAACTTAGTATATTACGTCAATCTGCTTCTTCTAGCTTAATCTTAGATGGATATAAACAAGAAGTTTATGAAGTTTGGATAAATGGATCTAAACTTAATGAATCTGAGTATAAAGTTACAGCTCACGAATTGATTATTTCATCCCTCCCTAAAGATTCTCAATTTACTCTAAAGGTAATAAGTAAAATCGACCCATATAATAACGATTCAATGGAAGGTTTATATAAGAGCGGAAAATGGCTTAGTACACAATGTGAGTCTGAAGGAGCTCGCCGTATTTTTTATACTATCGATCGCCCCGATAATCTATCAAAGTATACAGTAACCATTATTGCAGATAATAAGCGATATCCAACAAGAATTTCTAATGGAAATTTAGTCTCCGAAGGTATTCATCCAGATGGTCGTGCTATAATTAAATGGAATGATCCTTATCCAAAACCTAGTTATTTGTTTGCTACTGTTTTAGGTGATTTTGATATTATTGAAGGAATCTATCAGACCAAAGAAGAAGAAAAAGTAAAATTACAAGTTTTTGTTGAAAAAGGGAAAGAAGAGCAAGGAAAATATAGTCTATGGGCTTTGCAACAAAGCATGCGGTTTGATCAAGCTTTCTTCGATCGCAAATATGACCTAGAATACTTGAAAATGGTCAGTATTCCTGACTTTAATATGGGTGCAATGGAAAATAAAGGGTTGCTTATATTCAATGCTCAAGTTTTATTAATCGACAAAGAATCTGGACCAGACGATTATTTTAGGCTTGTTGCACATATAGTAATGCATGAATATGCTCATAACTGGAGTGGCAATAGGGTTACAGTTAAGAATTGGTTTGAATTACCTTTAAAAGAGGCTTTTACTGATTTTCGTGCAATGTTATTTGATGAACACTTTTTTTCTTCAGAAATTGCTCGTGTAGAACAGATTCAGCAATTGAGAGAAAGTCAATTTCCAGAAGATGCAAGCGCTTTAGCTCATCCGATTCAAGTTGAATCATATGTATCTTCAGATGATCTTTATGATCAGACAACATATGTAAAAGGACGAGAAGTATTTCGAATGCTACACACAATTCTAGGGGATAAATTTCGAGAAGCTCAAAATGAATATTTTTCTAAATATGATGGACAAGCAGTTTCATTTAACGAATTATTAACAACTCTCAACGAGGTAAGTGGAGTAGATCTTAGTGTTTTTAAGAGATGGTTCCATCAACCAGGCACACCAACTCTAACTCTCTCTATGAATTATAATTCAAATAATAACACCGTTGAAATCTTAGTTAAACAAAGCTGCCTTCATCCTAAAACCAATGAAGAACAAAAACCTTTTCACATTCCACTATTTCTAGAACTTATTAGTTCAGATGGAAAGACAATCATTCCCAAAATGAAAGTAGATTTTAAAGATAGGGAAATGGTTTTACGATTTGATAATGTAAAAGAAAAACCTATACCATTATTTTTACATGGTCTTTCTGCTCCAGTTAAGTGGACGTATAATTTTACTAATCAAGAATTAAAAAATATTATCTTACATACTGATGATGCTTTCTGGCGTTTTGAAGCAGGTCATATCTTTGCTAAAAAGCAACTGATTAAATTAGTTTCAGCAATAATGAAAAATCCTGAAAAAGAAACCCCTCTTTCTCCATATGTTGTTAATTTCTATCGGCAAGTACTTAATTCTGATACGCTTTCTCCTATGGCTAAAGCTCAAATTTTTAACCTCCCTTCTTTACGTGCTTTAGCTGAGGATCTAAAAATATATGACTATCAATTGATCGCAAAAGCTAGAGATAACTTTAAAAAGCAATTAGCTCAGCAACTAGAAAATGACTTAGTTGATTTACTTGAGAAAACGCCTAACCCTAAAACATATAATCCTTATTCTAAAAATTTTGTTCATGAAATGAAAGTACGAAAACTACGCAATACAATACTCAGTTATCTAGTTTCTTTTAATGAAAAGAAGTATGTATCTCTTGCCACCGATCAATATTTAGAGTCAGATAATTTTAATAATAAAGGAGCTATTGTTAATATTTTAGCCAATACATGTGATCCTCGTAGAGAAAAAGTGCTCCATGATTTCTATGAAAGATGGGCAAATGATAAAGTTGTTATCAATCATTGGATGATAGCAATGGTTAGTTCAAAAAATTGCACAATAGAAATGCTCGAAGACATTCAGAATAACGATGGATTTGATCCCAAAAATCCTAATCATTTGCGTTCAATATTTAGAGTATTTGCAAATAATTTAGCTATTTATCATGATTCAAAAGGGAAAGGATATAAATATTTAACAGATAATATCCTTAGAATTGCTAACTTTAATTCTCTTTTGGCCAATCAGTTTGTTCGAACTGCTTTCATTGATTATAAAAAACTTCCTGATACACAAAAATCTTTGATGCAAAAACAACTAATTCGATTAAGAGATGCTCCTGGGCTGGCTTCCTGCATCCGAGAGAGAGCAAACAACTTCCTCAACGAATCTTAACTCAAAAAAAGGCAGTTAAGCAATCAACTTAACTGCCTTATAAACAAAACTTTACGCATGAGGCACTCTTCGAACTTTTTCATGGTTAAAACTAAATGAATATCTTTTAAAATCCGAAACTAAAACTTAACCTCTGAAAGAAATTAAAAAGCCCTTTATTGCAAGAATATTGTTGGATCAATTATAACTTTGATTGGAGCCTTTTTTATTTATCAAGGTTGGTAATAAATTTTATAATTAAAGCGTTACATACAAACATATAGCCAGTAAGTCTGCGTTCTGTAGACTTACTGGCTGATTTTAGTTAAATTTATATTTGATTAATTAATCCAGAAAGTCTATATAATCGGATAAAAAAAATACATTCAATAATTTTTCATTTGCTAAAATATTTAAATCTAATTTACAACTTAGTAAACACGCCCAATTAAATTTAATGGGTGTGATTGCTAAATTACAATTTTATAGAATAACATGAAAAGCCCAATAATTTTTAATAAATTAAAATCTCTTTTAAAAAAAACTTCATTTACAACAAGAGAAGCAAAAGAATTAGGAATTTCCTCAGAACTTCTTAGTTACTATGTAAAAACAAAACAATTAATACGACTAGGAAGAGGGATTTATCAAAGCATTGATTATCGTAACCCTTCTAATAATTTTGAATTAGCAGAACTTATTCAAGCTGTAAAAACAGTTCCTAATGGAATTATTTGTTTAATTTCAGCATTATCTATTTATAATTTAACAGATGAGATTCCCCGAAAGATTTGGATTGTAGTTTCTCATAATAGATCCATAAAAAGAGATAAATTTATAAAAATTGTAAGATTTCGAGATATAAAAACAGGAAGAACAGAAGTTGAATTAGATGGCATTATTATCCCCATTTTTGATCGAGAACGAACTATTATTGATGCATTTCGACTTCTTAGTTATGAAATAGCTATCAAAGCTCTAAAAATGGCTTTTTCTCAAAAAAGCGATCAATGCATTAATTTCAATAAGCTTCAAAAATATGCAAAAAAACTAAAAGTTAATATTACACCATATTTGATGACGGTAACAACATGAATGAAAAAGAAATAGAAAAATAACAGAGTTCATAATGTCAAAGGTTAAATACACTTTTAAAATTGGACTTCTCTTTGTCCTTTTTTGTGTTCTGATTGTTATTCTATACAGAGTTTCTCCTATCTCGCAAGAGGAGAGTTATCACCAGTTCGCAGACGCGCGCACATTGTTTGGGATTCCCCACTTTGCAAATATAGCTTCCAATCTTTTGCTCATAGCACTGGGTGCTTGGGGAGTATTTTTTCTCTCCTTCTCAGAACCTCCGTTTTTTCACCACCCTCAAGAAAGAGGCGTGTGGATAATCTTCTTTGGAGGAGCCATTCTTGCTAGTCTGGGATCGATGTTTTATCATTGGAATCCCTCAAATTTTTCATTAGCGGTTGACCGTTTTCTTTTATCTATAGTCTTCATGACGTTTTTCTCTCTGATGATCATAGAGCGCGTTCATTTTCGAGTAGGTCTACGGCTTTTCCCCTGGCTGCTTTTGGCAGGAGTTTCAAGCGTTTTATATTGGATCTTTACTGAAAATCTCTCACAAGGGGATCTTCGTCCCTACATCCTTATCCAATTCTTTCCTCTTCTTGTCATCCCTCTGATTCTACTTTTTTTTTCAGCCTCCTATTCTGGGCAGCAATGGTTATGGGCAAGCCTTGCAACATATGGTGTATCTAAGATATTCGAGCTTACAGATAGAGAAACATTTGATTTTTTTCATGATCAATTGAGCGGCCATACCTTAAAACATTTCTTCGTTGGAATAAGTCTTTTTTTTATTATCATCTATCTCAAGGCTCGAAAAATAAAGACAAAGTAGTTGTTACTAACAATACAATTCATTGTCTGTATGGTCGAATATTTTTGTTCTTTTTTATACGCATCCAGGTTTAAAATAGCAGCTAAACAAAATAGTAATTTTTTACTTTTTCCTAATAACTTTCTTGGATAATTTTTTTATTAAAGTTATAAAAAAAAGATGAGAAACTACAATAACTATAGCAACGACTACAAATTCTATGATTAGAAAAAATGTAGCTTCTATGTTTAACCATTTGTAAATTTTATAGCTAAAGACCCCATTGATATTTTTAGATGGATCTGTCACAAACC
>SDBT01017741.1_pt1 | contig 11225 bp, 11 predicted proteins | sample 2277101 | NCBI WGS metagenome assembly SDBT01 (sample SAMN10404973, study PRJNA504765) | marine sediment metagenome | isolation source: marine sediment core GS10_PC15, 103 cmbsf | place: Arctic Ocean: Southern Knipovich Ridge | collected 2010 | reverse complement strand
GATAACCCTCTCAGTAATTATTTTACTTGCTACAATATCGGTATCGATACTCCTTTCGACGAAAATCTTCAGGATAGGTATTCTCATGACCGGCAAGCGGTTCACCGTCCGGGAGGTGCTCCGATGGCAGAAATACAGAGGGTAGCGATGTGTTGGTTCTCAACCTTTCCACTTTCTTCCTTCATCCAGCATGATCAGATAGTTTTCCAGAGGAACATAATTTGTTACGGTATTACCCGATCCAAACGCAAACCTCTTCGGCATACATTGGGCTAGAATATTTTGGCAATACTCGCGCAATTGAACATCGTGCATCCTGCACAAATTGTCGACATCGACCCCCCCTATCATTGCGATTTTGCTCCCATACTTTTCCAGGGCTTGGGGAATGGGAATAATAGTATCCTGAAATGAATGTATCACATCGACACCGATATCGTTTATCAAAGTCTCGATTATCCCGTTGTTGTAAAAATTCCCGCACGCATGAAGCATGAACATTTTCCCATGTTCGTGAGTTACGGAAGCGTATTTCCGGATCCACGGGAACACATATTCTTCGAAGTGCTCCGGTGAAAGATGGGTTGTGGTCGTGTACCCGAGATCATCGGCATGCCAGATCGCACCTATACTGTCAAAGTCTACGATATTCTTATAAAAATCTAAAACCAGGGCTCCCCACCTGTCAAAAACTGCTTTAACAAGCTCCGGCTCATCGTAGATTTTATAAAAGATCCCTCTATATCCAAGTATTATTTCCTGCACATGCTCGTACAGTGACGATGATGCGTAGAGCATCATTCCATCGGGCAGATGACGCGCCATCATTTCATAAGCTTCATAATCAGCTGATATTTTATCCCAGGGGAACGCTTCAAAGGATTCCCAGGAATCGATGATCCCGACCCCCTCGTTGGCCCATTCCCTCTGCCCTCTCGAAAGCTTTCCGGCAGTATCCTCTGTTTTGGTGGAGCCCAAAGCCGGGTGATTGATCCAGGAATCCCGCCACATCCCTTCTAGAACCCCGTCATACCCGAGCCTGAAATAGATATCGACTTTCTGACGATAGTACTCCTCGAGAGTTTCACGGGATTTTATTACCCATTTTTTACCTAGAAACATTTCTGATATTTCACTCAAAATCTCTTCATCTACAGAAAGTTCAACGGGATAAACTTTAAGCGGTTTTATTTCGCCTTTCAACACCCCTGTAAGTTTAGAAAAATCCGGTTCAGGCTTTTTTATTATGGGGTCAAATGTCTGCATCTCAATTCTCTTACATGTTATAGTACTATTGAAAATAATTCATTAACCCGACGTCAGCAATTTATTTATTCAAATTGACTGCCCTTAGACAACGATCGCCAATATTAATAGATCCTATCTACTCGTAAATATGCCCGGTGGTAAGGAACACTCATTTAATAAGAGCAGATAAATTCCTGTCAAGCATGGGATAGTAGTCGTCCAATTCCATATCTATCAGCCTGGACCTCATCTTTTCAGGTAATTCTTCAAGAGGGACTTTTTTAAGTATTAAGTCTGTCTCTTCATCCGAAAAGGTATCCAATCTTTCTTTTTCCTTTGCCAGCGTTTTGTTCAGCGGGCAGACTTTCTGGCACATCATGCATCCAACCAGCGCGTTGTGAAACTTCGGCTTTATCCATTCCGGAAATTCACCTTCATGCTCATTGAAATGGGTCAAGCACCTTTCAGCTTCAATATAAAATTCATCACCTTTTATGCATTTTGCCGGGCAGCTTTTCACGCACCTCGAGCATTCGGCGCACTCAGGCAGCTTCCCGACCTCCTGCAAATCATATTCGTCAAACTGCTGGTCTGTAAAATAAGCCTCAAGCCTGCAAAAGCTCCCCATACCTTCCGTATAACTTAACTGGTTCCTTCCGTATACACCAAGACCGCTGCTGGCTGCAAGCAGCTTAAGCGGCAAGGTCGCCCGGACAATATGGTGATCGCTCATGTCAGGCGAAATTGATAAAGTTTTCAAGCAATTCATCCTTACATCCCTTGATAGATACGCTGGGGGATATATCACGTCATAAGGTTTTCCCTGCACATGAAATGTAAAGATGGATATTTTTTGCGGTATTGCTATTATGATAATAGATTTAGCGGATGGGAGTGCTTCCGGCATGTCGAATTTAAAACGCTTGATGTACTTATCATGCACTACCTCGCTTATTTTACCCGAAAGAACAAATTTTTGAAAACGGTCCCGCAGTTCGCCAAGGTGTGTTGTTGATAGTATATTGATTTTCGCATTATACTGCCTGAAATTCTCTGCCAGCCTTTCTATCAGATTCTTCATCCTATAATCCTCCCTGTAACTCTTTTCATAATGACGTTCCATGGTTATACAACGCTTTGCCGGAATGAATTGAAAACAAAATACGACGAATTCCAACCTACAAGTAGAGTAAATTATTATAGCATAATTTAATAGAATTTTTTAAAACCTTAACTATTTTACTTTAAAAGCCCGGTGCAGTTATTGATTTCAACAGTTCCGTTCTTGTAGCCTGTGACAGCGGCCGGATGTAGTAATTGCGCCCCTTTACTTTTAAATTGATCCTGTTTCCATTCAAAAAAAATATTGAACAGGAGCACAATTAATTTTGACACAAACTATCATTAAGAGTAATTGTCAATAAAAATACATTTTTTGTTGTAAAAAAGCGTATTAATGTTATACTTGTGTAAAATATGGCCAGCTATTTACTTTAAGACAAAAAGGGAGAAAATGATGAAGACTATTTCATTGGTGGGTCTTTTATTGCTCGTTTTGATGCTTGTTTCCACACAGGCAATGGCTGTAGGTATTGGGATATATGGAGGTCTCGGAAAGGCATCAAACGCCAGGGTGAGGAATGCTGATCTGAAACCAACCGCGGCAACCGAGGAGAGCCATATGCTGGCCGGTCTTGGTTTTGTGCTTGATACGGCAGTGGCGAAAAACCAATTATTCAACTACCGTTTAAATATAGGTTTTGAAAAATGGAACTGGGGTGATGACACTCTGCAAAATATCACAACCGCCGAACCCCTCCGTTTCGGAATTTACAACACCTTCGGGTTCGGAATAATAAGGACCAGGCTGATCAGATTCTGGCTGGGACCGCAATTAGGTCTGACCCTCTTTACCGAACCCGCCACGAAAACCGGCACATTCCTGGATCTATTTCAGCTGACCGATAATAACGGGGCGTTCGGATCCACACTCGGACTGGCAACAGGCGTCAATATCAATATCGGTGAGAAATTTACCGTAAGCATCGACGGGGGTGCCAGAAGGTGGACTTATCGTTATCTTAACACCAATCCTACGCAATTGGGCGAGCGGCGCGCAAGGACTCACGAATACTACGGGAACGTGTCAGTAATGTTCAGAATCAATGACGTCTACCAGAAAAAATGATGTTTTGAGGGCCGAAGTCCCGAGATCCTCCTTGATCTGAACGATATTTTCAGAACGGAGGAAGTTGTTTTTATCAACTGGAAAAGGGGCTGTCATAAGATTTCAGGCCCACCTGTTATCTACCTGGGGATGATAGAGTCCGTTCAACCGCGTTACACCATCCTTTGTACAGCCTCTCGGCAGACTCTTTTGGTAATCCGGGCGTGAATTCCCTGTCTTTTTCCCAGCATTTCTTTATGTCTTTTAAATCTTCCCAGTAACCGACAGCGAGACCGGCCAGGTAGGCAGCCCCGAGTGAAGTGCTCTCGATCACTCTGGACCTGATCACATTAATTCCAAGAATATCGGACTGAAACTGGCAGAGAAAATTGTTCGCTGCGGCGCCCCCGTCGACTTTTAAAGTTTTTATATCCAGGCCTGAATCTTTCCGCATCGCTTCAAGCACATCCCTTGTTTGATAGCACATAGCCTCCAGGGCGGCGCGAACTAAATGGCTGCCCGTTGTTCCACGTGTTATCCCGAATATTCCGCCCCGCGCGTCGGGGTCCCAGTACGGCGCCCCAAGCCCGACAAAGGACGGAACGAAATAAACCCCCGAGGTGTCCTTTACGGATCTCGCCATTTCCTCGGATTCAGACGCAGACGACAGCAGCTTCAATCCGTCACGCAGCCACTGCACGGCCGCACCGGCTATAAAAATAGAGCCCTCAAGGACATATACAGGCTCTCCGCCTTCCCCGCATCCCAAAGTGGTAATGAGCCCGTGTTCTGAAACGCAACAATTTTTACCTGTATTCAGCAGAACAAAACACCCGGTCCCGTAAGTATTTTTTATTGCCCCCGGGTCAAAGCACGCCTGCCCGAACAGCGAGGCCTGCTGATCACCGGCGATCCCGGAAATAGGGATACCTGACCGCAGTTTACCGGTCTTTATTGTTTTCCCGAATATCCCCGACGAGTTCAGAACCCGGGGCATGATCTGCAGAGGGATCCCGAACTTTTTTAGGATTTCCCCATCCCATTTCCTCTCTTTGATATTAAAAAGCATGGTCCGGGAAACATTTGTGTAATCGGTCGCATGGACCGACCCGCCTGTTAATTTCCAGAGGATCCAGGTGTCGGTGGTACCAAAAAAAAGTTTCCCCTTTTCTGCTCCTGACATCGCGTGGGCCGTGTTTTTTAAGATCCATTCTATCTTGGACGCGGAAAAGTAGGCGTCAATGGGAAGCCCTGTTCGTTCTCTAAACAGTTCGACTTCATCTTTTTTTTTCTTCAACCGGTCACATCGGCTGGAAGTCCTCCTGCACTGCCACACGATCGCGTTATAAACCGGTTCTCCGGTATCTTTGTCCCAGACCACCGTTGTCTCCCGCTGATTGGTAATACCTATCGCCGCGATAGAGCCATCCGGAACTTTTCCAAGAACTTCCTGGACAGTATTATTGACGCTTTCCCATATCTCTTCGGGGTCGTGCTCCACCCATCCGGGTTTCGGGAAATATTGGGGAAACTCCTGATAGGCACCGGCAATCTGTATGCCATTTTTATCATACACAACAGCCCTGCTTCCTGTTGTCCCCTGGTCTATGGACAAAATATATTTTTTCATAGTCGTTCCTGAACTCTGCTGATTGTACAATAGATCCTGTTAATATTCAAGTATATGCTCCTGTTCTGATAGGACCACCCTACTTATAAAACGAAAAGGAAAATCCGTGATTATTGTCGAAACCAGAGATAGATTAATGGAGGATCATGTAAATATTAGAAAATCTTTTCATAATTAAAAGGAAAAACAAAATGGACCAAAGTTCAAAAGTGAAAAAAAAATACGACCGAATTGCCGGATTGTATGATCTTCTTACAAGCGGGAATGAAAAAAGAAGGTTCTCCAGCTGGAGAAAGAATTTCATCTCTCCTTTGAAAGGCAACATTCTTGAGATAGGTATTGGAACGGGGAAAAGTATTAAATACTATAATGAAAATTGTAAATTACTGGGGATCGATCTATCGGAAAAAATGCTGCAGAGGGCCAAAGAGAGATTGGCAGAATCCGGCAGAGCTAATATCACCCTGAAGCAAATGAATGCGGAAAATCTCGATCTTGAAAATGATTCCTTCGATTATGTTGTAACAAGCTGTGTTTTTTGTTCTGTTCCTGATCCGGTAAAAGGTCTAAAGGAAATACGCAGGGTGCTAAAGCCATCGGGAAAATTGATAATGATGGAACATGTTTTGAGTAAAAATGCGCTGATAGCACTAATCGAACACATAAACAATCCGATCACAAAACTTTTAACAGGTATAAATATAAACAGGGACACCAGGCAAAATGTAGTAAATGCAGGTATGAAAATAACCGATGAAAAAAATCTTGCGTTTTTTGATGTGTTTAAATTGTTTGTTGCTGAAAAAAACGGCTAATTAGTCAATGGCGCTACTTCGAGCAAGCCCGACATCGTCGGATTCCCCGAAGTTGCCGGGTCTCCCGGCGTTGCACCAGGAACTAATTATATATTTGATTTATTAAACAATTGCTCTATTTGTCTTGCAGGCTCTTGAAAGGCCTCATTTTTTTATCCAAAATTTAACGGGAACAGCAGCATGAAGTGGCGCATCTACTTCATCTTCGGTGACATGATAAGCAACGTTATCATCGGGTCAACGGCCGGGGTTGTCTCCCGCGCTCTTGTGACTGAGTCGTGGAGGACCGTTCCCGCAATGGCAGCGGGTATGGTACTCGGCTCTGTGATCGCCGCAGCAGCCAGCCTCGTGTTTATGCTTTTCTTCGGGGATTTTGAGATCATGCTCCCGGGCATGTTCAGCGGTATGCTGTCCGGAATGTTTATAGCAATGATGGAGGCCATGGGTCCAATAAAGGTATTGCAGTCTGTAGGCTGGGGAGCGATCATAGGGCTTGCACCCTTTGTCGCGGTCTACCTTCTCGACTTGCGTTTTAAAAAAAAACATTAGCCTCCGGTTCCGTCTACGGTTATAATTTCAAAGGAGATAATGCTCATGACCACGCTTGATCAAGAGGCCGCATCCCCGGCTGCCGGGGGCCCTGAAATAAAATTTAAAGAAGACAGCTGGGATTTTGGTAAAATAAAACAGGGAGATATTGTAAAACATTTTTTTGTCTTCAGCAACACCGGTGATTTGGACCTGGTATTGAAAGATGTCAGAACTTCCTGCGGCTGTACAGCAGCCAATGTTGCTGATAAAAAAATATCTCCCGGGAAAAAAGGAAAAATAAAAGTAGATTTTGACAGTAAGGGTTTCATTGAAAAAGTTAATGTCTATATAAATATCGAATCAAACGACCAGGCTCAACCATTAAAACAGCTCCTGATCTCGGCTGATGTGGAAGGCCCGCCGCAGCCGAAAATAGAGCTGGATCATTTTAAGCAGGATCTTGGTGTTATTCTTGAAAAAGAAGTTCTGCATGGGAAAGTAAAGATAAAAAACACCGGAGAGACCGATTTAATTGTTGAACTCCGTCACAAAGATGCAATCATTTACACTGCAGGTGAAAAAGCTGTGTTTCCCATGACAGTTGCTTCCCGAAACGAAATCGAGCTGGTAGTAAAGATACCCACCCTGAATAAAAGCGGATTCATCCGTGAATATGTTCTTGTTATGTCAAACGATTCAAAACGCCCGAAACTTTCAGTTAATCTCTGCGGTTATGTGATCAGCAGGGAACGATTAAAGGATCTTTTTTCGAAGAACAGGGATCTTCTGGACTGGTGCTGACAGTTCTTATCGGCCTGCAGGCGCCCGCGGTGTCTACAAAAGCCCGACTTGCTGTCCAAACATCATCAAGTTTTTAAGATATTCTGCCGGACCATTACAATTGTTGGTGACATATCTTTAGAGCATGATATGATGTGATTTCCGAGTCGCCGATCCTGTTAAAAAAATCGTAAATAGTTGTCAAAAAGGATTCCTCAAAATGATTAAAATAAGAGAAATATATCATGATGACCTGGATTTATTAAAGGGTCTTGTAAAAGAGCTGCAGCAAAGTACGCAGTGGCGACATGACCTGGACAGCATAAACTTCGATTCGATGCTTGAAGAAATGGGCAGTTTACCATCCATCTATTCCAACATTATCGCGATGGAGGGCCGAAAAGCTGCAGGCTTTTTATCCATGATCTGCTATAAAACTTTTCTGAACAGGGGAGGGACCGCCCTGATAACTGTACTCATTGTATCCGGAAAATACAGAAGAAAAGGTGTAGGAAGCATGCTGATAGAGAAAGCGGTAGAAATCGCGAAACAGATAGGGATGGACGAATTGGAAGTGGGGACAGCATCCAAGCCCCGTTCCTGCAAATTGAGAAGCGTCTGTGCTGCATAGCCGGCTGTCTCCCGGTCATTTTCGAACCGACGGTGCACACCTTCTTTGACGGCTTTCATTGTTTTACCCCTGATCAAATCACCATGTGTTCCATTTCCATCATATCGGCTGTTTTTTTCAGGACCGAGTTTAAATTGCCGTATGCAGCCGAATGATGATGCGAAGGGGCCGAAAGAAGCCATTTTTTGGAAAATTCCTTTATGCTTCCGCCGCCCCATTTAAAAAAGGTTTGAGGGGCCGAGATATCGCGCGGCTTCATTTCCATGGTCTTTCCCTCAGAAGTTATAAACCGGAACCTGCCTTCACCGATGTTTCCGATCGAGAACAGTGTAAAATCACCCGGCCTGTATGAATAGTTGAACGATGCCCCGAAGCCGTTTACCCCTTTATAATATATTGTCGGAACAATATCGATGCCGGACTTTTCATCTGCCAGCCCCGGGTTCCCGTGCCCATCATGAGAGTTGAACATCTGATCTCTTTTATAATCAAGGATGTAATGCTCTAAAAAGGTCGAGTGGCCTGCGACTTCTTCGAGAACAAGCATTGAAATGGCCCTCAAAATATCCGCCTCACATGTAAAGGGCACGTGGTTTTCCACCATCCTCGATGTCCCGTAAAACGGGATTATTCCGATTTTCGGGTCGGGCAGCCAAATCTGATCAAACTCGGCAACGGCATCGAGTGAATTGTTTTTTACAACCCGTTCCAGGGCCAGTGCCAATTTTGCCGACCGCTTCATCATATCACCATCTACTTCAATTTTCCGGCCCCTGCTTTTTTCCTCTTCGATCAAAGACACCGCTTCTTTGTCGCCGATCGTTTCAAACGCTTCGGTCACTTCATCATGGTCAATAGGCCATGTTGTGCAGCCGAACAAATCCATTACTGCGTAGTTGTCCTGCATCAGGTCTGTCATGCCTTCATAGGGATGCCCGATAATACCGATCTTCGTGTTCCGCAGCCGCGCGACAGCTCTTGCAGCGGTGATGTAATCACTCAATTCATCCAGGGCCTCCTGGTCGTCAATACTCCCTGATACGACAAAAAAATTCTTTCCTGCTCTCAAAAGAGAGCTCGTTAACTCCGGGAGACCGGCCATACCCGAGTTGACCATTATCAGGTCAAAATCAGCATCCTCACCGAAATCCTGAACAAGCTGGGTATTCCACACTATTATTGGCAAGTCGAAATCCAGGAGCGCCCGCATCGGGATAAGGCCTTTCTGATAGGCAAGCTCGATAACGATGATCACATCCACCTGTTCAGTTTTTAATTGAGATGCAACCCGCACAGCTTCATTTTCATATTCAAAAAATCCGGGGTTCACAACTTTACCGAACTTTTTCAGCTTATCTTCGTACAGTTTAGCCACCCTTCCTGCTTCCTTTCTCATGTGCCCTGTTTTGTTATATTTATCTTCCAGGAGCGCCGTGACCATCAATCCTATCTTAAACTCTTTTTCCGTTATTGGCATTTGATCCTCCTAATTAAATTTGCGGTTGTTAAAGCTCTATCATTGAAGCACCCGCGGGTCTCACCATCAGCGGGTAGCACGACCCTGCCCCAAAGATCTTCACCATTTCAGCGGTGTATTTGTTGAGAAGGTCCCCGGGCACGAACGCCTGGATGGTCCCGGCAAAACCTCCCCCATGAACACGCCAGGCGCCCTGGCCGTTCAGCAAATATTCACTCACCATAAGCGCGATAGATAATCCCTGCTCTTCGACATCTTTCGAAGTGTAGCAGTTCTGACAGTACATCCACGAACTGTACCCGGAATCGATGATCAACCGTAAAAATGTGTCAAAATCATCCTGCTCCAGGGCTTTAACCTGATCGACAACCCTGATGTCGTCCCTGTAGTAATGATAGGCGCGGAGTATCGCCCGGTCTGATATCGCCGTCCTCATGGATGAAACACCGTTAACAACATTTTCTATGGTAAATTCTCTCAACACCTTGCCACCCATCTCTCTGGCAGTGTCCTTCATCTCATTCTCGATGGCAGTGTAATCATTATTCAGGTCCGCGTGATGCCCCCCTGTATCGACGATCACCATGGTGTACCCGCTGGAGGCAAAATCAAAATCCACCTTTTTTATAATCGGCTTTGTAAAATCCTGAAAATCTATTGTAACAAATCCCCCTACCGCGCATGTGGTCTGGTCCATCAGGCCGCAGGGTTTACCGAAAAACACATTTTCCGAATACTGGGCTATACGCGCGCTGATCACACTATCTATTTTACATCCGTTGTAAAGATGGTTAAGGATAGTTACCATCAGCACCTCAAACGCGGCCGATGAACTTAAACCGGCCGCAACAGGGATCGTACTCGAAAAACACGCATCAAGCCCCCCTATCCTGTAACCAAGCTCTTTCATTCTCGAGAATACCCCTTTGACCAGCGCGACAGGGGTAAATTTTTCATCCTCTTTTGCTGAAAGCTCCCGGATATCAAGAGAGAATTCCTCGAACCCCCCGGATTTGATCCTCACCACGCCGCTGTCATTTTTGGAAACCGCCGCGATAATATCGACATTAACGGCAGCCGCGAGAACTCTGCCCGCATTATGGTCGGTGTGATTACCCCCGACTTCCACCCGCCCTGGTGATGCAAAAATATCTATTAGATCGTTATCCGGATACGCCGAAATAAATTCCTCGACCATCCGGGTATACCTTTCTACCTGCCTTTCCACGGTTTTACTGCCCGAACCGTACTGTTCCTTGAACCAATTATATAGTTTTACCGATTTCAGCGCATCCAGCACCTCGTTCGATTTTTTCAAGACGGCACTCCCATCATATAATTGCTCACCCTTTTCCAAGCTCTCTTACACATTCAGCCATATAATCGATGGCTTCCATCGTGAGCTCCGGATGAATGGGTAAAGTTACATATTTATTGAACGCGTTTTCAGCAACAGGGCACTCCCCTTCACTGTGCCCCTGTTTTCGAAATGGCCCGGTCAGATGGATAGGCATGTAGTGCGACCAGGCTTTTATCCCTTTTACGGTATAAAGTTCCCACATAAAATCCGTTTTATTCACGGGAAAATCATCTTCGATCTGGATCACATACAGGTGGAACGTGTGATTTCCCTCCGGGTCATCACCTGGCAGAGAAAGTCCCTTTATACCCTCGAGCTTTCTTGTAAGCGCCTCAGCAAGCACACGCCTTTTTCTATTATTTTCATCCAGCTTTTTCAACTGCTCGATCCCGACTGCTGCCTGGGCATCTGTCATCCTGAAGTTGTATCCGGTATCGTCGAAATGCAGCCACCAGTATTTTCTGTTCATCGGGTAAACATCCTCATCGATAGATAAATATTTGTGGCTATCCCCGTAAATACGGCAGCACAGTGACCTGTAAGAAAGGACTTTCTCGAACAGCACCCTGTCCGCGGTCGTTACCAT
>SDBT01017740.1_pt1 | contig 11226 bp, 11 predicted proteins | sample 2277101 | NCBI WGS metagenome assembly SDBT01 (sample SAMN10404973, study PRJNA504765) | marine sediment metagenome | isolation source: marine sediment core GS10_PC15, 103 cmbsf | place: Arctic Ocean: Southern Knipovich Ridge | collected 2010 | reverse complement strand
TTTCGAATATTCCTAAAGATGCTGTGATCTTTGCTAATGAACTCTCTCCATCTGAAACAGCAGCGGTTCAAGCCTCTCGGGTGAGTGCCTTCGTTACGCAAAAGGGAGGGGGGAGCTCTCACGCCGCGCTCATCGCTAGATCTAAGGGGATTCCCTTTGTTGCAAGCATCGATATCCAACTTCTTAAGCGGGCTCCGTGTACGCATGTTATTGTGAATGGGCTCACTGGTGATGTCATTGTTAATCCTAGTGAGAAGACCCTCGAAAAATACCGCGCCATTCAAAACATAATGGGGAGCCAGTCACAAGAGATCGAAGCTGAAGTTCATTTAACCCCAGTTACTCTTGATGGACACACCATCAATCTTTATGCCAATGTGGGTAGCGTGCAGGAGACTGAAGAGATGGCTCGATATGGGGCTCAGGGGGTGGGCCTTTTTCGTAGCGAGTTTTTACTTACCGATGGGAGCGATTTTCTTCTCTCTGAAGAAAAACAGTTCGAAGTGTATCGCCAGGCGGCTCTTAAGGCGGAAGGAAAACCTCTAGTGATGCGCGTGTTTGATATTGGGGGGGATAAATTTTCAGAACTCATTGCTGAAAGGGAAAACAATCCTAGCTCCATGATTGGGTGTCGTGGCATTCGTTTTTTGCTTCGTCAGAAACAGATCTTCAAAGTGCAGTTAAGAGCCCTTTTGCGTGCAAGCAAATATGGGGATATTCGCCTCCTCTTACCCCTCATTTCAGATAAAGGGGAGATCCTCGAGACAAAGCGCCTCATTCAAGAAGTGCGCATTGAGCTTAAGGAGAAAGGTCTTTCAGTAAAGAGACTCCCTCTTGGGTGCCTGATCGAAGTCCCCGCTGCTGTCGAGCTTTCTGCCGAGCTTGCCCAAGAGAGTGATTTTATCTCTATTGGCACCAACGATCTCACTCAGTATATGCTTGGGATTGAACGCTCTCAGCTAGAGATTAATGACTATTGTTTTTCCGCTCACCCCAGTGTCATACGGACGATAAAAAGAGTGGTGGATAGTGCCCACAAATATCATAAGTCTGTCACACTATGTGGAGAGATTGCCACCAATCCCCATTTTGTTCCTCTCTTACTGGGATTTGGGATCGATGCCTTGTCTTGTTCCCCTCGGTATATTCCTGTTGTTAAGAGGATTATCCGTCAATTAAAGTTCAAGAAGAGCGCCTCTCTTGCCAAAAAAGTTCTTAAGTGCAGCACCGCTGAGGCTGTTGTAGAGATGCTTAAGAAACACTACGAAAAGCTGCAGTAAGAAGAGTTATGAATTCCGATTCTTCTTATATGGTTCACAACAATGTAAGAAAAAGAAAGAATCACAGAGACACAATTTTCTTTTTCTGTACCTCTGTGATTAAATTAAAAAAAGTCCAGCACGAAGTAACCAGACAATTGACAAGTAGAATCGATATTCATTACTTACTACTCTTCACTTTCTTTAGAAAGGGAGATTTAGTCCCGGGGGGAGAGAAATTCCCTCTTCTTTATCTTCGAGTTTTTTAAACGCTTCGTCGAAAGCAGCTTTGATAAGGTCTTGAAGCCCTTCTACATCTTCTGGATCGACGCAGTCGGGTTTGATGGTGATCTCTTGGAGGGCTTTGTTGCCGTTTAGTTTTACGGTGATCAGGCCATTTCCGCTGGTTCCTTCTGCAATAGTGTTGTCCATTTCCTCTTGCATTTGAGCAAACTGTTCTTGCATCTGCTTCATTTGTTTTTTTTGCTTAGCGAATCCTGATCCCATACTGTCCTCTAATTATTGTTTTACACTTCCTTCCAGCTCTACAGCTGTGAACCTCACTAGTGTATCATAATGGCTTTTTTTCTTTAAGGCTGGTCTGCTTTCTTTGATGGGGACAGGAGAGAGAGCCTCTTGCACGGGGGGAGGTAAACTCTTTTCTTCACTCTGTGCCTGGAAGGGCTGCGGAGTAGAAACGATTTGAGGAGAGGGTGGCGGTGGAGCAGAAGCTGGAGTGGTAGGTTTAGGTGTAGAAACAGGTCGAGGGGAAGACTGGGATTGGTCTATTTCACCTGTGGAGAGACACCTTTCGAGCTGCAAGAGCCTGTGTGCGAGCGATCCAAGGGTGCTAACGTTGCGCGAGCGGATGATTTTAAGAAGGAGCATCTCTAAGTGAATGCGTTTAAAAGAGGATTTTGACAGTTGTTGGATAGCCTCTGTGATCAAGTCGATGAGATAGAAGCATTGTTCTTGAGAATAGAGGGCGGCAGTCTCAGTGTACTCTTTACGCGCACTTTCACCAAGAGTTCCTAGAGCGTGCTTAGGTGAGATTTTAGTGAGAAGAAGGGTGTGAAAGTGTTCTAAAAGAGAGCTGAGGAGGTGACCGAGGTCTTTCCCCTCTTGGAAGATGGTCTCTGCGAGCCTGCAGGCTGCTGTAAGGCTTCCCTCATGGACGGCCCTGTCCATAGTAAAGAAGAACTCTTGAGACGGCATGCCTAAAACGCGTGAAACATCGTCTAGGGAGATAGGAGAGGGACAGGCACAGATCATCTGATCGAAGAGAGATTCTCCGTCTCTTAATCCCCCTTCAGCGCATTTAGCAATGAGGGAAAGAGCCTCATCAGCAATCTTGACGTTTAACTCGCGTGCAATACGGTCTAGTTTGCCTTTGATTGAAGAAAGTGAGATGCGCTTTAAATCAAAGCGCTGGCATCTGGAGATGATAGTGGGAAGGATTTTGTGGGGTTCAGTAGTTGCAAAGAAGAACTTAACGTTGGCAGGGGGCTCTTCTAAGGTTTTGAGGAGTGCATTAAACGCCTCACGCGTCAGCATGTGCACCTCGTCGATGATGTAGATTTTGTATGTATCTCCTTTAGGAGCGAAGCTTATTGTTTCGTTGATTTGTCGGATATCATCGATGCCTCGATTCGATGCTCCATCGATCTCAATCACGTTAAGAGAGTTCCCTAAGGTGATCTCCTTGCAGGAAGTGCACTCATTGCACGGCTCAGAGTTCTTTGTACGCGCTGTGCAGTTAAGAGCCTTGGCCATGAGGCGGGCAAGTGTTGTCTTTCCTGTGCCGCGCGTGCCACAGAAGAGATAGGCGTGGGGGATTCTCTTGGTGGAAAGACCGTTTTTTAAGGTTGTAACGATGGCATCTTGTCCTACAACATCTCGAAACGTCTGAGGGCGGAACTTGCGTGCGACAATCTGATAATTATCTTTTTGTTTCATAATCAAACAAAAGCCGTTGGTTAGTTTAATTAAATAAAAAAAACAAAAGTTGTAATTCTATTTTTTTCATTCCTTTTAATTCGGTTTTTAAGGCTTCATAAAAAGCTAAAGCATCAATTTATGTTTTTTTGCTATTATAAGGGTAGAGGAAAAAGTCTCTTCATTACACCTGGAATTATGCCTCAGAAAGAAGAAGTTGACCAGACCCAAGAGAAGTCTTATTTTAAACGTTGGTTTAAAGAACGTAGCTTAGGGTTACGTCTTATTATTGGCGCTATTTTTGTCATTATTCTCACCGCCTTTCTTCATTATCGTGAGGTCCGCATTGAGGTGTTAGAACTCAATGCGACGGCTGATCGGTATCTCATTGCCCAAGTCGATTTTGAGTTTCCTGATGAAGAAGCAACAATGATTCTCAAGCAGCAGTCTGTGCGCGATATTGGACGCATCTATCGCATGGATGAAAAACAGGTCCTCAAAAAACGGTACGAATTAGAGGATTATCTTGTCCACAATCAAGATTGGCGCAAAGAGCTGCCTAAGGTGACGTTTGAGGAGCTTTATTACGGGGCAGACCAGCTTAAAGACACTCTTTTGCAAAGTCGTTTCACGGATGAAAGGACGCTTGCTAAAATTAAGAAGTTCGACCTCCCTTCGGAAAACTTTTTTCTCTTTACCTCTGACCAACTTCCTGGGCCTGTCACTCTCGATGACTCTTTTTGGAAGAGTTTAGAAAAAGAGGCTTTTGAAGATGGTCAAATCTCTACAGAAGCTGCCGATTTTTTGGTGGGTTTCTTTCAGAGCCAGTCGTGGAACCTCCAAGAAGATCTTACTTCAGAGAGGAACTTGCGTCAGTCGATCCAAGAGGGGCTTTCTGAAGTCTACACCCGCGTTGAAGCGGGATCTCGATTGATCGACTCTGGAGAAAAGGTGGCTCAGCGCCATTTAGCTATGCTTCGCTCGATGAAAGAAGCGATGAAAGAGTCCAGAAATCTGTGGGAGCCACTCTCAATCTTAGGTAGCTTTCTCCTCGCGCTCATGTTCACTTTTTTTGCTTTTATCTACTTAAGATTGAAGCATCGCAATGTTCTCTTTGCACCGCGCAAATTGACGCTTCTTGCTACGATTACCATCCTTACACTAATCCTCGCTAAGGTAACAGAGTACCTCTTGCTCTCTCAGGAGACAAAGCTCATCGAGTTCATCTCCTACCCCCTCATTGTCCCCATTGCTAGCTTGCTTCTTTGCGTTTTGCTCGGGGCGGGCATTGCCTTCTTTATCTCGGCGTTTTTGGCAATTATTTTAGGCGTTACCCTAGCCTTTGATCATGATCGCTTTTTGGTAATTAACCTCATTGCTGCTCTCGTCTCTATCATCTTTGCAAGAAAGATGCACAAGCGCAAAGAGATCTTCGCCGTGTGCGGCAAGGTGTGGCTCTCTACTCTCCCGATTATCCTCGCCTTCAACCTTATTCAAAATCGGCTCTGGGGCGTGAATCTTGTTGCCGACCTCTCAAGTTCACTCATCTTCATGATTGTGACAGCCATTTTGGTCATTGGGCTTCTTCCTATTTTTGAATCCCTCTTTCATGTTATGACTGACATGAGTCTCATGGAATATATGGACCCCAATAACGAGCTTCTTAGAAGACTTAGTGTTGAGGCTCCAGGCACCTACCAGCACTGCCTTGTTGTGGGTAATCTCGCCGAAACTGCCGCGCGTGCCATTGAGGCCAACGGACTCTTTTGTCGCGTCTCCACTCTCTATCACGACATTGGTAAACTTTCCAACCCCCACTACTTTACCGAAAACCAGCTTGGTGGGCTCAATATTCACCAGCTCCTCACTCCACACGAGTCGGCTCAGGTGATTATTTCGCACATCCATGATGGCGAAATGTTGGCCCGTAAACACCATCTCCCGGAAGGCTTTATCGATATCATTCGGCAGCATCACGGCACGACCCTTGTTTACTACTTCTACTGCAAACAAGTGGAGCAGATGGGAGGAGATCCCTCTAAAGTGGAAGAGTGTCAGTTCCGTTATCCCGGCCCCAAGCCACATAGTAAAGAGGCTGCCATTATCATGATTTGTGACTCTGTCGAGGCCGCTTCACGCTCTCTTAGCGAGTTCAATGAAAAGGTTCTCGTTGATCTTGTCGATCGCCTTGTCAAAGAGAAGGCCGACGAAGAGCAGTTTGACGAGTGCAAACTCGCCTTTGAAGAGCTTGGCATTGTAAAGAGAACGATCGTTCAGACATTGCTCGTATCCCATCATCTCAGAGTGAAATACCCCGAAAAGAGATAGAAGAAGAGGGGGCAGGAAGAGTATAGAATGCCCACCCCCATCCCAGCGCCCGCGCAGCGGGCTGCAGGATGCTTAGAAAGACCTGTGATTAAAAAGAGGATTAGCCTTTAAAGAGATGGCCGTAGCGGCGTTTCATGGAGGCGTAGAGGATAGAGGAGGGGAGGAGGCGTGCTATCCAGGAGAATAGGCGGAAAGAGAAGTTAAAAGTGACAACTCTTTTTTTTCTTTTGATTTGGTTGAGGATGATGCGGGCGGCGTGCTCTGCGCTCATGTAAGTGGATTTGGGAGTTGTTTGAGCTTTGCCCTTGGTGCAGCGGGTGCGGAACTTGGTTTTTACGAGACCAGGGCAGGTGGTAAGGATGCGGATGCCGTAGGGTTTGAGCTCGGTGTCGAGAGCGAGGGAGAAGTGATTAACGAAGGCTTTGGTTGCGCTGTAGACTGTGTGAAAGGGAAAAATAAAGTGGGCGGCAACGGAAGAGACGTTGAGGAATGTGCCTGGTTGTTTGTTCTCTTTGAGGTGCCGTGCAACTTCAAGAGTGATTTCGACAAGCGCTTCATTATTGACCCGCATCACTTCGAGTTGTTCTTCGGTGGTGTAGTTTAGCGCGTCTCCAAAGTAACCGAGCCCGGCATTGTTAATGATGAGGTCAGCGCCTTCAACTTTGATTTTCTCGATGAGTTCTTTTATTGACGCACGATCTTGTAGGTCGCAGACAAGATAAGATGTGGGAACGCGCTCAGATAGCTTCTCTGTAAGCTCCTTGAGTGCAGCTTCATTGCGCCCTGTAATTAAGAGGGGAATGCCCTCATCAGCCAAAGCAATGGCGAGCGCTTTTCCGATTCCTGAGCTAGCTCCTGTAACACACGCTAAGTGATAGTTCATGAACCCAATTCTGTTTTAGCTGTTGCTAACAGTTCATCGATCTTTTTGTCGCACGTTTTGAGCGCGTCTTCGACGTCGATGAATTCCTTGAGGCGCACGCCTGCGTAGATTTTGATTTTGGGCTCTGTTCCGGAGGGGCGTATGATGACTTTAGTTTGGTTCGCAAGGCGGAAGAGGAGGACATTAGAGACGGGGAGAGTGAGCGGTTCCTCTTTTCCGGTTTTGAGATCGTGACGTTTTCGTGTTTTGTAATCTTCGATGATATCGACGGCTTGTCCGCAGAAGGTTTTGGGGAGGTTTTCTCTTAGATCATGCATCAGACGTTGCATTGTTTCCATTCCGGCCTTTGTGGGCTCGAAACTGATGGCGAGTTGTTTTTCTAAGAAGACGCCGTACTTTTTGTAGGTGGCATAGAGCATGTCGAGAAGGGTCATTCCCTGTTTTTTAGCCCACAGTGCCATTTCAGAGAGGAAGCATGACGCACTCACAGCGTCTTTGTCTCGTGCGTAGGTGCCCACAAGGTAGCCATAAGACTCTTCTGCTCCGAAGAGGAAATGGTAGTCTCCTTTTCCTTGTTCCCAGTCATGGATCTTTTCTGCAATGAATTTAAAGCCGGTGAGCACTTCAAAACAGGTCATGTTGTGCGCCTCGGCAATCATTTTGATCAGGTCTGTAGAGACAATGGTCGTGATAAAGGCTCCGTTTTTTGGAAGAGTTCCTTTTTTAGAGAGAACGTCACAGATGTACTGGGTGCAGATGGTGGCAATTTGATTTCCCGAGAGAATGTGCGGGGTGCCGTTTTGATTCACGACAATGGCAAGTCGGTCAGCGTCGGGATCCGTGGCAAGAAGAATGTCTGATTGTGTTTCGAGGAGTTGGTCGATGCCGAGTTGCAACGTCTCCTTGAATTCGGGGTTTGGGACCTTCACTGTTGGGAAGTCTCCGTCGGGATGAATTTGCGCCTCGACGATGTTGAGGTTGGTGAACCCCCAACGCTTTAGCGCCTCAGGAAGAAGTGTGATCCCTGTACCGTGAATTGGAGTGTAGGTGATTTTAAGAGAGGAGCCCTCTTTCTTGTTCTCTTCAGGGAAAAGTTGCAACGGGTGGATTGCTTTGTAGTACTCTTCGTCAAAGTCGGATTCGATGAGCTCAATATGTGGATTATTTTCCTCAGCCACCTTCACCTGGGACATGTCCGTGATTTTCTTAACCTCATCAATGATGCCTGTGTCGTGTGGAGGGACGATTTGTCCGCCGTCTGTCCAATACACCTTGTAGCCGTTATAGGCGGCAGGATTGTGCGAGGCGGTGATGTTAATGGCTGCTTTGCACCCCTTTTCGCGGCAGGCAAAGGAGATGTAGGGGGTGGGACGCAAATCTTTGATCAAATAGACATGGATGTCGTTTGCAGCAAGCACGCGTGCAGACTCAATAGCAAACTCATTAGAGCGGTTGCGCGAATCAAAGCCGATGACGACAGAGGCTTTGGGAAAGTGCTTAAGAAGATAGTTTGCAAGCCCTTGTGTAGTCATGCGCACGGTATAGCGGTTCATGCGGTTGGTGCCAGGTCCCATGATGCCGCGTAGGCCTCCTGTGCCAAATGTGAGCATTGTGTAAAAGGCATCCACAGCACCCTTTGGGTCATTTTCTGCGAGTTCTTTGACCGTTTTTTGTGTCTCTTTGTCGAAAGGAGCTTGTTGCCATGTCTGAATCTTTTTCTCTATTTCGGGATCAAATGCCATGTGTTTACCTCACGTTTTAAGAGTCAGGTCATACCAAAGATATTTTTATGGATAAAGATATTTCCGTTCAGTATTTAGGAAGATATGAAAAAATGACTCCTCTCCCTCTTTTTCCCTTAAAATGGATGATTAAATGACTCTATCTCAGTGGAGCTAAGTCTTATTGTTTTCGTGTTCGCTCGGTTTCGATTGTCTCAAACGAGATAAGGGCAGCGTCGGGGTGATCGATTCCTTCGCAGCTTTTGGCTGTATTTTCCCACGCTCCAGGAGAGGAGAGGTTTTCATCCCACCAAGGAAACGTGCTGCACTGTTTTGGACGCGCGTTGTAGAGTTGACACTTTTTATCTTCGAGGAAGACGCAATCGTAGGTGTGTGGATCTTCGATAAGAGAGAGGCGAGACCCAACAAGGCGCGTGTATTTTTTTGAGAATGCTTCTGGTGTTATCTTGAAGGTTTCGGCCATACCTACGATCTCTTTTTCTGTTACCCAGACATGCCCAGGGGCACCTGTGCAACAGTCGCCGCACCCTGTGCACTTAAATCTAAGGCCATCTTTGTACCAGCTCATAGTGCGAACGTCTGCCTCGATTTACTCTCCCATGTCTTTTCTTGAGCTTCAAAGTGTTGGAAGTGGATGGTGCTCTCTTCGATATCTAGAAGGTTCCAAGATACTTTTGAGCCCATCCCCGTTGAGCCGCTATCTATCACGATGGGTAGTCCGTTTTTTCTGAGATCTGCTACAGAGCACCGGTGGGTGTGGCCGTGAATAAAGAGTTTCACTTTGGGGAACTCTTTGAGCACATCTTTTAAGGCATCGCCGCGCACCAAAATTTTGCGTGGTGAGTCATTTTTGAAGAAGGGAAAGTGGTTGGCAACAATCACCTTGTCACCATTTGGTATCTGCTCGAGCACGCGCCTTAAGTGCGCCTCAATTTCGGGAGAAAAAAAGCCTCGCGAGGAGATCCATGATGTGGCTAAAGCTGTATCAAGAGCCACCAGCCACCACCCATTTGGGAGATGCTTGACTCCGACAGCGTGATTTTTTAGGCTCATGTGGCTAAAGTGGTGCTCGCCTTCCATGAGATGGGCCGGGAAATAGTCGTAGAAGTGACGCTCGCAGTACGCCTTTCTTGTGTAGTGGTCGTGGTTGCCGGGGAGAGCAGCAACTTCGATGCCGCCCTCTTTGAGCTTTTTGAAAAAAGCGGCTGCCAGACGGTATTCATCGCGGTGCGCTGTCGAGGTCGAATCTCCTGTTACAACAACGAGGTCAACTCTCAGTTCCTTGAGTAACTCTCCTAATGCTGCAATGTGCTTCCCTGCCCATTTCTTTTTGCGGCAGAAGAGAAGATTCATGTTTCCGAGCCAACGCTTGGAAAAAAATTGTAGGGGACTCTTTGCAATGGTGCAAAAGTGCAAGTCAGAGAGGTGAGCTATCCTAAGTGATGACGTCATACAATGTAGGGATATGTGAAAAGCAAAATTGTAGATTTAAGTGGATTTTAATTAAAGAGTTATGTGTAGAATTTACCCCATTTTTACAGCGTTTTTTCTCAGGGAAGTATAGAGGAGATAAGAGGGGTTTTCCTGAAGTGCGGATGGAGCTCGCAATGAGGGTGGTGGAGTGTGTATGGCATGCTCACATTGTAATAGTGAAAAACGGCAGTGGGAAGCTTGTGCGCGCAGTAGAAATAGTATGGGAGACTCGATGAACAGAGAGTGCTGTATCATACGGTCATTAAGAGGGTTCCTGAGGTGGTGGAGTTTTTGCTTGTTGATGAGGGCAGGGGCCCTAGAGTGTCGAATCTGCGAGCCCTTGAGGAGGCTTTTATTCAGTGTCTCCTTTAAGGAAGCTCAATGGTAATCTAGCCTGCCACTCACACAGCCCTATCCCAAGACGATGGTTTCCTATTTAGTAGAAGTTCAGTTGGCCCAATAAGAGAAGCTACTTTTTCGTCTTAGAGAGCTTTTGGGTTAATCGGAGCCCTTTTGCAACGCTTTGCTTCTCAATGTTTTTAACCACTTTTTTGCTTTCTGGATGCCTGTGAGCATAGGGGGTGATGTCCCTTTCGACCTCGCCGGGAGTGGTCCTTTTGGAGTGTTTTGAATGGAGTTTCTTCTTCTTAGCTTCGACGCGTTTAGCGGTCGATTTTACTTCTGCTGTATCTTTGGCGGCAATCCTCTTAGGGAACTTGGAGAGGATCTTCCACGTGCTGGTGGGCTCTTTAACGTCTTGAGGCCCAATAGCTCCAGCAATTTTCTTGGTCTCTTTATCCTTCTTTTTTATATCTTTGGCAGACATCTGCTTTTTTCCGCGATTCATAATGCCTCTAGTGTTATTAATGCCTTCTCTTGATTTAATAGTAGTTAATTGAAATTATTAATTTCAATAGTAATGAAAAATAGATAACTAAGTAATTATATGGCAGTGATTTGTTTTTTAATTGTTTATTGCTGAGATGTACGACTAAATGCGTAATATTGGGTGATATTACGCATTTGAAGATGTTTATTTGTCTCTATTCAACTGTGCCACAGTAGCCTGTAACAAGGTGGCTAAAGAACCTGTCCTGAGAGAAGGACGCCTGCAAAGTTTTCGTGTTAAATAATAAAAAAATTCATATAATTCTTTCCAAAAACATCATTTAAGGAACTAATGATGAAATCAGAGACATTATTCAACATAGTTGGTCAAATCACAGACCCGCGAAAAAAGCGCGGCGTGAGACATCCTTTTCACGCAATACTTAAGCTTGTGATTTTGGGGTATGTTTGCCGTTTGTTATGGATCGAAAACACAGCCGTATATGCTAAAAAGCATTGTGATATAATCAAAGTTGCTTTGGGATTCACACGCGATTATTCCCCTGATGCGATCACTACCCGGCGAGCCCTCCAAGGCATTGACAGGGGACAGTTAGAAAAAACATTTGAAGAATGGGTGTGTGAACAACTAGGTGATAAAGAATTTACAGTGGCGGTAGATGGAAAGGCACTGTGCAATGTGGTAGGGTGAGAGTTCGATTTGCTCCTCGATCCATCATAAGCGCTGAGGCTTTTATACCGCTCGTGAATGAAAAAA
>SDBT01017739.1_pt1 | contig 11226 bp, 14 predicted proteins | sample 2277101 | NCBI WGS metagenome assembly SDBT01 (sample SAMN10404973, study PRJNA504765) | marine sediment metagenome | isolation source: marine sediment core GS10_PC15, 103 cmbsf | place: Arctic Ocean: Southern Knipovich Ridge | collected 2010 | reverse complement strand
CTTGGTAATCTATTTGGTAATCCAATAATTTTGAAACTCTTTTAATTGTATCATTATTTGCGTGTCTAAAGAAACCTGAATCGGTTAAAATTGCAGCAATTAAAAGATACTTGTAAGGAACCTTTATTTCTAAATTATAATATTTAAATAATTCAAAAATAATTTCTGCTGTCGACGAAAATTCGTCCAATATAATATTTAAGGACTCTAAGTTTCCTTTATAGCTTCTATTTAGATTCGTATGATGATCGATGAACAGGAAGGGCAAACCTGATCTTAATACATCAAAATTTACTTGTTCTAAATTATTTGTATCCATAATAATAATTAGATCAAAGTCAAGCATCTCAAGGCTTTCTAAATAAGAAATTTTTATTTTCGGAAATTTCTTATTAATCCTATCAATAAAACTTTTTGTAGCTTTAGAAATCTCTTGGAAAAGAATAAATACTTCATTTTTTTCATAAAATAATTTAAAAAAAAATTTTAAAACAAAACAAGAAGCTAAACCGTCGAGATCGACGAGATCGTGAGTAGTAATTAATATCTTTTTATCAGCTAGATAATTCTTTAGATCTTCAAATTTAGAATTTAACATATGCCTAAGCACTTTTACTTTGAAGATCCGCTTGAATAGATGTTCTCATCGTTTCAACCTGCTTTTTAGTTCTCTCTAATTTCTGATCTACGGTTTTGATTCTCATTTCAAGTGTGACCTTTAAGGATTTTTTTTCATCAAGCAGTTTATTTTTTTCACTTTTAACCATTATTCCACCAATCGATTTGTAAACGATGTGGTCGGGTTCTATCTTTTCTAATTCTTCAATAGCCATTTCAGTGTCCCTAAAAGAAGTTTCCATTTGAAATTTTTGTTGTGTTAAATATTCTATCGTGGTTGATAAATTCTGTAGATTTATGACTTTATTCCTGGTTTCCTCATCAAGATTTTCAAGATTTATTGCCATTTTTCTTCCCTTTTAATTTTTCAATAATATTTTTTTCTTAAATTATTAATTGTTTACTCACATAATTTCAAACTATTTTCGATAATTTTACCTAACGCTATTATATCACTAATTCCACCACGAAAGGCTGTTATGTCAGTACTTTCTATGTAAAATATCAAGGAGTTATTTTTTTTTTCCATATCCGTTTTGGATCTTTTTGTTCTAGTATTTTTTAGTTCTGGTAAGAAAGAGTCATAAGATATATCTCGAATTTTTGAATTTGTAAACATTAATTCTATAGTTGATCTTATCGAATAATAATTATTTTGACTCATTATTCTTCAATTATTTCTGATTCGCGTTGTTTACGCTTAGCAATTCGAAATGATTCGGCACCCCGGGGGGTTTCAATATAATAAGCTCCTCCAGTGAATTTGGCATCACATTTTCTGCAGTGCCATATCCCTGTAGAGAGTCTACGAACAGTACCAACTGTTTCACATCGAGGACACTTTGTTTTTTTACTTTTCATTTTTACCATTATTGAATTATACCTTTTCCTCACAGTGGAACCGTATCTAGGTCCGAACTTACCAGAGATGCCTACTTTTTTAGTCAATTAATTTCCTCGTCCAAATTATCTAATTCTGTTAGTTTGATCGATGTTTTTTGTAATAACAATAACTCAGGAGGTTATAATCCTGGCTTATTACCACTTACAATTAATAATTATCGATGATCTACTAAAAATCATTATAAAATAAAAATTTTAGCTTAAAAATGTAAAAATAATATGAAATTAGAATAATAAAAAAAATTATTATATTTTAGTTTTGTACTGCCAAAGATTAAGATCCTTTCTTAATTTCTGACCTGTTTGAATCGATTTTTCTCCTAAGGATCGTATCTCATCAAAAGAAAATGTTGCTTTTCCACTTTTCTGAATGCTCGTGATTTTATCCTCGGTTACCGAAATTGAAATCCTACCATCACTCACTAATTCTTCTGGTAGACTTGGATCTGCAAAAATTATATCATCAATTTTTCCGTATGTTACGACCAGGGGTAATTCATTTACGATATCTTCTCCAGTGAGATATTTTCCAGTCCATTCAACTCCTGTCTCACCCCATTTACCTTCAGGGATATGAGCTGAGATCAAGGCTGCTAATGCACTAACACCCCCACAATCAATTAAATTACCGCCATGATTAATTACATACATATCAATAAATAAAATATATACAGCTTCCTTTTCTTTAATACATAGCTTCTTTGTTTGAACGCAATCTGCATGTCGAATCCCTCGATCAACAACTCTAGCTAGTTCGATGGCTTGTTCATCTGGAGGGCCTCTCTCAAATAACGGCGATGCTAAAGGTAGCAATTCTGCCATAACTGTACAAACACCCGCGTCGGGAAGGTCTGGAAAGGGGGTTCCTACATCATATTTTAAACCTGTAATGAGTCTTGTATCTCCTAATGTGACATCAGCCGAACCTTCTGCTGAGGCAATAGAATTTGACTTTATACTAAAATCCCGATAATCCCATAAGCCTCTCCCATCAATTCGTTCATTTTTCTTTAAGTTATTTTTAATATATTTACGCTCTATAGTTGAAATTATACGTTTTACATCCATCATTTTTAAGAATCCACCTTTGTTTCGTTTTTAATATCTTCTTGAATGGCGATATATTTTTTTTTCAGAGCAGCTAATTGCATCTCATAAATCTGACTTGCCGCATCTTTAGCTAACCTTAAAGACTCGTCGAACTGCTCAAGATTCATATCTCCATCAAATTGTAATAAAGAAATTTCATCGTTAAACCACGTTATAGCGATAGGAAGATCTCCATCTCCTGCTTTATCTTCTATTCCTGAAAGGTCAACTACTAATTCTCCATCAATTTTCCCGACCGCAACTGAAGTAACTAAACTCTTCATTGGAACACCTGCATCAGCTAATGCTAAAGCAGCCACCGTAGTACTGGCACATCTAGTTCCCCCATCAGCATCAATTACTTCGATATATATCTCAAAACACGTTCCAGGATAAAGTTCGAGGAAAAGGACAGGTTCTATACAGTTAGAAATTATCATCGAAATTTCTTTCTCTCGGCGTCCTGGAGCCGGTCTTTTTCGATCAAATACAGAATAAGTAGCCATTCTGTAAAATACCCTTAAAATTCCACGTTCGGGTTTAGCTAAATGATGAGGATGTACTTCACGGGGTCCAAAAACTGCCGCAAAAATCTTATTATTACCCCATTCAAGGTAAGCGGAACCATCTGCATTTTTTAAAACTCCAACTTCTAATTTTATTGGTCTTAATTCATTTTTTTCCCGACCATCGAGTCTCTTGCCATCTTCCCTAAAAAGCTTTTCTGGATACACATCTTTAATTAATAAAACCATAGTTAACTTATACCTCTTTTTAATTTTTCACTTTCAATATATGCATGTATTCTATCTGTAAGGCCAGAAGTGTGTGCTTCTCTCTCTATTTTCTTAATAGAATCAATAAGTAAACGTTCATTTTTAATATTTTCACCGCGAATCCAAATACGACCATTCTGAGTAACAAAAATATTACATTTAGTTAAATTTTTGAGCATTTTGATCATAGATCCACTACGCCCAATTACTCTCGGTATTTTTGGTGGATCAATTGAAATTACTATGCCACCATTTTTTTTTCCAAGATACTTTCCTACAGTGGTTAATTCAGGTTTGTTCAATCTATCTGCTGAAAGAATTTTTACTATAAGTACATCGCCAATCTCATAAATAACTGAAGGCATATCTCTACCTTGATCGAAACCTCTACCACGACCTCCTCCACCTCTTCCCCCTCCTCCTCCTCCCATTCTACCCTTGTCTCTTGGCATAGCATTCCTTAGTTTTAGATCTGCAAAATCCTTTGCGTTTATGTCGCATCTGTACTTAACTGGATTTTTATCAGTTACTAAGGCTATAATTTTATCTCCTGGTTGAGGTGTGTAGATTCCTTTAAGAGGGATTACATTGATATAATTTTTGTTGATACTTTTTAGTCCTAACATTAAGGAAATAATTTTTGTTCTCTTTTTATTGAACATAGTTCCCCTTCCGGGGATAAAGTTTTTAGTATCCTCGGTTAAAATTTCCCCCGGTACAACGATCTCACGTGTTGTCTCTTCAGATTCAAAATTATCTTCTTGTTGAGGTAATTCCTCATCTTCTTGTTCCATTTAATTTTTCACTCTCTTTAATTTGATTATACTTAAACTAACCTATTAAAATAAATAATGTATCGAAAATTAATCAAAAAATTTAGGTTTAAGATTTTAAAAGTTTAGTTTGGACTCTTCCATGAGTTAGTTTATTTAACTTATCGATTAATTCCATTTGTAGCCCTGCTGGCAAACTTACAACAGAAACCCAAGACCCATCAGACTGCCATTCTTCTTTCTTAATCTGTGCCATCTGAGCAACTATGTTATAACCCTTAGCTGTAAATGATGTAGGAATTTTAACTGCTAATTCTACTTGTTCCATTCTAATAGGAATTACCGTTTGAATTTTTTTAACAATGTCGTCAACTTGTTCCTCAGCACTTTTCATTACATCAATCTTTACTTTTGCTTCCTCTATTGCTTTTTCAATTCTCTGTATAGGATGTGGTTTTTTATTTTGTGGATTAATTGCGTTTTTACTTATTATGGTAATAATTTGTTTCAACTTTTTAACGATTTCTTCTTCTCTCTGTGTTTGTGTCCAATGTATAACACCATTAAGCAGAACATGTCCACTAATGGTTCTCCCATCATTTGAAGAAAAGACAGCTTCCATATCTCCATCAGTAGCTTTCTTGCCTCGTTTTAAATCTTCAAAGACAGTAAAACTTTCAAAGATTAATTCCAAATCTATTCTTGGATTATCTATCAATTCCTTAACTGAAAGTCGCGATTTTTTATCTCCAGCTTTTAATCGTTGTTTGATTTCTTCTCTGATAATCTTTTTCGCTTCCCATGCTTTATCTGGGTCCATAAGCATTTCAAAAACTCTACCAGATTTTTCAATACGCCCTATGATATAACCGCCTAAATTTATTCGCGCTCGATCAATCAAATTGTAGTTTCCCTTTGTTCAAATTGAATTTACCTTATTTTTCCCTATGTTCTGACTGTTATCATGATGGTAAAGGATAAAGAAATAAGGATATAACTTTGACTTTTAAAATTTTATTTTACACTTACAATTATAACTTTTGTAATAATTCTTCCTTCTCATCTACACTTAATAATTTAAATTTGACATCATCTTTCATTATAAACGCAACATCACAGGTTTCGTTAGTTAAATCGTCACCCATGAGTTCCTTTAATGTTTTTAAAGGTAATAATTTTAAATCATCAATACTAATATCATCTTTATAATGCTCTTCAAGATACGTTCTGGCCTCTGTAGCTCCAGAACCTATGGCAAATGCTTTATAACCCCACATAGCTCCAGAAGGATCTGTCAAATACAATGATGGTCCATTGGCATCAATTCCAGCAATCAAAAATGAAACTCCAAATGGTCTAACACCTGCATTTTGAGTAAAGGCTTGCTTATATTCACAAATATTCAAAGTAGAGTCCTTTACAGAAATTGTCTCATCATATGATAATAAATTTATTTGTGCTTGTACTCTTGCACGATCTATCAAAACTCTCGCGTCCGCAGTAAGACCAGCGATAGCCACACCGATCGCGTCGTCAATCTTAAATATTTTTTCTGACCCAACACTAATGGCGAGATCAGACATTTTCTTTTCAACCGCAAACACAACATCTTCTTTACTTTTACATACAATTGCTGTGGTCCCCCTACGTACTGCTTCAATAGCGTACTCGACCTGGAATAGGCGGCCTTCAGGCGAAAACTGCGTAATCGCCATGTCTTGACTGCCCGCGAGAATTTCGCGTGAGGCTATAGCCACGACCTGCCTGCTGAAACATTTTTTTTTTTCCTCTTGCTGAAAATTTTTTAATTAGTTTTTTCTACATTATTTTATTTACTTGTTAAGCAACATTAATTAAAACTATAATAAAAATTTATTTTAAATAGATATATAATCAATTTTTTAGATTTTCAATTTAATTCAGTTAAATAATAAGAGGATTATTTTTAAATTCCTTAAATTAATGATATATTATGAGAATTTAATTTGATTAAATTAATGAAATATAATGAGCGAACGAGAATTTTTGAGAGTTATAAAGAAAATGCCGCTTATTCACTGTGCTAGAGGGCCAAAACGGTGCAAAAAATGTTCTGAATTAAATATGTTAGATAAAAAGAAGGGAATGCAGCTAAGTTTAATAAATATCTATTTATCACCAAGGGGATACACTAGTCCTATAACAGATTTCATATATAACGGAGAAAAAATTTTCGGAGAATATGATGTTAAAAAGAGGTTTAAAGACTTGAGTGAAGCAAAGCAATATGCTAAAAAAAATAATATTAAAATTTCTTCCTTTGAAAGTAGTTGATTAGCTATGAAAATTGTTAAGATTTTCCCTTTTCATTGTGCAAGAGGACCACGTAGTTGTTCTAAATGTAAGAATTTGGTAGCTGAAGGAAAAAAGCTTTGTCTAATCGAATTATTCCCAGAACCTAAGGGGGCTACTCGTCCATTGATAATGCTCGATATCGAAGGTGAAAAAGTAAATTGTGAATTCAAAATAGTGAAAATCTTTAAGGACGATATTGAAGCCAAAGAATACGCTGAAAAGAATAATATAGAAATTCTATTTTTATAAGGAGTGAAGGTTCGCAAAATGAATTTTTAATTCTCTTTACTTTTTGGTTTAATATACCAAATATGAATCATAAAAATTAGTTTCAGAAGATTTTCAAGAAGGAATCTGCTCCTTTTTTGAAAAGAGACAACCAAATTTCAAGGGAAAATAGTTAATTGAAAAAATATGTTGATATTTTTATATATATTTCATAATAAATTTAAAAAAGGTTCATAATTTCTCTAGTTAGAGATAAATGAAATTCATTTTTCTCATTCGAAAAAAAGGAAAATTTTATTAAAAACTTTTTTATATATTACTTGGCAATGGACAAAAAAATAAAAATCTCTTATTCAAAAATGACAAAAAAAATCTCTTCACTAAGTTTTGAAGACTCTGAATATTATAGTATTTATGGGACCTTATTTATACATAATATTAATACAGTATTACAAAACATAAAAACCTCTGCAGAATTAAGTTCAATGTATCTTGATCATCCAGATTGTTCTAATAGAATAAAGGAAATGATGGATATTATTAATATACAGGTTTTAAGGGGTAAGAAATTAGTTACCAATATTTACAAAATTTCTGAATTAGATAAAGATCAAAAGAAGTTAAAAGTTATAGAAATCCACGAAGTATTAAATAATTCTGTTAATTACGTAAAATCTGCGTTTCAAGATAGCACGATTAACATCAATCTCAAATCTCAATACAAGGAGATTTTTATAAAAGCTAATAACTTTTTACCAGATGTGTTTGAAAATATATTATTTAATGGCTTAAGACATAATAATAATCCGATAATAGAAATTTTAATTAAACTTTCTAAAGAGTTGAATAATGGAATTCAATATTTAAAGATTGAATTTTTAGATAATGGGATAGGTATTACAGATTCTCAGAAAAAATTAATCTTTCAAAATGGTCAAACAAAACATAAATATGCTAAAGGTATGGGAGTTGGGTTATCACTTGTTAAAAAAATAATAGAGATGTACAACGGTCAGATTAGGGTTGAAGATAGGATCAAAGGAGACTATTCGAAAGGAAGTAATTTTATTGTATTAATCCCTTTAGTAGAAAGACAATCTTCCTAATTAAAGAAATTAATTTTTAGCCTAAATTTTTTTTAGAAGCACAAAAAAAATGTTAAAACAATAAAGATAATTAGCTCCACGCAACTTTATTAACAAAAATTGACCATTCTAATAAAATCAAACCTGTTTCTGATGCGGTATGAATGAGGAGATAATTTCCATCTTTAGTAATCGAGCCTGCTATGTTCCCCTTTCCTCCCGTAATATTTTTAGCTGCTAATTGTATATCATCATTTTTTAAAATCGCAAATCTAGATTTTTGATACGTAAGAGAAGGTTCTTTTTCTTTCCATGCTTTAAGTAGCGTTATTGCTTCATGATTTGTTATTGGTGAAATTGGAGTAGACTTAAAAATAACTTCTCCTTCAGAATTTAAAAGAAAGACTTCTAATACACCTTCATATTCATTCAATTGTTCAACTACTTGATTAAATTTTTGTTCATTCATCTTTTACCATCATTTAATAATTTAAAATTAATTTTTAATTTTATTCTAAGATAAAAATTCTGTAATTTAAAATTTTTTAGAAAAATATTTGACATAATGTTCAATTATATAGCTATATATGGTAAAAAAATTAGTTTTATTCGATAAAATTTATAATCTTAAGGAAGAAGACTTGGAAAAAAAATATAAACAAGTCTCAGAGAACTACCTGAAATACTTGAATGGACGAGTAAAGGGTTTTCCAAATACAGAAATAAAAATAAAAAAATTAAGAAAGTATGATAGTAGATTCGAAATAATTATTGATGGTCCTGAAGAATTTTTTGTTTCCAACCTATTAAAGAAAGAAATAGGAAGTATAAATGAATTTAAGGATATCGTTGTAGGAAGTGTATATAAAGGAACAATGGTAGATATAGGACAATTTGGATTCGGAATATTTGTAGATTGTGCGATTATAAATCCAAATATGGATGTATTAATTAGTTTAAATACATTTAGGGAACAATTATGCAAAAATAAGAAATTATCGCTTAAAGAGATTGTAAATACCTATGAATTTATTAACCACTTTCCTGCAATGGTTAAAATTATAAAAATTGACAGAGAAAAAAATAAAATTCAGGGGGAGCTAGAAAAGAATTTTTTGAAATTATTTAATAAAATTTGTTATGAAAACCTTGAAGCTGTGTTTGTAAACGGTGCGACGAAAAGCCAATTTAAGAAAGCTCTTATAAGAAGTGGCCATTTTAGTGATTTCATCTCTTTAGAAAGATATGGATATTTAGAACATATTGTTATATTAAAAGAAGAAACTAATGCTCCTGGAATTATTTCACATATAGGTAAATATCTAACAAATTGTAAGTTGAGCGCAATTCGCTCGAAACGAATAAAAAAAATTTTAGAAAATTAACGAGTAAACTAATATTACATTTAAACCTAAGTTCTATGGCAATGTTGAATAGATATTCACCTAATTACTTATACCTTAACATTTCCTAAGGTTTTTTCGATATTTCAATTTCTTCTATCTCTTAATAATTATTAAAAATGAAAGTGATCGAAGATTTATGGTGTTTTTCCTTGTCGTGCTAATGCAGCTTTCGTATCCATTATTTTTTGAAAATATTCCACTGTATTTGCGGGTGGTTCGTACTCGTTTTCCTTCTTTTTGAGAGTTATTGCTTCACTTGGACAAGTAGGGACACAAAGCGCACATCCTACACACCTATCCAAATTAACGGTTGCAACATCATCTATCATCTCAATCGCTTCCATTTGACAGCGATCCAGGCACGTTTCACATCCACTACACGTATCCGGGTCTACTTCGGAATAATAACTTGAATTAAAAAATTCTGCAGGTCGGTCCACCAATTTTTTTTGATGAGTTAATACGCCACAACAACATCCACAGCAGCAACAAAGACCCATTGGTCGTTTTGAGTTTGTAGGTTGGAGTACGAAACCTGCATCTTCCGCTCTTTTTAGCAATGTAAGCGCTTCATCTTTTGAAATCATCCTCGCCTGCTCTTTTTCGACATACATAGACGCCCCCCTACCAAAAAAGAAGCAAGTTTCTCGTATATCAGAGTGCTTGCACGGATCTCCCATCAAGTCTTTTTCTTGTCTACAAATACAATTTCCTACTGCGATAGGTCCCGAACGTGCCCGAATTAATTGCTTGATATCTTCGTATGGAGCAATCAAGTTTTCAACATCAATAGTTTGACTTATTGGAATTGTCCGTAGCTGTGGCAATTTTGTCAGATTAAATTCGTCAAAGAAGGCTTCTTCGTTGTATTGCATGAAATCTTCACAGAATTCTTTAGTTAAATGATTTAATTGATATTCATACATCCCTACAACTAAAAAAGCATTAAAATAAAACCTTTCTTCTTTACCCCTCTCAGAGCCATAGTTGATGGAACCTTTTCGTGCCATCGTGTCCAACATTTCTTTGAGTTGTTCAATGGTGATTCCGCTTTTTTTCACTTTTCGATAAATTTTTTCTAAGGGCAAGGGCATGAAAGTTAATTTCGTGGCAAGCTCTGCTTCAGCAGGCGTAAAAAGATGTTTCAAAATTCTAATTTCCACACCGCTCTCTGTTGCGGGATATCCAATCGGCATCTGATCTAAATGCTCTTGTAATTTTCGATACACATCTGGTTCTGATTCAGTCAAATCTTTTTCCTCTTTTTATTATAATCTAAGCTAAATGAATTAATTTTTTGGTATATATAAATATTAGAAAATTAATGATTAAATTTTTATTTTTAATATCTATCGGTATTGAATCTTAGAGTTTAAAAACTATTAGAGAATTAAAAATTAAAGTGGTGAGTCCGGGGCGGATTGAACGCCCGATTTACGCGGTGTAAGCGCGTCGTCATAACCACTAGACCACGGACTCATAATTTCCCAGATGGATCCACTTCGACTAACGCAAGTGGAGGGATTCGAACCCTCGGATCCAGTTGGACACTGGATTAGCAATCCAGCGCTTTAGGCACGGAGTTAACGTTCTACCAAGCTAAGCGACACTTGCATATTTTGAGAATGGGTAATTTCTTTATATTTTTAAAAATTTTAAAACTTTTTCATATATTTTGAGCAGTTATTAAAAAAAATAAAAAGAAAAGAGAATTCATTAGAAATTATTACTCAGAGATTATTTCGAAGACCATCTTCTCAATAATAGGTTTTTTCGTGTAGCGTTTATCGTAAAACCAGCCTATGAGATGAGCTTTCTGCTCTTTATCTGCCATTTCAGGAATTATTATTATCATAACACCGTTTGATAAATATTTCAAAATTCTTTTGTCTATAGCGTGTAATTTATCATTTCCTGATGGATGCGTATGAAATTGCCACACAATATCAACTCCAAGCTCTTGTTTAAATTTTCGCATATTATATATTTTTGATTTTTTATATCGCATCCAGCT
>SDBT01017738.1_pt1 | contig 11226 bp, 11 predicted proteins | sample 2277101 | NCBI WGS metagenome assembly SDBT01 (sample SAMN10404973, study PRJNA504765) | marine sediment metagenome | isolation source: marine sediment core GS10_PC15, 103 cmbsf | place: Arctic Ocean: Southern Knipovich Ridge | collected 2010 | reverse complement strand
TCAGAATGAAAGCGGCCTGGGCTATGTTCTGCGGCGCTATGGTATGGCAGACATCAATGATTGTTGCCTCGCGGTTGATATCGAGGATTACCCCCTTCATCGCCGCTACGTAAGCGTCAGCCAGGCCGAAATCTGTGGTCAGGGTAATGATAGCGTTCATGCTTCGCCCAGTTTCCGCCAAGCCGGTGATTAAGAAAGTCGAAGAGAGACGATGGCGATGACGATAAAGAGGACGGCCAGGACAATGGTGAGCTGAAACATCGTTTTTTCCAGGCCCCGCTTCGTCCGGTACACCGCGTCAGGCTGACCGAAGATGCCTCCCAACCCACCACCTCGAACCTGCAAAAGGATAATCAGTATCAAAGATACTGCCAGTACTATCTGAGCTATACTTAAATAGGTCTGCATCGTTCCCTTCCTATCTCCCTGCTTCAGCCTTCGTCAAGTTTTTTCTGCAACAGTTCACCGGCCAGTACCGGATTGGCACGACCCCCGGTCGCCCGCATCACCTGCCCCACCAGGAATTTCAGCGCCGTATCCCTGCCTGCTTTGTAGTCGGACACGGCCTGTGCACTTGAGTTTATCACGTCAATGATAGTGGCTTCAAGTTCCCCGGTATCGCTTATCTGGCCGAGGCCACGTTCTCGTATAATTTCCTCAGCACTTTTCCCTGTATTAAACACTTCGCCCATCACCAATTTGGCAGTTGATATATTAACGACACCTTCGGAGCTCATGGCCGCTATTCTGGTAGTTTGTGCAGGCTCCACCTTTATCTTAAAGTCATCAATTTCAATATTGTTATCATTCATTATGCGACTGACTTCGCCCAGCAGCCAGTTGCTTACTTCCTTGGCCGCTTTATCGGAGGGCAGCTTCTGGTAGGCATCAGTTTTAGTACAATCTTCAAAGTAATCGGCCATTGCTTTAGAACCTGTCAGCAGGCTGGCGTCATAGAGCGGCAGGCCGTACTCCGTCATGAACCTGCCCCGCCTGTCTTCGGGTAATTCAGGTAATCGCGCCTTTATTTCTTCCACCCAATCCCGGCTGATGGAAAGCGGTGGCAGGTCCGGCTCGGGGAAATAGCGGTAGTCATGGGCGTATTCCTTGCTGCGCTGCGCCACCGTCTTGCCCCTCTCCTCCACCCAGCCCCGCGTTTCCTGCGCTAGCTTTTTCCCCTCGCGGAAGGCTTTCCGCTGCCGCCCGGCCTCATAGTCCATCGCCCGGTAGACCGCCCGGAAGCTGTTCATATTCTTGACCTCGACCTTGGGCCCCAGTTTGGAACTGCCTTCAGCGCGGATGCTGATATTGGCATCACAGCGGAAACTGCCCTCCTCCATGTTTCCCGTTGAGACACCCAGGTACTGGAGAATGCTGCGCAGCTTGACCAGGTATTGCCTGGCTTCCTCCGGCGAACGCAGATCCGGCTCGCCGACAACCTCCATGAGCGGCACACCGGAACGGTTCACGTCCACCAGGCTGTACTCTTCCCCACCGGCATCTGTCCGGTGCAAGAGCTTGGCCACATCTTCTTCTAAATGAACCCGGGTAATGCCTATTGTCTTTTTCTGCCCATCAACTTCAATGCCGAGCCAGCCACCCTTCCCGATGGGGGCATCATACTGAGAAATCTGATAGCCTTTCATCAGGTCGGGATACGGGTAGTTTTTGCGGTCGAACTTGGTATATTCGGAAACAGTGCAGTTAAGCGCCAGCGCCGTCATGATGGTGTATTCCACCGCCTGCCGGTTAATCACCGGCAGCACGCCGGGCATGCCCAGGCATACCGGGCAGACATGGGTATTGGGCGGGGCGGTGGCGTAATCAGCACTGCAACCGCAGAACATCTTGCTCCTGGTCAACAGCTGCACGTGTGCTTCCAGTCCGATGATGGTCTCAAAGTTCATGGCAGGCCCTTAAGTCGGCAACGGGTTCAGTATAACAGCATTGCCTGTAGCTGACAAGAACAAACGAGTGTATTTCAATAGCGAAAAGGTAATCAACCAATAGTAAATATGGTATAATGGCTTACGGTTTTGGGGCTGTAGCTCAGTCGGGAGAGCGCCTCCTTTGCAAGGAGGAAGTCAGGAGTTCGAGTCTCCTCAGCTCCACCATTAGATTCAGCAATCGAAGAACTGAGCGTCAGAGAATTACTCGAGGTGCTGTAGGACGATAAAGCTGAACGCCGACTTCCCCTCAAGCACATGACAAACCACGAACTCTTTTCGCTCTGCCAGCTGAGCCGGATGCTTCAAGAATCGAGACTCTGTTGAGAGGTAAATCCAGGCCTTAAAGGAGCGGAACAGCGTAATCTGCTGATTTAGTATCTGTGAATCGGATGGCAAATCCACACAAAATCGATATAGGCGGCATAGGGCCAGTTATTTTCGAACACAGCCAACGTGCAAAACGTTTAATCATCTCTATAAAACCCGTGGCAGGCGTCAGAGTTGCGGTTCCTCGGAGCACCTCTTTCGAGAAAGCACTGGACTTCGTCTATATGAAAAAGCAATGGGTTCAGAAGCACCTGGCTAACATCAAGCAAACCGAAAATCAAAGGCAAGCACAGGCGCATTCCTTCCGAACTATTGACCAGGCGAAGGCTAGAAAAAGGTTACTTGATAGGCTTCAACATTTAGCTGAAAAATATGGATTCGCATACAATAAGGTCTCTATCAGGAATCAGAAGACCAGGTGGGGAAGCTGCTCTCACAAAAACAACATTAGCCTGAATGTGAAGCTGATATTACTGCCAGAAGAACCCATGGACTACGTGATGTTGCATGAGCTAGTTCATACCCGGATACCCAATCACAGCAAGAAATTCTGGACTGAACTTGACAGATACGTAGCCAATAGTAAAGTTATGGCTAAACAGCTGAGGATGAAGGAACTATATACGTGCAACCTTGATTCTATCTAAATGGAAATTGTCTACTCTGATTAGTATTAATCATTAAATATATTATGTCTGGGCCGCCAGGATATTCTTAGCTTCACACTCAAAAAATCTCACCTTCACGCCACCTTTCCTTGAAACCCAGAAAAGCCTTCGGCTAATGCCCGAAGGTTAAGCTCCTCGGTCCCTTTGGGAACACTTTCCCTGACTGCCCTCTGCAGAGCCTCTTTGCTGACGATATTGGTTAAACTGGAAAGGGCTCCCAGCATGATGATATTGGCGAGTAGTCCTCTGCCCAGTTTCTCCTCGGCAATGCTGGTAGCGGCAATCTTATTGATCTTTATCCCGGATTTCTTCGGGATTTGGTGTATCAGATCCGAGTCAACAATTAACTTTCCGCCTTTCTTAAGGCTGTTAATATGCTTGCCCAGAGCTTCCTGAGACATGGCTATCATAATACCAGGCTTATCGGCAAAGGGGTACAGGATTGGCTCACTGGAAATGACTACTCCAGACTGACAAGCTCCTCCCCTTGCCTCCGGTCCATATGATTGGGTCTGGGTCACTTCCTTTCCGTCATACATTGCGGCTCTGGCAAGAATAATTCCAGCCAGCACTATCCCTTGTCCGCCAAAACCGGTAAGCTTTACTTCGCTTCTACCCAATATCGCCACCTCTTTTCTTGATGAGCTCCCTTAAGGAATCCCCGTACTCGGCCTTCTCCTTATCAACAAACTCGCCAATAATGAACTTGCCTCCTAGCTCTAGCTCGGGAATCTCATCTGCCTTATCTTTCCGAATGGAATCACTCCGGAACCATTTCATCATAGCTGCCCCGTCACCGAGCTTGTTTCTGCGTCCGTATTGGGTGGGACATTGAGAGATAACCTCAATAAAAGCGAAGCCCTTCTTCTGAATGCCTTTTTTGATGGAATTGACTAGCTGCCTGATATGGAATGTAGTCCACCGGGCGACATAGGGTGCGCCGCAGGTGATAGCCAGCTGGCACAGGTCAAAGGAGTATTCAATGTTTCCCAGTTGCGAGGTCATGGTATAGGCACCCCGTGGGGTAGTAGGGGAAAATTGACCGCCGGTCATACCGTAGTTGAAGTTATTAATCACGACAGCTACCAGGTCAACATTTCGCCTCGCGGTTTGTATAAGGTGATTGCCGCCAATGCTGGAGGCTTCACCATCACCCATGTGACAGATGACGGTTAGTTCCGGGTTGGCCAGTTTTACACCGGTGGCAAAGCCTAATGGTCTGCCGTGGAGGGTATGGAGGTAGTCACCCGCGTAGTAGGTACACATTCTGCCCGTACAGCCACTGCCGCCCACCCATAAAACCTTATCCACGTCCAGACTTAACTCTTCCATTGCCTTGATGGTGGCATACCAGACCTGTGGTATGCCACAGCCAGCACACCAGAGATGGGGGTTTCCCGGGCGGTCAAATCTGAAATATTTTAAAGCCGGATGTTTTTTCACTTAATCACTCTCCTCAGCAAGTCGTATATTTCTTTTGGCTTATGAAGTTCAACTCCCGGCTTAGGCAGGAGGATAACCTCTGTTTTACCTTTGATGGCTCTGGTCACCTCCCTGGCTGCTTGCCCCAAATTCATTTCCGGAACAATTACTGCCTTGATCCCATTTCCGACTGCATCCCGGATAGCCTGGTCGGGGAAGGGCCAAACGGTTATTAATCTAAGGTAACCAGCCTTTAGCCCCGCTTCTCTGGCCTTAATAACGGCACTCCTGGCGACTCGGGCAACAGAACCATAGGCCAGAACCAGGACCTCGGCATCCTCAAGGTATAGTGACTCAGTTTTGGTGAGCTTCCCGACCTTTTTTTCAACCTTATTCACCAGCCGGCGAACCAGGCTATTTTGGACAGCATACTCCGTAGAGGGAGCGCCTGTCTCAGTATGAGTTAAGCCGGACACGGGCAGGTGATACCCTTCACCAAAGGCAGGCATGGGCGGTGTGTCAGTATCACTCTTTACTTTAAAGGGGATAAATTCCTGGGGCGGGACTCCCGGTCTTTTCCTGGAGACGACCTTCACTTTTTTGGGAATGACTACCTTCTCCCTGGTATGAGCGATTATCTCGTCAGCCAGAATGAAGACAGGTACCCGATAAATCTCAGATAGATTAAAGGCTTCAACAGTAAGATCAAACATCTCCTGGGAGGATTCCGGAGCAAGGGCTATGATGGAATAATCGGCATTGCTCCCGTATCTTACCTGGTAGAAATCGCCTTGCATTGTTTTGGTGGCTATACCTGTAGCGGGGCCTGCCCTTTGAACATCAACGATGACACACGGCGCCTCGGTAATGGCCGCGTAACCGATGCATTCCTGCATCAGACAGATTCCGTTACCCGAGGTTGCTGTCATTGCCCTGGCTCCGGCGTGAACTGCGCCAATGACGATGGTTAAGGAGTCAAGCTCGTCCGCTCCCTGAACAAATATGCCACCGACATCAAACAGCCTCCAGGACAACCTCTCTGAAATCTCGGTTGCGGGTGTTATCGGATAACCGGCAAATAAAGTACAGCCAGCCGCTATCGCACCTTCAGCACAAGCTTCGTCACCCGAAAAGAGGTGAGTGCCAGCAAGAATTCTTTTATTCATCTTCCTCTCCTTCCACACTAATAGCAAAAGAGGGGCAGTAGAATTCGCATAGACGACATTGGGTGCAGGCAGCCGAATTTTCTACGCGAACCAGGTGGATGCCCCCAGGGCTTCGCTTGTTTGATTGGGCCAACACCTTCTTCGGGCAGAACTCAACGCAGATACTGCATCCGGCACATAGATTTTCATCGATATAAATCTTTACCACCATTTCTCCTTTTACTTGAACGTGACCTGAAGAGTCGCCTCTTCAGGCATTTTGTCTCTGGCAGCACTGGCCTGCCCCCCTGCAAAACACGGGCAAAGACACCTTCCTCGGGCATAATGCACTGCCCAACCTGCCAGATACCAGCCACAGCCCTCCTACCCGGTGACGATAACCTGGAGAGTAATCGTACGAAGGGAGATCAAGCCAAGCTGATAATGTCAAACATGATGTCTCTACTGACTTTATTACCTGACACGGGCAAATTTTTGAATGGTCTTAGAGCCTTTATCAACCCCGGCCTCGGTCAACGAGACCTCGCCGACGTAAAGGTCGCCGTGCGCGTCCAAGGCAAGGGTGTGCGGGGCGTGGAAGACAGCGGTCTCTTTGTCTTTTCCCTCGTTGCCCAGGTGGGCCAGTAATTTGCCATCAATGGTGTAGATACTTACCCGCAGGCAAAGTTCGGTGATGTATACCGTCTCATCATCATCGATAAAAACATCGGTCGGGCGGATGACGTCCGTCCACTCATCGAGGAATTCGCCGGCGGAGTTGAAAATCTGGATGCGGCTGTTTTCACGGTCGGCGATCCAGACCCGTTCCTGTTTATCCACCCAGATGTTGTGGGGCAGGCGGAACTGTCCCGGGGCCCCGCCTGGCTCTCCCCAGGAAAGCAGCAACTTGCCATCGGGGCTAAATTTATGTACCCGGGCGTTGGCGTATCCATCGGCGATATAAATAACGCCAGAGGGAGTTACCGCCACTCCGGTAGGGCGGTTGAAGGGCGGAGCACCCCGCTGTATTTTGGCCAGACGTTCCCAGAAATTCCAGGTCCAGGCGTAGCCGGTATCGTTCGCCTGGCCGCTGGTGCCCAAGGTCATCAGCAGCTCGCCCTGAGGCGTGAACCGGGCGACGATGTGATTCGAGTCGTCGGTGCAGTAGATGGAGCCGTCCGGGCCAATGCAGCTGCCGTGCGCACGTTTGAAGAAATCTTTACCCCACTTGTCCAGCAGGTTGCCTTCGCGGTCGAGGACAACGATGGGGTATTCACTTCGGTTCAGGATGTATACCCGGTCCCGGGTATCAGTGGATATGCCGCAAACATCGCGGAATGACCAGCCCTCAGGCATTTTGGCCCAGTTATCGACCAACTCATAAGTATATTTTCCGGTGCCGTACGGCATGACGCGTTTCACTCCCTAACTGAGATTTTCTATTGTAACTCGCGATGAGGAACGATGATTCCTCATCTCTGTCGGTACCAATAATATGTTCCGTGGTATCTGGTTGTCAATCCTCATATCGGAGAAGTACCGGCATTTGGGAGTGGCCTGACCCCGATAGTGATACCACTTCTTACTTCGTTACCGCAGTCACAATAGCCTCAAGCGCCGGAGGCCGGGTGAAAATTGCCACTACAGCGAGCGATGTTCGCCAGGCGGCTTAATGTTCAACTCTTTCGCCAGCTTAATTAGCTCATTCCATGTCGCGTCCTCTACCGGCATGCCATCTCTCATTCTCTTCTCAGCCTCGCGTTCCTCAATCTCCCCGGGTATGAGTATCTCTGTAAAACCTTCCTTCAGAGAGCATGACTTTACATTGCTGACCAAATGCAATACATCTTTCTTATATTCCTCGTAATCTCTGAACTTTCTAATATCAATAACCGCAATAAAAAAACCGCCCTGTGTTGATGCATGTCTTTCTATTTCTTTGCTCTGTAGAGCGCCAAGCAACGCGCTCGATAATACCTCAATAGCCAGTGCCAGTCCATACCCCTTATACCCACCAAAAGGAAGCAGAAATCCCTCTAATGCCTCCTTGGCGTCGGTAGTTGGCTTACCCTGCTTATCCAAAGCCACTCCTTCGGGTATGTCCTTACCCTTGAGAGCTGCCACCCTTATTTTGAAAGCGGCAATGCCACTCGTGGCCATGTCCAGAATCATCGAACTCCCCTCATCCATAGGGAAACCTACGCACATGGGGTTCGTGCCGAACATTTTCTCCATGCCACCCCATGGAATCACCACCGCCGGGGCGTTTACACAGGCAAACCCGATAAAGCCATGCCCAATAGCTTTTTTCATGTAATAGGCCAGCATCCCCACATGTCCAAGATTCCTGACACCGACTACGCCAACGCCGGTGGACTTCGCTTTATCAATCGCCAATTCGGTGGCTTTCGTGGCTACAGGAATGCCGAGGCCGTTTCCCCCGTCCAGCAGGGTTATGCTGGAAGACTCCTCAACTACGCGAATATCAGATCTGGGCTGCACGAAACCCTTACGAATACCTTCTGCATAGTAGGGAATCCGCATAATTCCGTGAGAGTCAACACCCCTCAAGTTTGCCAGAACAAGGTTATCGGCAATGTTCTCCGCATCCTCTTTTGGAACATCGAATTTCTCAAAACACTCAACGCAGAAATCCTGTGCTTGCTTAGCTGAAATCTTAATATTCTCCATAATTGTAGCTTACCTCCTAATCAATATTAGCTATCAGACATATTCCTGTCGAATCATGAGAGCCAATTTCTGGGGTCGGTGGCCAGCCTTCTTTTTGGAATAACCGCTCTACGAACCGCAATAATTCCCCCGGCTTCACCGGACCATTCTCACCTAAAAAGACGGGCTCTCGGCACTGTAAAAACCGTTTTTTAAATACCTTCCGCCTTAAATAACCACCAGAGTATTCCTCAAATTTGTCAGGTTTTGTTATTATGTTCCACAGTTATTACTAGCTTTCCTTTGGCGTGTCCCTCTTCAAGATACCGGAAAGCTTCAGCGACCTCACTTAACGGGTAACGTCTATCTATAACAGGCACCACTTTACCGGCTTCAAAAAGCTCTTTTAAAAAATCCAGATCTTCTTTTTTGTTTGGTTCCCACTTCACTAAACCCATTTTCTTACTCCCCATCATTGAGATCAACGGTCCTAGAAGCGTATTTAGAAACACTCGTGTCATGGAACCTCCGACAAAGACACAAATTCCCCTGGGACTCAAAGCACGCTTGTAATCGAAAACCGAACGATGTACCGCAACATCTAGAATCAGGTCATAACGCTGCCCACCTTTGGTGAAATCTTCTTTAATGTAATCAATGAAATGGTCTGCACCAATAGAGCGCACCGTGTCCAATTTCTCCGTGCTGTCCACGCCGGTCACTTCAGCACCAAAGTACTTGGCAAGCTGTACTGCAAACGTACCCACACCACCACCCGCACCATTAATCAAAACCTTTTGTCCTGGCTGAATCGGTCTTTTACCACGAAGATTCTGCAAGGCGACGACTGCCGCTGTAGGTATGGCCGCTGCTTCCTCGAATGTCATACTGGCCGGTTTCAACCTTAATGCATTTTCAGGAACACATACATACTCAGCAAAAGTGCCAAAACCATACGGATAAGATAAGTCCCCCCATATCTCATCACCTGGTTTAAACTGCTTTACGTTTCTGCCAACTGTTTCAACCTGCCCCGCTATGTCAGTTCCCAGTATCTTGTATTTTGGTTTTACAAGCCCCTGGTACAATAGGCGGACTATGAACACACCTCTCCGGTATTCAGAGTCAGCTGCATTTAAGGATGCCGCATGAACTTTAACCAGTGCTTCATTGTCCTTGGGAGCAGGTATTTCTACCTCTTTGAGCTGAAGAACATCCGGTGACCCGTATTTTGTGCATACAAGCGCTTTCATGGCACCCTCCTTCTAACCGGGATTTCCCATTTCAACTCGCCATGAAGCATCATGACCCTCGTCGCTCTTATCACCAATAATATAGCCATGGCATCTGGTTATCAATCCCCTGCATGGCGCACAATCCATCCTCCCAACCTGACTAACTTCATTTGGAGACTGCGCAATGACCGCTCCTTCCCTGGAAGAATTGCCTTCAGTAAGCGTAGTCTGCGCATGGAGCTTATTTTAATCCCTAAGTCAGAAAAGTCGATAAAGCTTCTTCACTCTCAAAATGCGGTAGCAAACATTCACGGGGTCTGTCCCAAATATGTTGTTAGCTGCCATTTTTATAACAATCCCTTAGTAGACCCAGCTTTGTATATAGTCACTGATACCTATATGAAGTGAGTTATCCAGGTTTATGTTGTTAGCCTAAACCTCAATTTAAAAGTCCCACCTATTAATGCCTCGGCTCCACTTTCTTAAACAGCTAATCTCCACGTATAATATCCATAATGGACAAACCAAGCATCGAGCATATACTGGACCTTTTAATCAGCGCGTATGGAAATCGCCTCTGGCAGCCGCATGATAGTCCATTGAACGTGCTGGTCCAGACCATTCTCTCTCAAAATACCTCGGACACAAACTCCACAAGGGCTTTCCGGTCTCTACTGTTCTCTTACCCGAGCTGGGAAGATGTCGCCTCGGCTGAGGCCCACGAAATTGCCGATGCCATAAAAAGCGGTGGGTTGGGGGAAATCAAGGCGGGACGCATCAAGCTGGCGCTCGGGGAAATCCGGCAGAAGCGAGGTCGACTGGAGCTCGACTTTCTGAATGAGCTTCCACTGGACGAGGCCAGGGACTGGCTCAAGCAGCTGCCAGGAGTGGGCACCAAAACGGCCAACTGCGTCTTTCTGTTTTCCCTGGGCAGACCGGCCCTGCCAGTGGATACCCACATCTTTCGAGTGGCCAAACGACTCGGCCTGATTGATGCTAAAACCACGGTGGAGAAAGCCCACCAGCGACTCGAAAGGCTGGTGCCGCCGGATAAGGTTTACCCATTTCATGTGCTGCTGATAGAACACGGGAGAAAAGTATGTAAGGCGCCGCGTCCCCGCTGTGAGGGCTGTGTATTAAGCGGGCGCTGCCAATACTTCGGGCAAAGCCGGCCATTAAAGTGAAGTTCCTTGACAAGAAAAAGGCGATGTAATAAGCTTTTTATCGGGTCTGAAACCAGAGCCCTCCCGAATTCCGAATACACTGGAGGCACTGACATGGATAAAATTGCGCAGGCCATGGAAAAGGCGGGAGTCCCCAGTGGCGACCGTTATGACCTGCCAAGCTCAACCAAAACCTTTCCGGACGGCGCCCACTATCGCGTGGAGATTTCCGGTATGGAGACACCCAAAGTCCTGGCCGCCACCTGCGACGAAGCCAGGAAACAGGGGGTTCCCTTCCACCGTTCGATTTCCGTAGTACGGGGAGCGTCCATGCTCACCCGCGAACAACTGAAGGAATTTGCCAAAATCGCCTATGATAACCAGGTGGAGGTTATCATCACGCCGGGACCGAGACCTACCTGGTACACCGGCCGGCAGGTTGCCACGCCGGAAGGCGCCCTTTCCGGGATGAGGATGAGGGGGATGGACTCGGTCAGGCACTACCTGATGGACGTGGAACGCTGCATCGAGCTTGGCTTCCGCGGCTTTCTGGTCTGGGATGAGGGAGTCCTTTCCCTGCTCAACACCAGGAAGCAGAATGGCGACCTCCCCGAGGACATCGTTTTCAAGGTGCCCATATGTGCAAG
>SDBT01017737.1_pt1 | contig 11227 bp, 2 predicted proteins | sample 2277101 | NCBI WGS metagenome assembly SDBT01 (sample SAMN10404973, study PRJNA504765) | marine sediment metagenome | isolation source: marine sediment core GS10_PC15, 103 cmbsf | place: Arctic Ocean: Southern Knipovich Ridge | collected 2010 | reverse complement strand
AAATAATCAATAGCTTCATCAATCCAATCTAGAAACTTTTTGGAGCTCATTTCTCTCTTCCATTTTTCTAAAATTTTAATATATGAGTGGGTCACCCCAGCAGATCTCCCTGGTGAATACATTTTTACTCCTTTATCAAAGGAATGAATGAGCTCATATCGAAATCTTTTATTTTCATAGAATTCTTCGACTAATCTCACTATTAGATTTGGTAACGAATCAAACCTTCTTATACCCTCGTCAATCATTTTAGCAATCATAGACGGATATACATCTGGTTCTCTTTTACATAGTGCTATTACCCATTCTTCTGGAACTTTAAGTAATAACTCTAAATTAAAATAAAATTGAAAGAGAGATCGAATATCGGATTCATTTATGAACTTCATTTCAAAGTCCTTCCAAGTCCCCTCTTGATCAATCTCTAAAAATTTTATGAATAATCTTTGAACTTCGGGTTGGGAAACCAATGTAGGTAACTTGGGAAGATGGTCTAATATCTTATTCCTAATTAACTCAAGAGTATCGGGACATTCTTCGATCATTAAAAGTACTAATTCTCGCCATAACGGAGATAAGTTAATATGGCGAGGAACAGTCAAAGGAGGATTCCCTTCAATGATTTCCTCACTTTCGAAATCTATAAATGAATTGATGATATTTATCAGGAGCTCTTTAATCTCTGGGATGATATCTTTATGATTTTTTAAATAATCATTTAAAATATAGAGATGATCTCCCCAACTACCTCTTGGAACATTTAAAGGATCTTTTACTTTTTCAAAATAGAATTTTATAAATTGTATATATAACGCTTTCTCCAATGATTTTACCCTGTGTGGATTTGCGAATTTTCGTAGGTCCAAATCGTCTATATTCTTATTATCATATAACTCTATTATTAAACTAATCGACCATTTATCTAAATCCTTTCTGTAAGCGAACTCGAACAAATCGTTGCTTAAACCTTCATCCTTTTTAATGCCATCAATTAATTCATTATATTTATTAGGGTTATTAAGTCGATACTTAGTTAGATAACCTATAATAAATTCGGGTTTTCGATTGTCTGTATTATTTAGGAAAGTTTGTTTAATTAAATCCCATTTTTCAAAATTAGGATCTAGATTTGCATATTCCTCACCGATTAAATATATTATATATCTATCATTCGTAATCAAAAAGCCGAAGATTTCATCTAAATTTGAGGAATTTATGTGTATCTTATGAGCAATTTCTTTCGCTTGATTTTTTAAGTGTTCTTCATAGTTTAGACCTTTTGAATACCAATTATCAATATTCATTAAAGCCCAATTAATCTCATCTAATGGTGTGAATATTTTTTTAATCCCTTCTTGGAATTCCTCTAATTTTGAATAATCTCGATGATGAGCTTTCAGTTTCTCATCTATTAGTTTATCATAAGCTTTTTCTAAATCAGATTTTTTAAATTCATCTTTGTTGTCTTCAACTCCAATCAAAATTGACTTAATAAAGTCAATAACAAATTGATTTTTAATATTTACTTCAAAATCCTTATCTTTCAATCCGTTTTTAATTTGATCTTTCAGATTTTTTAATTTTGTATCTTCAATACGAATCTTTCGCTCAATGAGATTAAGTAACTCAAATTTGTAATTTTGTTCCAATTTCATATATTCAATCCAATATTCTTTAGTTTTCTCCCAAAGTTCTAAATCTAAGAAGATTATAAAATTATTTGCAAGTATCTTATAGGAAATCTTTTGGATCTCTGTATTTGAAGACTTCAAATTCTTCTCTAAAATTTCGAACCCTCTTTTGATATATTCTTTTTTTTCCGCCCCTGTTTTTGGGTAATACTCTTCTGGTATTGGTTTTAAAGCTTGAAGTTCCGCGTATACCATTCTAGAATGCCGTTCTAAATTAAACACAGTTGGTAATACAGTAATCACTAGAAAAATAATATTCTCATCACTGCTTTTATTTAATTTCTCAAGATAAGACATTCTATCTTGTAGAGTAGCAGAAGTACCAGGTAGGTATATTGAAAATTTATCACTGAAAATTCCTGTGGCATTATTAGCATAACTTTCATTTTCAGCAATAGCTAATTTTAGCAAAATATTCATACCCTCTTTGAATGTATCATCATACCAAATAATATGTTGGAGGGAATAAATTAAATCCCTTCGAGAAGTTAATATCTCTTTTAAAACATTATATTCAATCTTTTTAAATAGCTCAGTAAGCTTTTTGACAACAAGATTATTGTTGATTCTTGATAATTTTAATAATATACCCGAAATTTCTCTATTATTGATGTTTCGCCAATTATTGAACGAGGTACTAAGCAAAATTAATTTTACAATTTTCTTTCCGATATCTTCAAATGCGAAATCCTCCAACCTCTCAAGAAATCTATTTAAAAAGTGTTTATCATTAATATCTCTTATTTTTTCGAAATATTCAATAATTTTACTTTCATCAGTATGATTCTGAAGTAGATGAATTGCTAAAGGACGGGGAGTAATATAAATAAACCTCCCTCGCTTTCGTAGTATTCTTACTTTCAATAAATAAGTCGTTATTTCTTCAATTTGATATAATTGATTTTTAAGTTCGATTATACTGCTAAATTTCACTTTATTTTCTTTAAATTTATACTCAAATAAATTTTTTGAAGTTAGCTCTTTGAAATTAGCTGTGTCCCATCCTAAATATGAAAAAAGAGAAAATCCAACTAAAACTCTAGTTAAAATAGCACGATCAAAGCCAGATTCTTTAATTAAGAATGTTATAATTGTCTCGCAAAATGATTCAATATTATCTAGTTTATATATTTCATAATCCTTGTTTTTAAGCATATTATAAATACTTATAATAAAATCGGGAATCCCTTGAGAATATTTAATTATTTGGGAGCTTACATGGTATGGAATTGAAGGATCAATCTGTTTAATTAATTCTTCTATGTCTTTTTCCTCCCAGCTAGAGACTTCGATGATTTCTGTTTCTTTAAAAATTTTCGATTTCTCTATGTGAGATTGGGAGTTTAAAGTGATTAATACAAAATCTTTCAATTTTGAGGTATTTAATCTTTCACATATTTCATTATGATACTTATCTGAACAATTAAGAATTATTAGTATTCCTGAAGTAACACTGAAATAATATAATGCCTTGGAAAGAGTGTCCAACTTATTTATTTTAGCATCTAAAATAATGGTATTTGATTTTTTACTTATTGGCAGTCGTTCTAGACTTTCATAAAGAAATGTTTTTTTTCCAATTCCTTGCTCTCCGATGATTCTAAAGATTTTAATATTTTCTTCAGGAGAATTAATTCCATTGAATAATTCCCATATTATTGACTTAAGCGTGTCGGTTGTTATAGTAGCTGTTATTTTTTTGTCTTGAATTTCCACACTCCAATCATCAAAACTTTTTGCATGTTCCAATTTATTAAATTGTAATCTGAAAACGGGATATTTATCACACCATCTTCCCACATCATCTGCTGTATAAATGATAATTGGGAAATCTAATTCATCATTTATTTCCTTTAAGTCATTCAATATTTTTTCTTTTAAACTTTCTTTTTTAGCAAAAACCCAGACTTTCTTGGTATTAATTAGTACATATGTAGCTTTCTTTCCTAAATATTCTTGCATTAGGGGTTTTAATTGCCATTCTTTCGTTTTTTTCGATTTCTGACAAAATTCTGTTTTAACATTAAATTTAGATTCTGAAGCTTTGAATTGATATAAAGAAATCCCCGAAGGAAGGTAATCCAAGCCTGATGGTAAAGATTTGGTGATAATTGCATCAATTCCTTGATCTGCTATATTTGGGTTTGAAGATAAGGTTAATCCAGAGATTTCTAATGAATTATTAGCAAATTCATAACGAAAAAGTTTTTCAAGCAGATCTATTGATTCATATTCATTTAACCCTTTAATATCTTCAACAATTATATGAATCAAATCTAAAATCTTCATTTTAAAAATATATTCTAAATAATTTTCATCTTATTATCATAAAATATACTTATTACTATTATAAATTTTTATACAAGAATAGTGAAAAGATATATTTCTGTAGCTTTTATTATAGGTTAAGACAAGAATTATATTAAAAAATTCTTTTCATGCCCCGCTTTAAGTTCGCCTATGATAAAACCTGGATAATTAATTATTTCAAATGATTTGTTTCGCGAATATTATAAACACCTTCCTAAAAATTGGATAATTCATAAAAGAGTTACTGTAATTTTAACAAAAGGAGAATTCTATTTAATTCCAATGTGCGATCAAAAGAATCATAAAAAGTTTAAAAATTGAAAATTGAGATAAACCTAATATTTGTTGAATTCTAATTTTATTTTTATATTATTAATCATATTTTTCAGTTATTAAGGCAAAATAGGTTTAAGTTATCAAATAAATATTATAAGTATAATCATCTTAGACAAAAAATTATTAGAATAATGACAGAATCAAAAACATCTTCAAATAAATTAATAGCCGAATTTAATTTAGGAGAAATTGTAAAAGCTCGAGATAGATTGTGGCGTATAGATAAAATTCATAAAGAAGAAAAAGAAATTAAAGAAGGAAAGAAAAAATTTATTTATTATTCTGTTAGCAATATTACAGGTCAGCCATCGTCTCAAGTGTTAATTCCCGGTATCGAAATAATTAAAAAATCTGTTGTTCCAAAACCTTCATCTGAAATTATCGGGTCTCCAATATATCAGAAGTTATTATTAGATGCAATTAAATTGGACTTAATTTATGGAACCACTTCCTTTATCAGCCTTCAAAATTCAAAAGTCATTCCAATATCTTATCAAATGGTTCCTGTTTTAATGGCATTAAATTTGAAGAATGTCCGATTGCTGTTAGCTGACGATGTAGGATTAGGTAAAACTATTGAAGCAGGATTAATTCTACAAGAACTCTTAGGGCGCAAGAGAATAAACAGAGTTTTATTTGTAACGCCCGCAAATCTTCGAGAACAATGGCAAACGATTCTCAAAAAGTTTTTTGGAATTGATGCCGTTATCATGTCTCGCAGGAATCGAAGAAAGTTAGAATCAGAGTTGTTAGTTGGTGGTAATCCGTGGGGGTACTATAATTTTGTTATTACTTCCATTGATTACGGTAAAAGACCAGGAGTTAAAGAAGAAATTATTCAGTTTGATTGGGATATGATTGTTATTGACGAGGCTCACAATGTAATGCGACCTCATTTAGGCACAGACGACGAAAAATCTAAATCTTTTAAGCAAAGTTATGGTTTCGCAAAATTATTAGCTAATGAAGATAAATTTCCCCATTTTCTTCTGCTATCAGCAACTCCACATAATGGATACAAAGATTCTTTCGCCAGTCTACTTGAAATGATTAACCCCAAAATGGTTTCAAAAGATTCTTCTAATATCATTCAAATTGATAGAGATCTTGCTATAAGTCACATTTGTCAGCGTAGGCGCGAAGATGTTCAAGAATGGATATTAGAGAGCAAGTACAAAAAAAGAATTTTCCCTAAAAGGGATTCAGATGAGATATATATCACTCCTTCAGATAAATTTAACGAGACTTTCGAGTTAATAAACCAATATTTTGATTTTGTATTATCTCGATCTAAGGATGATCCCTTAGAAAAAAGAAAGTTGAACTATTGGACTATACTTCACTTCCATAAACGAGCTATTAGCTCACCAAATGCTTTAAAGCGTTCCATTGAAAATCGTTTGGAAGAAGTTGATAATGTTCTAAATAAAAATTTTCGAGCTATTGAAGATACAAGTTCTTTCTTATCCATAGATGAGGCAGCCCAGTCTGTTATGGATGGCTTCGAAACCGATAGATTAACAGAAGAAGAGCTCGACTTAAGAAATGATAAACTAATCCTTACAAAAAGGATGGCAGATCTAAAAAAAGAAAAAGACATGCTTATTGAGATAAAAGAATCGGCAATAGAGTTAATGAAAAGTGACAGAAAAATTATTGAATTATTAGATGTCATTCTGCCTGAAAGATTTAAAATTTCTAAAAAAATAATCATTTTCACGAGATATATTCATACTCTTGAATATATTAAGGAACGGTTGGAAGAAAAGATAAAAGAAAGCCCAATGAAATATAAATATATTGAAGTTTTTCACATACATGGCCAAATGGCACCCCAACATAGACAAGATGTTTATGATGACTTTTTGAAAGTTAAACAGGGTATTTTAATATCAACTGATTGTATGGCAGAAGGAATTGATCTACAATTCTCAGCAGATCAAATCATAAATTACGAATTAACTTGGAATCCTAATCGTCTTGAACAGAGAAATGGAAGAATCGATAGATTTGGTCAACCGAAAGAATGGGTATACATTCGAACTTTAATTTTAAAAGATACTTTAGAAATGGACATTTTGGAAGTTCTCGTAAAAAAAGCTAACGAAATTAAAAAGGCATATGGTTTCGTACCCGGTTTTTTCGGAGATCCTGAATCTGTAATTGACCATATATTAGCAAAACGCAAAAAAGATCAGAAACAGACAACAATGGATAAATGGATTAAATTTTCAAAAGTGTTAGACGATTTAGTTTCAATATTTTTCTCTGAAAAGAATGTAAAATCCATGATGGCCGATTCTTTTTACGGACATACTAACATTAATTTAGAAGAAATTGAGCAACGGATGAGGTTAACGGAAGAGAATATTGGAAATGACCAAACTTTACTCGTGTTTTTAAAAAGTGCTATTGATTTATATAAGGGTAATATAGAAACTTCAAAAGAAGATGATAGAATTTATCAGATTACGCTTTCAAAAGAAGTACAAAAGGATATCGGGGAAGTTTTTGGAGAGAGGTACTTAATCACCCCACATATGGATGTTAGTGCTTCGCGTAATGATGTAGAAGGAATAAATCTAAAGAATCCCTTAGTTTCTGGACTTGTTGAAAAAGTAAAGAACGAAGCATTTTCAGTAGATAATGAGTTTTATGGCAGAACTGCTGCTTTTCTTAGCTCTGAGACAAAGATGGTTTCCGTCATTTTTTATGTTAAAATTAGATATGTTGTACATACAGAACCAAAAAGCTTAATGGAAGAAATAGCTCCTTTAGGAGTTGATTTATTTAATAGCACTCGATTGGATAATACTTTAGTTGATAAGATTTGGAATTCCGAGTGGGAAAATCACGGTAAAAATTTAGTTGAGTTAAAAAAACATCTTAAAAGGGCTCTAAATATAGACAATCTGGAGTCCATGTTCAATGATCTTGCTCACGAGAGGCTGAAGATTATTATTAACGAGCGAAAAGAAATGATAAATAATTTGGCGAAACAAGGGATCGCAACGGATTTAGAGGGAATTGAAAAGATTGATGTAGTGGGCGTTGATTTATTAACAATTTCTTTGGTTTATCCCCCAGTAGGAGGTAATTAGAGTTGGCGTCAAAAAGTGCGTTATTAAGAAATATTAGATCCAGCGGAGGTTTATTCACTGAAAATATCCTCTTAAGATTGCGTGATAATCCAAACCAATTAAAAATTGGAAAAATTGATTCATTTCTCGAAGAAGATACTAAAGAAGAGAGAAAAAAATTAATAGAAAAAAAGCAGATAATCTTTGAGTGGTGTATTCAAAAATGGGATGAAATTTCCCCAAATATAGAAGAATGGTCAACAGAAGATTTAGCAAAAAAATGGTTAATCCCTCTCTTTACTCTTTTGGATCATGAAATAGAAGACTTTGAAATATATAAGGAAAATTTAGACGAGGATAGCATACTAAAAGAATTCAGAATTTCTTACCAATCCCGAGATCATAGAGATCCTTTCTTTCATTATATTGGTGTTAATGAAGATTTTGATTCTAAAATTGATAGAAATCCCCAGAAGAAATCACATCATAATGTATGTCAACAATTTATAAACTTTAATCCCGAAATAAAATGGCTCTTCCTTTCCAATGGGCGTATTATACGGATATTAACCAAATATTATCATTCATATTCTAAGGGATATTTGGAATTTGATTTAGAAAACATTTTCGCAAATCGAGATGAAAGAGAATTTGATACACTCTATTCCATAATTCATATGAGTAGATTTATTCCTGATTATGAAGATCATAAATTTTTGATTGATGTATTTCAGAAAGAATCTATTTCTGAAGGTGTAAAGATAGGTGATGCTCTAAGAGATAACATCCATGATGCAATAGAACTATTAGGAGATGAATTAATCCAACAAAACCCAAGATTTCAGGAATATATTTTTACAAACGAAATTGATAAAGAAGAATATTATGCTGAACTTTTGGGGATTATCTATAGGATTATCTTTCTATTATACGCAGAACAGCGAGAAATGCTGCCAATGTTGGATTCTATCTATTTTAAAGAATTTTCTCTTTCTTCTCTGAGGCTATTATCAGAAAAACCAATAAAAGCAGAAAGGAATTATGATTTGTGGAAAAAGATCTTTATAACCTTCAGATTAGTGGATAAGGGCAACGAACTTCTCGCTGTGAATTGTTTTAATGGGAGCTTGTTTAATGACGATTATTTACCTATAATTGTAAATAATGATCTTAAGATATCGAATGATGTTTTATTAAAAATAATTAGATTACTAACTACATCCAAGAACTATAATGTGCTTCAAAAAATTAATTTCCTTGAAATTAGTGAAGAAGAAATTGGTGCAATATATGAATCCCTCCTTGATTATAAACCAGAGTTTGATACCAATTCTCGGTTTAAATTGACTCAAGGGGATGATCGAAAAAGTACAGGATCTTACTATACACCAAAGAGCATTGTAGATTTACTAATAGAATCAACATTGGAATCGACAATAAATGAATTAGAATCTCTTCAAAGAGATTCTGATAAGATATTGGAAAGCTTAAAAGACATTAAAATTTGTGATCCTGCATGTGGAGGGGGTACTTTTTTACTTTCTGCTATGGATTTATTAGGAAAAAAAATAGCAGAAATAAATTCCAATTATGAAATACCCTCCGAGCTTGAGATAAGAGAAGCCAGGAGAGAAGCGCTTCAAAGATGTATTTATGGCGTTGATAAAAACTCTCTCGCAGCTGAATTAACTAAAATATCTCTTTGGTTGCGAGCTTGTGTTAATGATAAACCACTCAATTTTCTTGATAATCACATCAAAAATGGAAATTCTTTAATTGGGCTCGATATATATGATAATTATTTGCAGATAAGACCAGAAAACTTCAAGGCTCCATCAAAAGAGGTTAAAGAACTAAAGTTTGATCATAAAAAACTTATAAATCAGATAAAGAAAGAAGTTGTTATGAAATCAAAATCTACAAAAAAAATTGTACACATTACATCTTTCATTTCAGAAAAGGAAGATATCATTTCAGATTTGGATGAATTCCAAAATTTATTACAAATGAGTGAAACAGACATAAAAGATTTTAAAAAAAAAGAAATTGAATACAACAAATTGCGTAAAAAACAAAATTTCTTGAAATTATTAAATATAGGAAATTCGATAACCGCTACTTATTTCTGGCCTATTACAGAGCAATCCTTAAAAAATTATCCAAACAATACTATTTTAGATGAATTTAAAGAGGGGATTCTGAGTGATAATAACAAGGAAATCTTAAAAAGGGCAAATCAAATTGCATATTGCAATAATTTTTTTCATTGGTATTTAGAATTTCCAGAAATTTTTAGGAGAAAAGCAAAAGGATTCGATATAATTATTACTAACCCTCCTTATATAAGTTCAAAGGAGATAATTCTTGAAGAGAAGCATTATTATAAAAACCAATATCAATCAGCCGTTCAGCAATACGATCTTTATTCCTTATTTTTAGAAAGATGTTTTGTATTACTAAAGCAAGGAGGAAGAATGGGATTGATAATTCCTGATTCTTTTCTAGGACGTAGTAGCTTTGAATTTATAAGATCATTCTTATTGAATAATTCAAAAATTATAAAGATAATTCAAATCAATAATGTATTTGCAGATGCAAATGTTTCAAATGTAATAATCATTTTACAAAAAACTAAACCTAATTATGAACATCAGATTTTATTCTCACGTTACGTTGATCTTGAAGATTTTCGAAACAATTTGTGTGAAACTGTTAAAATTCCACAAAAATTTTTATTAGACTTTCCTAAATCTCGGATAATATTTTTAAAAGAGACAGTTCGAAAAATCCTTGAAAGAATAAATTTAAACTCTTTTCTATTAGGAGCTATAATCGATATTCATAGAGGTGAAGAAATAGGTCGGAAATCAGATAAGGTTAAAGAAAAATCTAGTAAAGAGAATCAGAAATTATTAAGAGGAGAAGATGTTAAGAGATATACAATAGATTTTTCAGAAAAATATATTCCTATAACAGCAATAAAAAAAAAGGAATTATACTCCTCGCCTAAGATTGTAATAAGGCAGCTTGGTGATTCCATTAATGCAATGGTCGATTTGAAAGAAAACTTTGTTACAATACAAGCAATTTATAATGTAAAGTTAATAGATGACAATTATGATTATTATGCCATTCTGGGGATAATTAATTCAAAAATGATGAATTTTTATTATAATATAATGTATAAAGAAAAAGAACTATTTCCGAGAATATTGTTAGAAAATATTAAAGATTTACCTATTCCCTTAGATTTAAAAGAAAATCAAGAAAAAATTTCAAAGAAGGTTCAACAATTAATTGAAAAGAAAGAAGAAAATGAAAGCATTGAAAAGTTAGAAACTGAAATTAATAGTTTTATTTTTAACTTATACAATTTAGAAATTAATGAAATTGAATATATTACGAATTTAATGGATTAAAAATAAAGGAAATAAAAAATGGCGTCAAAAAGTGCGTTATTGAGAAATATCAGACCCAGCGGAGGTTTATTCACTGAAAATATTCTCTTAAGGTTAAGAGACAATCCAGAACGCGTAAACATTGGAAAAATAAAATTGTTTGTAGAAGAAGACTCCAAAGAGCAAAGAGACCAATTTAAAGATAAAAGAAGGAATATTTTTGATTGGTGTATCCAGAAATGGGACGAAATCTCCCCAAAAATTAAAGATACCTTAAAGGAAGAATCCCTTGAAAAATGGAGCTTAGACGATTTGATTCAAAAGTGGTTAATTCCGTTTTTCGAGCAATTTGATTACGAACTTGAAACATTTGAAAAGAACGAAGAGAATATTGATAATGATAGTCCCTTAA
>SDBT01017736.1_pt1 | contig 11227 bp, 9 predicted proteins | sample 2277101 | NCBI WGS metagenome assembly SDBT01 (sample SAMN10404973, study PRJNA504765) | marine sediment metagenome | isolation source: marine sediment core GS10_PC15, 103 cmbsf | place: Arctic Ocean: Southern Knipovich Ridge | collected 2010 | reverse complement strand
GTCGACAACTCCACCCAACACGTTGTCCAGCCATCCGTGATAGTGCCCTTCGAAACGAATGAATATATTTCTCTTGGTATAGCCGCGGGCAAGCCTGATTGCAGTCTGAACGGTATCTGTCCCGGTCACCACAAAGCGTACCATATCGCAACATGGGACGTGCTTGACGAACTTCTCGGCAAGCTCCAGTTCCATTGGGCTCTGCCCTGACCAGGATGCCAGGCAATAAAGGGTATCCAGTTGGCTCTTCATTGCCTCGGTAAGTTCCCTGTTACTGTAGCCCAGGATGCCCGGTCCATGTCCAGAGAAGAAATCGACGTACTCCTTTCCATCAGCATCCCAGAGACGAGCACCTTCTCCTTTGACAAAGAACTTCGGGGGCAGGTTGCTCTTTGCCCTGGCGTTGCTCTGAGCGCCGGGGCTAACCCTGCTGGTCTGGTCAAATAGTTCTTGATTTCTAGAAGTCATTTTTGTGCCTCCTTTTTTTGATTATTAGCTATTATACTATCATCCTTACTTTCAGTTGTCCATAGTTTCGTGTGTTTTGCTCAGTTTGATTTTAGTTAGAGCACCAACATCATTTAGAGCACAAAAATTGGCTCAAGCGAGTTAACCTAACCAAATAGAACCGTAGCCTTGGGTTCTGTTGAACTCGAATTGATCCAGGTACTGGAGGGTGCTGAGCTTCACACCGAATCCCTGCGCACTAAAGGAGAAGGTCTGCATCATATTGGCATCCGTATTGATGATTTTGACACCTATGTATAGATTCGTGACGACACTGCACAATCGAGGGCTAAAACCTCTTCTTACCTCCAAGGAGCCGGGATTAGATATTGTGTACTTTGATACCCGAGCCATAAGGGGTGTAATCTTTGAACTGTATCACAGAGGAGCAAGAGAATAATTCACATTACTTCTTCGTTGGTGTAAGTCCTCACCTACATAAGTCGGGTTAATCCTGGCGAATTCTACCATCAAACGTGGCATCTCCAACCCATGTTGCCTCCTGCATCAGCACAGCTACCCTGTCCTTATCTTCAAAGGTTATGGTTATGTGCCAGTTGTTTATATCACCCAGTTCATTAAAGTGAAAAACGAAGGTGTTCTCTGCTTCCCAAGAGCCTTTCAATGCCACGGGCATGCGATATTTTCCATGCTGAGCAGGGTGAAAGGTATTATCCAGTCCTACTGGCAACTCCCGGTAAAACCCATGTCGTGAGAAACCCAGCGTTGCCTCGTCTGGTTTGTCAAAAGATAGGGAGAAAGACTCCCAGGTATATGGATAAGGGGTGCCTTCACGTGGCTTGGTGTTGAGTTCAAAAGTCTTTCCTGATATCTTTTTAGCTATTGTCGGTAAAGGTGGAGGGGTCTGCTTTTTGTCTTTACCGCGTGCTATCTTATCGATTCTGGATTTCAGAGCAGCTACACCCTCAGGATTGGAAGGTAGTGGAGTTGTTGATTTTGCTGATGGTATTATAAAGGAAACCAGAGCCTTGTTAACGATATCTCCTCTTATATGCCCACCTGTGCAGACGACCACCATATCCTTGTCTGGGATGACAAATATATTCTGACCGCCCCGACCGCGTGCCGCATAGATATCGGGAGTCCAGACCCACCACTGATAACCGTAACCATCCCAGGGTTTATTCTCTGATAGTAGAGATATATGCTTAGCTGTTGCTGCATCAACTCATTCTGGAGACAGTATCTGCTCATCACCCCAAGAACCATCGTTTAAGTAGAGGTATCCTAGCTTAGCCATATCGTGAGGAGTCATACGGAAGTCAGCAAAACCGAGGTTGACTCCCTGATGGTCAGCCGGCCAGCCTATGTCAGAAATACCAAGAGGTTCAAAAAGGTGCTTTTGTCCAAAGGCAAGGGCACTCATACCTGTACTTTCCTTAGCGATAGCTGAGAGGAGGTGAGAACCAGGACCAGAGTACTCATAGCGGATGCCAGGTTTTTCTCTCATGGGGAGGTCAAGCGTGAACTGTGCCCAATCCGGGCTTTGCATCATCAACCGCAGGGTTACTTCACCCAGAGCGGCGGTGACATCTAAGCCTGCCCTCATGGTTAGCACGTCCTCAAGTGTCATTGCCTTTTTGTTAGCATCAATGTTAGCCACAGTTCGATTTGAGAAAATGTCTAGAACTGGTTGATGAACGCTCTTGATGTAACCCTTATTGAGGGCGACACCGACTACTGTAGATGTAATACTCTTGGTAGCAGATGCCAGGTTATGTTTCGAACCCTGAGGATATGGATAAAAGTAGGCATCAGCTACCATATATCCATGACGTATCACCGATAAGCTGTGCATATCAACTTCCGGTGCGTCTAGTTTGCTGACTGAACTCGGGCTTAGGGCAGGGCCGTGGTCTTCGTTGGTAATAAAGTCGAGGGCTTTCACCAAGCCTTGAGAGTCTATTCCTTGTTCCTCAGGAGTTGAAGTGCGCCATCCTTTGGTGGGCCAGTAATCACGTTTGCGATTTAGATCAGCCATTCAATGTTCTCCTTTTGCATTGTCTCTGAACATCTACACAGGATTAACTAGTATGCTATCTTAACACCGACCTGGCAGAAGGTCAAAGTAGCTGCAAGACGTGCTCATACGCGGTATCGCGCGTCCGTACTGAGTTGAGTGCTGCGATGAGATAGTAGGGTAGATTGATATTGCCTGACTTGCCGAAAGATGTTTTCAGGCGGCCTGATATAGCAAGCTGTGTCTATCTAGACCGCGTACTGCTTGGTCTTCTTCAATGTCAGTATCATCAAGCCGAAAATAACAATGTCTATCCCAATGAGGATAAAGACGTTGGTTGCGATGTCTGGCCAGCCGCCACCCTGCTGACTTATTTCAACAATTGGCTGGAGGAGGTAGTAGGTCGGGACAAGCCTCCCAATACACTACGGAATCTGGGGAAACATATAGATAATCACCGGCCCGAAAAGGATAATGCCGGCCGACTTCCAGATGGCGAAGAGCGTGGTAACATCTTTTAATAAGATCCCGAGCGATAAGCCGATTTCCACTGCCATTACTGCGCCAAGCGCCAGTAACAGAACAAGTAACACCGGCTGCGCTCCGAACGCCTGATTCAGAATCAGGATGAGTATGCCCATAAACAGACTGATGATAAGGCCGACGATGCCTTTTGCCGCCAGGACATCGCCAATGCTTGTTGGCGTTACCGTCAGTGCTACCAGTGTCTTCTTCTCCTTCTCGTTTATAAGGGATGTCGCCGGCAGCATCAGACCGCCCAGAAATACGGCCATAAGCACAATTAGCGGAAGAATACGGTCACTCCAGGGGATGCTTACCTCCTCACCCAGGGTTATGGTCTCGATATCGACAGGAGCTTCCTGTCCGCTCAATTCCCTGACCAGATTGGTAATGGTAACTCCCAGGATAATGCGGTTCTTCGCCAGGCTTTCGCCCCAGGTATAGGCGGTGATTTCTATCTTCTTTCCCTGCCTAACAAAGTCGTCAAAACCGTCAGGAAGAATTATGCCGATATCCACAGCGCCGCTCTCAACCGCCTGCCTAATCTCAGCGGTGGTGTCATATTCTTTGGTGACTACTGAAGTCTGCTGTTTAGCCATTTCTACCAGTTGAGAGCTGCCTTCATCAGCAACACCCAGCTTGGGCACCCCGGTGAAAAAGGTGCCTAGTAACAGCGAAAGCAGCAGTGAAATGACGAGCGGCATAACGATAGACATGATAAAAATGTAGCCCTTGGGACCATGAATGAATTCCTTGCCCAGCAAAGTGCCTATACGTTTAAGGCTCATCGCGTTTTCCTCCTCAGTGCTGTAATACCAATCAAGAGCAATGCTAGGTCAAATCCAAGGAGTATCAGCAGGTTTTGCCAGACACTACCCCACCCGACCCCAAAGTTCGAAGCCTGATGTACCGTATCAAATAGATAATAGGAGGGGATAACCTTAACCCAGCCGGTGAGGGTGCCTGGAAGTATGATGCCGAACGAAGGGATTACTAGGATTATGAAGACGAGAATACCCCAGCCCATCACTGTCATGAAGTCTTTACCCAGAGATGCGATAAGGAAGGCGGCTCCCGTGGCCAGCATAGCCCCCAGCAGCAGCGCCACTAGGGTTATCAATGGCTGCTGGCTCATACCGCCAGCAATTGTCATGAATAGTATACCCTGGCCAAAAGCGAGGCTTACGCCGACAACACCCTTGGCGGCAAACAGGTCATTGACTGTCATTGGTGTAACCAGTAGAGCCTGGATAGTGCCCCGCTCAACTTCCTCTGCAATCAGGTTAGCTAAGCCAAGGGTCTCAAATATGATTAGAACTATGGCAAGGAGAGGACGCAGGCGGCCTCGTGGCGGTATCTGCATGCCCAGCATATCCGGTCCCAGAATCTCTTCTGATATTTGGATAGCCAGTGCCTGCCCTGTTTGCTGGTAAGCTAACTCTCTGATAACGGCAACGATGGCATCTTTAATCTCAGCAGGCGTATCGGCAGCGAAATAGAGGTTAATTTTTGGCTTTTGCCCTGACAGGAACTTCTCCATCATGTCGGCCGGGAGCGCCACGCCGACTATATAATCACCCTCGGTTACTCCTTCTTTAAGCAACTCCTCAGTTTCGACGACCTCAATCTCTAATCCTTCTTCCCACACCTGTTCAAAGACTGGCGGCATAACCGGGGCATACAGTCCGATCTTTAGAGTTTCATCCACTGAGCTCGGCATCAAAAAGTAGACGACAAGATAGGCGATGAGACCCAGAACAGTTACGATAGCAAAAAACCGGTTTCTGAAGAAAAGAGATAGGTCTTTGGAGACCAGTGCCTTTATAATACCCCAGTTCATTCCACAAGCCCTCGACCAGTGATGTTGATGAAGATATCCTCCAGGGTAGCCTCTTCACTGTGCACAGTAACTACGTTCTCTTCGGCGAAGAGTTGCTGAACAGCCTTTGGTGTATCTGGAGTATCCAGCACTATTTCGCGTTCCTCAAGTTCGCCACTCTTTGTCGATACCTGAGCCTTCAGCGCCCGCTTACCGTATTTCTGTTTCAGGTTAAGCGGAGTATCCAGAGCGACTATCTTACCTTGGTTCATGAAGGCGACACGGTCAGAAAGCATATCTGCCTCATGCATGTCGTGGGTGGTGAGAAATACAGTAGCTCCTCGTGCGCGTTCCTCAAGGATGATATTCCTGATTGCTTCTGAGGATGCAGGGTCGAGTCCGGTAGTAGGCTCATCCAAGAACAGGGCTCGGGGACGGTTTACCATTGAACGTGCCACCATGAGGCGCTGTTTCATACCCTTGGAATATGTCTCGACCCGGTCTTTTTCTCGACCTGACAGGTCAACTTTCCTCAAGAGAGCATAGGCATCGAAGTCCTTCATGTTAAACAGACGGGCGAACAGATTGAGATTTTCCAGAGCACTCATCTTCTCATAGAGATTTGTTTCCTCAAAGCAAACGCCGATGTCTCCCTGTACCTGCTCAACGTTCCTGGCAACGTCCATGCCGAGCAGGGTCGCCTTTCCTTCTTTGGGTCTGAGCTGTCCTGTCAGCATCTTGACGACAGTCGTCTTGCCGGCACCATTAGGGCCAAGAAACCCTAGAATTTCGCCTTCAGCCACGTTAAAACTGATGTGGTCCACGGCAACTAATTCACCGTATCGGTAGGTTAGGTTCTCTGCAAGAATCGCATCACGTGCCATATCGCCTCCCTTTTTACTGAGCATGGGTTTCGCCTAGTGGAAATCGTAGCATATACGGTTCGTAAAGCACAAATATGCCCGGTATGCTCATGCAGTTACCGCCTGAAGACCCGCCATTTAAGAACCTGGTTGATACTAATTTCGGTACCGGTTGCCGTCTTGACATGGTTCGATTATCGTGTTAATCTTGCACGTGGGTCTCTGTAATCAAGATAATAAGCTTCTTTGCCCCTGAACTGTGAGTAGCGAAATAACTGTGGACTCATGTTGAGTAATCGATATAATATGTATGACTTTATAGCAAGGGAGACACGAATGCAATGATAGTTGGCGTACCACGGGAGATTAAAATCCATGAATACAGGGTAGGGCTAGTTCCCAGCGGGGTAAGAGAGGTAGTTAGAGCTGGCCATAAAGTAATGTTAGAACGTCATGCTGGTGAAGGGATTGTTATATTAGATGAGGAATATGTGGAGGGAGGAGCAGAGATTCTAGAAACAGCGGATGATGTTTATGCAAAAGCCGAGATGATTGTGAAAGTGAAGGAGCCGCTTCCTCAGGAGCGCCTCTGCTTTAAGGAAAGCCAGCTCTTATTCTGTTATTTACACCTTGCCGCTGATATAGAACTTACCCAGTCCTTGCTCGATAGGAGAGTGATAGGCATTGCTTATGAGACGGTTCAATCAGATGATGGTCGTCTACCCTTACTGGTACCTATGAGTGAAGTTGCAGGCAGGTTATCTGTTCAAGTCGGTGCTCACTATCTGGAAAAAAAGAATGGTGGCAGTGGTGTTCTTCTAGGCGGAGTGACAGGTACTAATCCAGGCAATGTTGCCATTGTTGGCGCGGGAGTAGTAGGTACTAACGCTGCCAAGATTGCCTTAGGTATGGGTGCCAATGTAACCTTACTGGATATAAATGTGGATAGATTAAGATACCTTAACGAAATCTTTAGTGGTAATCTTATTACCCTGATAGCTAACACCAGGTCTATTGAGGAGGCTGTAGTCAATGCGGATTTAGTTGTGGGAGCAGTGTTGATACCGGGAGCCAAGGCTCCTAAAGTAGTAACCAGAGATATGATTTCAAAGATGAGGCAAGGCTCTGTAGTTGTTGATGTCGGTATTGACCAGGGGGGATGTATTGAGGGCAGTCACCCTACCACTTTCGATGACCCAGTTTTCACAATTGATGGTGTGATTTATTACTGTGTAGCTAATATACCGGGGGCTGTGGCTCGAACATCTACCTTTGCCCTGACTAGTGTTACATTCCCCTATGTTTTAAAGCTGGCTAATTTGGGTTTCCGAGAAGCCATGAAGTCCGATGAGCCATTGAAGAAGGGGCTAAATGTGTTTGAAGGTAAAGTTACCAATGGATTCGTGGCCGAGTCGCTTGGTATAGAGTACACACCATACACCACTTAAGGCAGCCAATGGGCGATAAAGCCCTTTTGAAAGGAACAAAATAAAGTAAAAGGAGTAAAAATGGTAAGTAAAAGGACACAGGAACTTATCCAAGCGGATAAGGAACATCAAGTCCACCCCTGGTGGATGGTTGGGCAGGAGGTAAACCTTGTTTTAGAGAAGGCTCATGGTATATATCTGACAGATACTGAAGGCAAAGAATATATTGACCTTTCCTCCCAGTTAGTCTGCACTAATCTGGGGCATCATGTCCAGGAGATTATTGATGCTGTAAAAGATGCGCTTGATAAAATTGACTATGTTACCAGTTTTTCCGGTCAAACAAATGTGTATGCCGTTGAATTGAGCAAGAAGCTGGCTGAAATCACCCCGGAAGGCTTGGGGCATTTCTACTACACGTGCGGTGGCTCAGAGTCAGTAGACTCAGCGATTAAAATCGCTAGAGCGTACTGGTATTTTAAGGAGCAGGCAAGCAAGTACAAAATCATCAGCCTTTACGATTGTTATCATGGGCTGGGTGGTTATTCTACTTACGTTACTGGGACCGGGGGTGGCATGATGCATAACCCCTTTGGCCCACCGCCGACTGGTTATCTGCGCGTGCCTAGCTATTACAGCTATCGCTCCATGTTCGGTGATGCTCCTAATAGTGCCGTATTGAGTGCTGAGTTTATGGAAAAGGTTATTATGCAAGAGGGGCCATCAAGCATTGCTGCCATCATCGCCGAACCAATACTGGGTTCTTCAGGCTGTATTGAACCTCCTGACGAGTGGTGGTCAATGGTAACGGAGATATGCAAGAAACACAACATTCTGTTAATCGTTGACGAGGTGATGACTGGCTTTTGCCGGACTGGTAAGATGTTTGCTTCGGAACACTGGAACCTTAAGCCAGACATAATGACCATGGCTAAAGGAATCACCGGTGCTGTTCTACCTTTCGGCGGCGTTGCTTTTAATGACGAGGTGTATTCAGCCTTTGAAGGAAATCTCTTCCCGCATGGCTTCACCTACGCGGCTCATCCTGTCTGCTGTGCGGCATCGATTGCTACCATAGACTACTATTTGAAGAATAAGGTAGCCGAACATGCTACTGAAGTAGGCAAACACATCAAGAAACGTCTGGAAACCGAGTTTCTACCGCTACCTTGCGTTGCTCTGGTTGAAGGACGGGGTGTTTTCCAGGCAATTGAGCTGGTGGCTGACAAAGAAAGTAAGACGCCCATTGCCAGGGAGCAGAGTGTAGGACTGATGCGGAAACTGCTTGAGAGCGGCATCTGGACCCGTATCCAGGGACCGGCATTCAATCGGATGCAGATTTGCCCGCCATGTATCATAACGGTGGAGGAGGCAGATAAAGCCCTTGATATCGTTAAATCCCTGTTAGTCGAATTCAAACCATAGTAACCAGGGGAAGGCATTATAATACTGCAATACATTCACGTTTGATATGACGTGTGCTTGATTTCACCTTGACAATGTGATATAAAGTGGAATAATAGCCGGGATGTGAAAGCAGTAGCTTAGGTAGGAAATATACTGCTGTGAGGGCAAGAGAGAGTTAGTTCTGAGAATCAGGCAATGCTGGGAGAAGTGATATGCAAACCTATATAATCAGAAGATTCTTGCTACTGATACCCACCATTATTATGGTGACTATGGTTGTTTTCCTTGTGGTGCGTCTCATGCCTGGGGATATTGCGCAAAGGATGATGATGGAGCACAAGGTTATGACCCGCGGTGGGTCGCAAGAAATGACTATTAAGATTCTGAGGCAAAGGTTGGGGTTGGACCAACCGATACATGTCGCTTATGTTAACTGGATGGAAGGCGTTATCCAGGGTGACTTTGGGAAGTCCTTATGGACTGAGCGTGATGTAATAAAAGACGTACTGCAGAGGCTACCGGTAAGCGTTGAGCTCGGCATACTGGCTATGATAATAGGTAACGTACTAGGCCTCAGCGTAGGTGCCTACGCGGCAATGCGGCAGGACAGTTTTGGCGATTATGCCGGGCGTGGCTTCGCCATATTTTTCCTTTCTGCCCCCGGCTTCTGGCTGGGAACCATGGTATGGGTCTTTCCATCAATCTGGTGGGGGTGGTCGCCACCGATAGAGTTTATTTCTTTTCTTGATAACCCGATAGTGAATCTTCAGCAGATGATACTTCCAGCGCTGCTTCTCGGGCTGGGTATGTCAGGGTGGGTGGTGCGTTTCCTGCGGACGACGATGCTGGATGTGATGAGGCAGGACTACGTGAGGACTGCCTGGTCGAAGGGTATGAAGGAACGGGTGGTAATGGTGAGGCATGTTATGAGAAATGCCATGATACCGGTAGTTACCATAATAGCGGGTCAGCTTGGTCTCCTCATTGGTGGCACGGTTATCATGGAGCAGATATTCAATCTGCCTGGTATGGGCCGTCTCTTCGTGTCAAGCGCTTTCGGAAGAGACTATCCCTACGTTACCGCCATAAATCTTATCGCGGGCAGCTTTATGCTGGTTGTTATCCTGATTACTGACCTGAGCTATGCCTACCTGGATCCGAGGATTCGTTACAAATAGGAGCCTGGGAGAATAAGATGAGTGAATCAACGAATAAAGCACCGGTGACAGAGGGGAAGACAAAGCATCACTTCTGGCTGACAGATGTCTTTATTAGGCTGGTCAAGGAAAAGCCGTTGGGCACCTTTGGTTTAGCTCTGGTACTGCTGCTGTTGTTCACCGGCACCTTTGCTGACTTCCTGGCTCCCTATCCCTACCAAGAACAACACCTGGCAGACAGGCTGCAGGGGCCACAAGCAAAGTATCTTCTGGGCACAGACCAGCTAGGCAGGGATGTGTTCAGTCGTATTATCCATGGGGCTCGTATCTCTATGTTTGTGGGTTTGGGTGCCAGTCTTCTTGGTCTGACTGTGGCTACAGCTATTGGCATGATTTCAGGCTATCTGGGTGGTAAGGTTGACATAGTAATCCAGAGATTCGTTGACGTTGCTCTAATCTTTCCCGTACTGTTGATGATAATAACCCTGGTTAGTGTCATCGGGCAAGGATTATGGCAGGTGATTGTTGTCCTGGGGGTATGGGTTGGCATCGGCTGGATAAGGGTAATAAGAAGTGCTGTCATCGCTATCAGAGAGGACATGTACGTGCACGCCGCCAAGGCTATCGGCGGTTCTCATATTAGGCTAATGATGCGGCACATACTGCCCAACATCACCCCAATCCTGGTTGTCATCTTTACCGTGGATGTAGGCACTAACATTACTACCGAGGCTACCCTGAGCTTCCTCGGATTAGGCGTCCCTCCCCCATTTCCTAGCTGGGGGGGTATGCTTAGCTCTGGGGGGCGCCGATATATGTACCAAGCTTGGTGGTTGGCGATATGGCCAGGTGTGGCTCTCAGTATTGTCGTCTTTGGGATACATGTCTTTGGGGATGCGTTGAGAGACATAATTGACCCGAGGCTGAGGGGTGGCGTTGGGCGCTATGAAGTCGCTCAGAAAAAGCTAAGGAAAAAGAAGAAGTGAAAACCAGGCCAATGTCATTACAAGGCACGAAGTGTGAATGGGCGATGAGATTGCTTCGTCCTTCAGTGGAAGGACTCAGAATGACAGATAGGGTTTTTGGCAATGCAAAACAGGTACTTTTGGCAATGCAAAACAGGTACTTTTGGCAATGCAAAACAGGTACTTGACAAAGATAGTAATAGGTGGTAAGTTTCATGTATTCGTACTAGAATCAGATATGAGGAGGTGTGAGGTGTGAGAGTTAAGAGCACACACAGGGATTAAGATTCATAGAAAAGGAGATGAAAAATGAAAAAGAAGATTATCTGGCTGGTACTGAGTTGCCTTATGGTGGCAGCTCTGGTGCTGGCATCCTGCGCTCCGGCAGCAGTAGAGGAGAAGGAGCCACAGGAAGTTGTTGGTGAGGTAGAAGAGGGAGAGGCTCCAGCAGTAGTGCCGGAGGAGGAAGAGGAAGAAGAGGCAGAGGAAGTGGCGCCGGCGATGGAAACCCTGACGCTGACGAAACTTGATGGAACGAAGGTAACAGTAGAGGTGGAACCGGCTAAATATGGCGGCTGG
>SDBT01017735.1_pt1 | contig 11227 bp, 9 predicted proteins | sample 2277101 | NCBI WGS metagenome assembly SDBT01 (sample SAMN10404973, study PRJNA504765) | marine sediment metagenome | isolation source: marine sediment core GS10_PC15, 103 cmbsf | place: Arctic Ocean: Southern Knipovich Ridge | collected 2010 | reverse complement strand
TCGCTCGAGAAAATCTGAGGCGCCACCTCGATAATGCGAGGCAGCATGTTGAACACCGCTATCTGCGTCCAGGGCGCTCCGCTTCGCGTGCTCAGACCCTGGTTGTTGAGGCCTGTGGCTACTTGCGAGAATGGCTTGTCCTCGACGATCATCTCGAGCATGAGCACCATGGCCTCTTTCTCCTCGGGGCTCTCCTCGAGGTGCCTGCAATCGACCGACACTCGCAATCCGTAGGGAATCTCTTCCTTCAGCAGACCCGCATCATCCGATCCAGCATCGATGGGTCGAGCCCATTCGACAGCGACGATGCGCCATCCTTCCTCAGCCCTCTCGCGGACATAGTCGGAACTGGGTGGACTGGACATCGTTTCGCGCACACGTTCGAATTTCGACATGCGTCCTCCTCTGAAATTGCCGCCGCTGACATGTATGCAGATAATTGTTAAGCAAACCTCGTGCCAGGCCCGTAAGAAGGCGCACACTTTCACCACGGCCTGCTTGGAGAGGTAGATGGCGTTCGGATGTGGGATCCGCCTTCCCGCATTCGGACAGGAAAAATAGAATAATGACCGGTACCTACGCGGAAATCGAGGTGATTGTCACGTGACATCAATACTGAGCCCATCAGACCAGGCACCGCCTGAGCCCGAAGGAGAAGCTCCACTCGAGGCAGCGCTGCGCTTTGCGCAGGGGGCCGGCGAGATCCTCAGTTCCCACTATGGCTGTTTGAAAAGGGGTGACGCCGACCGCAAAGCGGGTCGACGACGGGATTTGGTTAGCATCGCGGATCACGAGGCCGAGAGGTACATATTTGAGCTCATTCCCGAAAGCGACGACGTGCTCGCGGAAGAGGGCAGCGAACGTAAGACCGGCAGCCGCCGCTACTGGGTGGTCGATCCTCTCGATGGCACGGTGAACTTCCTGCACGGCATCCCGTTCTGGTGCGTGTCCATTGCGGTCATCGACGATGGTGAACTGTGCGCCGCCGTCGTTCATGCGCCGGCATTGGGGCAGACCTTTACGGCTGAGCGAGGGCAAGGGTGCGCCCTGAACGGCGAACCGATCGAGGTGTCGCGTACCACGGACATCGGCGAGGCCATCCTTGCTACCGGGTTTGCCTACAATCGTAACGAAGTTCCTGACAACAACGTCGACAACTGGGTGACGATGGTCCTGCAGGCAGCGGGGCTCCGCCGCATGGGCTCGGCAGCGCTCGATCTCGCATACACGGCCGCTGGCCACCTCGACGGCTACTGGGAATTGCACCTGAGTCCCTGGGACGTTGCCGCGGGAGCTCTGCTAGTGCGCGAGGCCGGTGGCAAGGTCAGCAACTTCAACGGGGCCGAGGATGTTGCCTCGGTGTTGTTCGCGCGTCACATTGTCGCCACCAACGGATCGTTGCACGATCATATCCGGGAGCGACTTTCGCCTCTTCAGGCCCTATAGCAGGAGTTGCCAGTGAGCAAGGCGAAAGACACCGTGCAGCACCTCATCCCTACGCCCAGGAGCGGCTGGACTCGTATTCAATCAGACGGCTACTCGATTCTGCGGGACCGCAAGGGAGAGGCTGGACTGGCTTTCGCCGAATCCGTCGCCAGGGGGCTGGAAGACCGCCCGCGATGGCTCGATTGCCGCTATCTGTACGATCAGACCGGGTCGGAGATCTACGAGAGGATCACCGAGCAGCCCGAATACTATCCAACGCGTACCGAGGCTTCGATACTGGCCGACCATGCCGGCCACATACGTGAGCTGGTTGGTGATGTAACGGTTGTAGAGCTCGGCTCGGGAAGCTCGGCCAAAACCCTCCACGTTTTGGATGCTTGGTGCGCGAGAGGGCCGGCAAGATACGTCCCTATCGACATCAGCGGCAGCGCGCTGGCAGGGGCGTGTGAGAGCCTGGCCTGCTCCTATACCGATCTGACTGTCGAAGGTCTCGCGGCATCGTACGATCGTGGCCTCGGCTTGAGCTCCCACCTTTCGCCGCTGATGCTGATGTTTCTCGGTTCCACCGTCGGCAACTTCAACAACCAAGACCTCGACGGTTTTCTGGAAATGGTATCGGCGCAGCTCTGTATGGACGATTTCTTCCTCCTCGGCATCGACCTGGTGAAGGATACGGCACGCCTGGAGGCGGCATACAACGACGCAGCAGGGTGGACAGAGCGATTCACGAAAAACCTCTTTGCGCACATGAACCGCAGCTTGGGTACGCACGTGCCCCTCGATGCCATTGAGCACGTTGCGTACTACAACGACAGCTTGCAGCGAATCGAGATCTATGCCCGGTTCAGATCACAGGTGACGATCGAGCTGCCCTCCATCGGACGTCAGTTCCGAATTGCCGCCGGTGAGATGGTCCTCGTCGAGATCAGTCGTAAGTTCAAAGCGCAGGAGGTGGCCGCCAACGCGGCCCGCTTTGGTTTTTCCCTTGAAGAATATTTCGAGGACCCCGGTGCTTTGTTCGGCCTTTTGCTCATGCGCAGAAGGAAGAGCGCACCGGTCCTCGAGGATCGCAAGCAGAAGATCGCGGTTCGTCTCAGGCAGACGCGATCGAGAACCCTGGAGGTGATTGCTCCGCTGCGAAATCTCGAAATCGGAGCCGTCTCCGAGCAGGGTGTGGGGTCTGTGCTGGTCGAGTTGGAGGCGATACGGAGATTCGAAGAGGACTGGCTCGTTGCCGCGTTGGGGAGTGGTTCAATTGACGGCCGGAGCGCCGAGCTTCATCCCTGTTCACGAGAATCCACAGCAGCAGGAGTTGGCTTGCCGCCGGTCTTGCAGGGCAGGTCATTGGATCGCTCCCTGGCAGCGCTCGAACGCACACACGCTGCCGCCACACGGCTTCTTCTCGAGTCGAGCTTGGATCCGACCTCTCCTCTGACCGCCTGGGGGCACATCTATCAAGTTGCCATGCAGAAAGAGGCATGGCGACAGGAGCTGATTCTGGGAGCGCTGCACGAGGGAAAGGTCCTGGCGTACAGCGCGCCCGGTGAGGGCGGACCACCAGCTCGTCCCGACCAGTCGATCGCCGGTGAGCGAATCCTGGTTCCTGCTGGAGAGTTCATAATGGGAAGCGATGACCCCGAATGCGCGCTGGACGCCGAGAGGCCGAGCCATCGTGTCGACCTGCCCGCCTACTGGATCGATGTTGCCCCTGTGATGCAGGCTGAATTCCAACGCTTCGTCGAGGATGGCGGCTATCAGCGGCGCGATCACTGGGGCCAAAGAGGCTGGTCATGGTGTCGTGAATGCGGGCGAGAGTACCCGGGCAATTGGAAGTATCTGAGCGGGCAGTGGCACGTGCGTGCTTTCGGGAAGGACCGACCGATTGATCCACTCCGGCCGGTTTCCGGTGTGAACCTCTTCGAAGCCGCGGCCTACGCGAGCTGGGCGGGCAAGAGGCTGGTTAGCGAGGCCGAGTGGGAAAAGGCTGCCGCATGGGATGCCGACCGGCTGGAGGCGCGAACCTATCCTTGGGGAGAGAAACGCCCGACATCGGACCTGGCGAACCTCGACCAGGAACTGATGGAGTCTGCACCCGTGGGCTCGTATCCGCGGGGTCGTAGCTTCTATGGATGCCAGCAGATGTTGGGTGACGTGTGGGAGTGGACTGCCTCCCCATTCCTGCAGTATCCAGGATTCGTCGATCGCTTGCGGGGCGAGTCTGTGGGGGCGTTCAGCGACGACGTGAGGGTCCTGCGGGGAGGCTCATGGGCGACTCCGGCATGGGCTGTCCGGAATACCCGGCGGGCCTCGTGCAGGCCGAACCTCGCCCCCGTTTGCACCGGTTTTCGTTGTGCCAGCGACGCTTGATCTGAGCCGTACAAGCACAGCTGCTCGGGTGATAGAGTGCCCCTCGGGGTGCCCCTGCCTGGGCCATGGAAGTGCGGCGGGCGGGGGTACTGAAGAAGAAGTGACGCCGGGAGCGTAACGAATCGAGCGATTCGAGCAAATATGTCGGTAGCAGCGACAGAAGAAGCAGATCGCCGGTTGGTCGACATCATGGTCGCCTACCAGAACGGCGAGATGGAGGGGTTCGAGCAACTCTTCCATGCACTCGCCACCAGTGTGCGTAACTATCTGGCCTCGTTGAGCCGTGACTTCGACCGTGCGGAAGATCTGCTGCAAGAGACGTTTCTGCAAGTGCACCGTTCCAGGCATACCTACAGCCCACTGCGGCCGGTCAAGCCATGGATCTTCGGCATCGCCAGGTACGTATACCTGATGGATCGTCGCTCGAAGGTCCGCAAGGCGAAATTCGAGACGACGGCCAAGGACGAGCTGCCCGATTTTCCTGTGGACAGCATCGCTGAGGGTCTGCCCGTGACTGATGATTTGTTGCGTGCCCTCGATGAGATACCGGAGGACCGCCGCGAGGCGGTTCTGCTGCATCATGTCTGGGGATTCAGCTTTCGGGAGATCGGCGGCATGTTGGGAATCAGCGAGAGGGCTGCAAAGCTGCGGTCGTTCCGCGGCATTCAGACTCTGCGCGCAATCATGGCCGAAGGAGAAGCGGGATAGATGAGCGAAGCTTCAGCGGGTGGAACCGCGAGGCAGATTCCTGAAAGCCTGCGGCAGGCGGTGGCCGGCGACCTGCAGCCAGTGTGCCCATTGGCGGCACCATGGAGGCGCATGCTCTGGGTTGTGCCGCTTACAATCGTGGCGTTTCTGCTGCCGCAGATGATCATGGGGCAAAGGCCGGACCTCGACCGCCTCGGCATATTGCTGGCATGGCTGCCGGTGATCGTTCAGCTCCTGCTGGGCATCGGACTCATGGGAATGGCCCTGCGCGAGGCAATCCCCGGCCTCGGCATCTCGAGAGGCATGATCGGTGGACTGATTGTGACCGCTATCGGTCTGCACGTGGCGGTCAACTCCGCGATCTGGTTGTTTTATCCAACGACCGCGGAAAACGTCTGGAGTCTCTGGTGGATGTGCTTCCGGCACGAGTTGTTCATCGGGATTCCCTTTCTTCTGGTCGTGACTTGGCTCGCCGCCAGGGCGCTACCCGTGCGGCCGCGCACGATCGGCCTCCTGAGTGGCGTCGGTGGGGGCGTTATGGCCGATGCGACATGGCGGATGGTTTGCCCGATCTCCGAGCCGTCTCACGTGCTCAGCTCCCATCTGGCGCCCGTATTCGTCCTCGGCGCCCTCGGATTTCTCCTTGGGTGGATTTGGGAGAGGTCACGCGGCGCGACCCGCTGAGGAGCTTGGTCTAGCGCGCCCTCTACTTGCATGCCGCGTGCCCGATTCCGCACAAATTCTCATTCTTGTGTGAAACCAGTCACGGTGGAGCGGCAAAACTACCCATACATGCCACTCAATGCACGAGCATCCCAAGTCCCCACCGGCGAGGAGATTCGACGATGCAATCAGCACTAGCAGTTTCCCAGGCGAAGTATTGGCACCTCCGGCAGGTAGATTTGTTCAGTAGCCTAGCGAGCTCCGAGGTTCGACAGCTCGTCGAGTCGGTCGACACAGAGCTCCGCGAGCAGGGAGACACGATCTACCGTGTTGGCGATCTGAGCGACACGATCTATGTGCTGAAGTCGGGAAAGATCAAGCTGTCACGCACCTCCGAAGACGGTAAGGAGCTGATTCTCTACTACATCCGCCCGGGGGAGGTCTTCGGTGAGCTGGCCATTACGGGGCAGGAGCTTCGCAACGGCACGGCAACTGTCGTCGAAGACGCGTTCATCTGCTCCATACGAAGAGACGGTCTGGAGGAATACCTGGTGCGCAATCCGGAATTGACCTTAGAATTCTCTCGAATCATTGGCCGGCGCAAGCAGCACATCGAGACCCGCATCATCGACCTATTCAGCAAGGATGTCCGTACGCGACTGGCCCACGCCCTCTCGGAGCTGGCGACCGACTTCGGATGCGAGGAAGACCGAGGAACACTGATCGACCTGCCCCTGACGCAGTCGGACCTGGCGCAGCTCGTCGGGTCGACGCGCGAGACCACCAGCACTGTTTTCAACGAGTTTCGCCGCGACGGGTTGGTGGATTCTGAAGGAAGATCCATCTGGGTACTGGATCCTGAGGCGCTGATCGACTATTCCTGGGAGCAGCAGGCGGGCAAGGCAGCCTGAGACCTCCAATAGGCCTAAGGATAGGAATACCAGATGGCATACAAGCGACGAGCGCTGCAGGGTGTGAACTTCCGGATGTTGGCTACAGGGATATTGCTCACCGCTGTTGCGATCGTGGGCCCGGCGGCGGCGCTGGATGCCGGCGTCGGGTCAAAGGCTGTCGACCCTCGGCGCGGAGATCCTGAGGGGGGCTCACCGCAGGCCGTCGTCGAAGTCGGCTCTGAGGCCCCCGACATCACATTGGAGTCGATTGACGGGGATTCCTTGAGCCTGAGCGCTCTGCAGGGGGACAAGAATGTAATTTTGGTCTTCTTTCGCGGCACCTGGTGACCCTACTGCCGCACGCAGCTCGGCGAGCTGCAAGGTGCCATCGAGTCTATTCATGAGACCGATACGGTGGTCTGGGCCGTCGCTCATGACGACCGTGAGAAGCTGCGCGAGCTGCGCGACGCCGAGGGGACGGACCTCACGTTCCTGGTGGATCCGGGCGCCAGCACGATCCGGCGATACGGGATCTTCAACGACGCTGATGGCCGCGGACGCGAGATTCCTCATCCGGCAACCCTCGTGATCGACAAGGAGGGCGTTGTGCGCTACCTGCGAATCGACGAGGACTACAGCAAGCGGCCCCCGGTGGACGACCTGCTGGAGGTCCTCCGAAACCTCTAGCTGCGGTCGGCACGGGGTTATCACATCGGCGCACTGTATTTAGCCACGGTTGGCGGTCGGCACAGGGTAATCACCTAGGCGGACAGTTCACGCGGAGTAGTCTGTCTCGCGGATCGGAACATTGTGCCACCGCGCTCAAGCGTCCGCTACGGCGATCACCCTGTGCCTCCCTCGGGCCCGCGTTCAAGCATTCGCCATGGCCCTCCGCGCCTCCTCGGATCAACGGCTCGCCCTGGTTCTGTTGAACTCTGTTTCACCTCCACTGCCGCCGACCACCTGAATCGCTCTAGGCACCAGTTGGCAGATCGCGGATGCGCCCGGCCTGGGGCGCCGCCGTAGCGGACACTTGCGCATGGGGTCGAGGGAGGCGCGGGGTGATCGCCGTAGCGGACGCTTGAGCGAGCGGCGATGCGGTTACTCGACGGGCAGGTTCTCTTACCGCGAGTGAACTGTCCGCCTAGGTGATTACCCCGTGCCGACCGGGAGTACTTCAGGGGTGATTCAGGAGGCTTTGCGCGGACAGGGCGAGCGTTGCGAGCTTGTGTGCGGGCGCCTCTTCCGGTATCAAGGTTCGATTGGCCGCATCTATTCTCTGCGCTCATCTGCGGTTCCTGCCTAGGGGTTGGATGGGCGGCATTTTGGCGGGTGGCCGCACCGCCCTCTGGTTCGGAGGAAACGTCATGAGGACAAGGACGCTCACGGGGCTGATCGTTTTCGCAGTCGTTGCGCTCTCAATGACGGTGGCTCCCGCCGCCGCGCAACTCAGCGTCGACAAGAGGCCCTTGACCCACGACGACTATGACACCTGGCAGAGCATTCGGGGGCAGAAGATCTCCTCTGACGGTCTTTGGATCCTGTACACGGCCGCGCCGCAGGAGGGAGACGGCGAGCTCGTGGTGCGGCACGTCGATTCTGGCCGAGAATATCGTCATCCACGAGGGAGTGGGGCGGAATTCACCGCCAACGTGCAGCATGTGGTCTTCCTGCTCGACCCGGCGGAGGCGGACACCAAGGCGGCCAAGAAGGCGGCCAAGAAGGATAAGAAGAAGGCCGTGGACATGCCCAAGAAGGCGCTCGGAGTCATGGATCTGGCCGACGGCAGCGTCGAGACGGTCGAGAGGGTCAAGAGCTTCGAGCTTCCGGAGGATGCCGGTGGCTGGATCGCCTATCTGCATGAGGAGCCGGCCTCCGAGGAAGCCCTGAAGGAAGAGGACGAAGAGGACGAAGAGAAGAAGGACTTCGGTACGACCCTTACTCTGCGCTCGCTATCGGATGGGAGCGAATGGAATGCGGCCTCGGTACTCGAATACCTGATTACCAAGGACGCTTCATATCTGGTCTATACCGTGTCGAGCGAGGAGGAGCCCGAGGCTGACGGTATCTATGCCTATCGCCCGGCCGATGGGAGCAGCCTTACCGTGCTCGCTGGGGAGGGCAACTACAAGCGCCTGGCGGCCGACGAGGAAGAAACGAAGCTGGCCTTCGTCACCGACCGCGACGATTTCGAGGCCGACACGCCGACGTTCAACTTGTACGGCTGGGGCTTCGGAGCGGGAGGGGCCGAACTGTGGGTCTCTCACGGCGGCACGGGCGGATTCCCCGAGGGCATGGCGGTCAGCGACAAGTCCGACGTTTCCTTCAACGACGCTGGAAGCATCGTCATGTTCGGCATCAAGGAGATCCCCGAGCCGGAGCCGGAGGAGGATGAGGACGACGAGGAGAAGGCGGTCTTCGACCTTTGGCATTGGAATGATCCCTACCCACAGCCACAGCAGTTGGTGATACAGGAGCGGGTCGAGAACAACACCTGGGAGTCTGTCTATCACATCGACAGCGGCGAATTCGTCAAGCTGGCCGATGAAACAGCCCCCGAAGTCTGGCTTTCAGATGACGGAAGCGTGGCCTGGGCGCAGACCAATGTCCCGTACACCAAGAAGGTCTCCTACTATGGCAGCTTCAACGACATCTACGTGATCGATCCTCAGAGCGGAGATCGTACGCTGGCGGCCGAGGGGATCTTCCGAGGTGCTCAGCTATCGCCGGGAGGCAACTACGTCACCTGGTTCGGCATGGACGACTACGACTGGTACGTCTATGACGTGGCGCAAGGCACGACGACGAATATCACCGCCGACCTCGACGTGCAATTCGATCGCGAGGACTGGGACACTCCGCAGGCGGCGCGCTCGTACGACCTAGCCGGTTGGACCGATGGTGATGTTTCAGTGTTGGTCTACGACCGTTACGACATTTGGGAGATTGCGCCCGACGGATCCGGGGCGCGCATGATCACGGAGGGTTATGGCCGCGCCAACGGCCTCTCCTTCCGCTACCAGCGCCTCGATCCCGAGCAGGACAGCATTGATCCCGCCGAGCGCATCATGCTGCGGACCAGCAACGAAGACACCATGGCGACCGGTTTCTGGTGGGATAGCGTCGGCGGCACGGCTGCGCCCACCGAGATCATCATGGTCGACAAGCGGTTCGGTGCGCCGGTGAAGGCCGAGGACGCTGACGTTTTGATGTACACGCAGTCGCGCTTCGACGAGTATCCGGACCTGTGGGTCAGCGGCATGGATTTCGTCGGCAAGCGTGTCTCCCACCTCGGCGCCCAGATGGATCCTTTCCTGTGGGGCGCGGCTGAGCTGCGCGACTTTTACAGCTCCGACGGCATGCCGCTCAAGGGGATCCTCATCAAGCCGGAGAACTTCGATCCGAATCAGAAATACCCGTTGATGGTCTATATCTACGAGACCTTGCACCAGGGGCTGCACAACTACCGGAATCCGTCCCCGGGCACCTCGGTGAATTCCTCTTACTACGCCAGTAACGGTTACGTGATGTGGATGCCCGATATCGAGTACACCACCGGCTACCCCGGCAAGGATGCGCTCAAGTGCGTACTCCCCGGCATCAACATGCTGCTGTCAGAGGGATATATCGACCCCGATCGTATTGGCATTCAGGGCCACTCGTGGGGTGGGTACCAGATCGCCTACATGATCACGCAGACCAACGTGTTTGCAGCAGTGGAGTCCGGAGCGCCGGTTTCTAACATGACGAGCGCCTACGGCGGCATTCGCTGGCAGTCGGGTATGGTGAGGCAGTTCCAGTACGAGCAGACTCAGAGTCGCCTGGGAGGTAGCTTGTGGGAGGTTCCGCTACGCTACGTCGAGAACTCGCCGATATTCTGGGCCGACAAGATCCAAACCCCGATCCTGATGATCCACAACGACGAGGATGGAGCGGTGCCCTGGTATCAGGGCATCGAGCTGATGATGGCGCTGCGCCGACTCGAGAAGCCGGCTTGGATGCTCAACTACAACGGCGAGGCACACGGGTTGCGGCAGCGGCCCAATCAGAAGGACTGGACCATTCGGATGCAGCAGTTTTTTGATCACTACCTGAAGGGTGCTGAGGCTCCCGCGTGGATGACCGAGGGCATCCTGGCCTGGGAGAAGGGCAAGACCGAGAAATAGGTCTGGAGACTGTCATGATCGACCGCGAGGACATTCAGGCGGCAGCCGCGCGCATCGAGGGATATGTCCGAGTGACACCGGTGATTGCGCTCGAGCATGGCGCCTTCGGTATCGACGCGCCCATCACGCTGAAGCTCGAGCTGCATCAGCACACGGGCTCGTTCAAGCCGCGTGGTGCTTTCAATCGGGTCCTGTCGGCGGAGGAGATTCCCGAGGCGGGCCTGATCACCGCCTCGGGCGGCAACCATGGACAGGCCGTAGCCTACGCTGGCCGGCGACTGGGATATCCGGCCGAGATTTTCGTGCCCGAGTCGTCGCCCCCGCTGAAGGCCGAGCGCATGCGCCGGTACGGCGCCGCTGTCAACGTCGCCGGCACGTTCTACGACGATTCCTATGACCTAATGCTGGAGAAGGCTGCCGAGACGGGTGCCCTGTTGGTTCACGCCTACGACCAGCCTGAAACGGTAATGGGGCAGGGGACGCTGGGCATGGAGCTGGCCGGCCAAGCTCCCGATCTCGATACTGTGCTCGTGGCAGTCGGCGGGGGCGGCGTGATCGCCGGGGTGGCGGCCTGGTATCGGGGTGATGCCAAGGTGGTATCGGTGGAGCCGGAGGCAATTCCCACACTGGCGGCCGCGCTGGCGGCGGATGAGCCCGTCGACGTCGAGGTCAGTGGTTGCGCAGCGGATTCACTCGGGGCTCGGCGGGTGGGCGATATTCCATTCGCCATCGCCCGCGAGTTCGTTCAGGAGTCTGTGCTGGTAACGGACGACGCTATTCGCGATGCACAATCCGCACTTTGGGATAGCTTGCGGATCATGGCCGAGCTGGGCGGCGCGGCGGCGATGGCCGCGATCGTATCGGGCGCATATCGCCCCTCTCCCGGTGAGCGCGTGGGGGTGCTGGTTTGTGGCGGCAACACGACCAAGATCCCTGAGCTCGCACCTTCGCCAACGCTCTCTTGAGCCTAGCGACCTTCACCTC